>Ga0256406_1004528_pt1 | contig 15781 bp, 9 predicted proteins | sample RumenRJG_03DNA_FD_185986 | JGI IMG/M metagenome (GOLD analysis project Ga0256406, IMG submission 185986) | Bovine rumen microbial communities from Lethbridge, Alberta, Canada - RJG_03 | ecosystem: Host-associated > Mammals > Digestive system > Stomach > Rumen | place: Canada: Alberta | collected... | reverse complement strand
CACGGAATATATTGCTGTTGAATTCCGTCCTCAACTCATAGATGCCTTCTCTAATCAGTTTCACGAACTTCTTGGACAACCGATCTTGGGTCTTCAAGAGAAGTAATCCATACTGAATTTTCTCCTACTCTTTATCCGTCAACGTTTCCATGAAAGCTTCAAAATAGCCACCATAAGTAACTATCTTCCTTTCCATATCACAAAGGTAGGAAAAGTTTCAATATTAGACAACTTTTTCCTTATACTATTTCATGCTAAAAAAAAATTAAATCGTATCACGGAATTGACAAACATCTTTAATTTGCAATTTGTAATCAACACATTTTTTATTGAAATAGGACTGAAGTTATAACTGTACATTTTTGTACCATTTACTACGTAACCATCTGATAATCAAGTAACATTATATTTTCAATATGGAATGAAAAACGGGCAAAAACGGCCCTTATTTGCTAAAGAAAGTTAAAGGTAGAAAAAATGTGCCGAAAAATTATGTTGTAAAACATATTTATCTTACTTTTGCATCGGTTTTTCATGGTATTAGTTTTTAAGGTTACGAGATACCTGGCGTCGTGAGACGGTTCTTATTTCGTTTTTGTTTAAGGTTTATGTTAATGGTATTAGAAGGTTAATTAGTTAAGCAATCCGCGATAGCGATATCACGGATTTTTTTTTGTACCATAACTTCGTTCCTACTCTTATAGGCATTTCTATCAAGAAGAATTGCCACAGAAGAAATCAATCAGAAGGGGATGTCGGGGGCAGCGGCGCCGGCATTTCCACCACCCTGTGGCTGCCGGGGTTGCGGCTGGGGCGCGGCAGCGGGCGGCGACGGCGCTGTGGCCTGCGGGCGGCTGCCCAGGAGCTCAAAGGTGTCGGCATACACCTCGGTCACCGTGTGCTTGATGGTGTTGCGGTCTTCCCAGGTGCGCGTGCGCAGCTTGCCCTCGATATAGAGCTTGGTGCCGCGGCGAATGTAGCGCTCGGCAATCTCGGCGTTCTTGCCCCACATCACGATGCGGTGCCACTCGGTGCGCTCGGGCACTTGCTGCCCGCCGGCAGCGGTATAGGCCCGCTCGGTGGTGGCCAGTGAGAACGTGGCCACGATCTGGCCCTGGGCTGGATAGCGCACGTCGGGGTCCTTGCCCACGTTGCCCAGCAGAATGACTTTGTTGACTGACATAGTGTGTAACCGTTTTATTCTTTTTCGTTTTCAAAATGCACACCCGCTACGCCGGCAGATGGGGGCACTCAGGGGCAGTGGCGCCTGCGGCCCCGGCAGCGCACAGTGCGCAACATCTCTATCACAAAAATAGCAAAATCGGGCAAAACTCACAAAAAAGTTTTTTTTCACACCCCACACGACAATGATAATGATAGAAAAAAAACGTGTGGGCACACCTGCCTCACACGCTTTCTGTATCAAAGTGCCGCCGGCAGGTGCTGTTGTACAGCATCTGCTGCAGGAGGTGGTGGTAACTGCCAACAAACCACAGGTGCCCGAAGACATCTTCGAGACCTGGTCGCAAAAGACAATAGACTATGAGGAAATCGAGCGCAAGGGCATCTCCTCGCTCGAGGACGTGCTGCGGCACCTGCCCGGCATCATCGTGAAAAACGGGCAGGCCTACTTGATGCGCGGCGGCCTGCAAGCCGTGGGTTTCTTCATCGACGGCACTTACTTCCAGCCCATGGGGCGTAGACCTGAGAGAGACCCTCTACTGGGCGCCATGCCTCACGACCGACCGCGCAGGGCACTCGAGCTTCAGCTTCTACACCAGCGACAACAGCGCCACCGCCTACACGCTCACCATCGAGGGCATCACACAGGACGGCGAGCTCATCAACAAGCGCATCACCATCGACAAGCGCTGACAACGACATTTCACCCCTAATGCAATAAAAAGACAATGTGGCTTTGAACTATTCGGCTCATTTGCACATGATGATGAACAGACTTTTTTGTTCATCCAATAGGAATTACGAACTTTTACCATATAATTTTTTGTTTAGATATTACAAAAGTCTTATCTTTACACAAAACAGGCCTTCAATTACATAACTTTTAAACGTTTTTGTTATCATGGTTAGAATCGGAAAAGGCAATATCACACTTGGCACAGGGCTGGCCGCGAGGGTGCTGACTGTGCTGGCGCTGCTCCTGGTGGCATGGGCAGGCGTGGCGCGGGCCTCGTCGGTGTCGCCCGACAGCATAGCAGCCCGGCTCAAGATGCAGCAGTACTACTTCCCGCAGGAGAAAATACACGTGACCACCGACAAGGCCCGCTACATGAGCGGCGACACCGTGTGGCTGCGCGCCTTTGTCGTCAACGCCGCCACAGGCGAGCCGGTGAGGGAGAGCAAATACGTGTACGTGGAGCTGCGCAACCCCTTCGACAGCATCGCCCGACGCGTGAAGATCATCGAGCGCAAGGGTGTGTACTCGGGCTACATCCCCCTCGACCGCAAGCTGCCCGAGGGGCACTACACGCTCGTGGCCTACACCATGTTTATGGAGAGCCTGGGCCAGGACTTCTTTTTCAAGAAGGGCATCGAGGTGGCCAGCATCTTCTCGCTGCGCTACCGCATCGACACCAGGCTCGCCTGGAAGGACGGCGACGGCAGCCCACAGCTCGACGTCGACATCGCCTGCTCCGACCGAAACACCGGCGCGCAGGTCGCCATCGAGAACATGAGCTACACGCTCGACGACCAGAAGGTGCACACCCGCATCGTGGGCGGCAGCGCCGTGCACTTCGCGCTCAAGGGCGAGCGCGACACCCAGTCGCGCCACATGCTCGTGTGGTGCGACGACTACGGCAAGTATGTCGACATCCCCAGGCCCGAGAGCGAGTATATGGTCTACTTCATGCCCGAGGGCGGATACCTCGTGCCCGGCGTGAAATGCAACGTGGCCGTCAAGGCCCTGGGCAGCAACGGGCTGGGCAGGCGCCTGGAGGGCACCGTCAAGGACCGCACAGGCGCCACCGTGGCGCACTTCGCGACCGGCCATGCGGGCATGGCCGTGTTCGCGCTCACTCCCGAGCGTGGCCAGGTGTACACAGCCACGTGCAACACGCCCGACGGTGAAGCCAAGACGGTGACCCTGCCCGTGCCGCGACCCGGGGCCGCCGTGCTGCACGTGGCCCGCAACGGCGACGCCACCGTCGTCGTCCAGCCTGTGGGAGACGTGCCCGCCGGGGCCACCGTCGTCGTCCAGCAGCGCGGCACACTGGTCAAGGCCGGCAGCGGCAGGCTCTCGCTGCCGCTCGACAGCATCGAGGCGGGCGTGGTGCAGTGCCTGCTGCTCGACAGCCGCATGAGAAAGCTCAGCGAGCGCCTCTTCTTCGCCCCGGGACGCGCCACCCGACGGGTGGATGTGAATTGCGACAAGCCGGCCTACGGCCGTCGCGAGAAGGTGGACGTGATCGTCGACCTGCACCACTACGACGTGGCCGCCGGCGACTATGCCGTGAGCGTGACCGACAACGCCTATGTGCCCGTCGACAGCGCCACGAGCATCGCCACACAGCTGCTGCTGCAGTCGGAACTGCGCGGGCACATCGAGGACCCGGGCTACTACTTCAGGCAGCCCGGACGTGAGGCCGAGCTCGACGCTCTCATGCTCACTCAGGGCTGGACCCGCTACGACGTGCCCAGGGCCCTGCGCGGGGCCCTGGCCGAGCCCGAGGCGCCGCTCGAGAAGGGCTATGTGGCCACCGGAAGGGTCGTGAGCGAGTTCCGCAAGAAGCCCATGAGCGGCGTCACCGTGCAGGTGATCGCCCCAAAGGTGAACTACGCCTCCTCGTTCACCACCGACGCCAACGGCGAGTTTGCGCTCAGCGGCATGGACTTCCCCGACAGCGTGAAGCTCGTGATGCAGGTCGAGGACAAGGGCAAGCGAAAATATGCCAACGTGAGCCTCGTGCAGTCGACCCCCGCAGCAGCAGCCTCGCTGCCGGCCGCCGCCTCGCTGCCCGCGCACGTGGCCAAGGCCGACGAGGCCTACCGCGACATGGAGTCGAAGCGCATCACGGCCCTGGGCGGCATGACGAGCATCCTGCTGCAGGAGGTGGTGGTGACTGCCAACAAGCCACGGGTGCCCGAAGACATCTTCGAGACCTGGTCGCCGAGAACGTTCGACTACGAGGAAATCGAGCGCAAGGGCATCTCCTCGCTCGAGGATGTGCTGCGGCGCATGCCCGGCATCATCATAAAAAACGGGCAGGCCTACTCGATGCGCGGCGGCACCGTGGGCTTCTTCATCGACGGCACCTACTTCCAGCCCATGGAAGCCGTGTTTGACGACAACCCCGACCCCGTCTACACCGTTCAGCAGAAAGCACAATACTACACCATGACCCAAGGCATGTCGATGACAATAGCCGAATACACCCGCATGAATAGCCAAACCGAGAATGTGATGCGAGAGATTGAAGACCTGTATCCGCTAAGTGTGATCAAAAAAATATATTACATTTCGCCCAACATGGCCACCGTGTTCGGAAGCCGCGGCACGGCTGGCGGCATCGTGATGATAAAGACCAAGGACGGCACCGAGAAAATGAAGGGGGTGCAAGACGACTTGGGCCTGCACATGTTCATCGCCCAAGGCTACCAGCGACCCGCCGAGTTCTACTCGCCTGCCTACTCGCCCGCCCAGGCCGCCAACGGTGAGGGCGTAGACCTGAGAGAGACCCTCTACTGGGCGCCATGCCTCACGACCGACCGCGCAGGGCACTCGAGCTTCAGTTTCTACACCAGCGACAACAGCGCCACCGCCTACACGCTCACCATCGAGGGCATCACCCAGGACGGCGAGCTCATCAACAAGCGCATCACCATCGACAAGCGCTGAAACAACTCAAATGATTCACCCCTAACAAAAAACATTATGATACGCATCAAGAAAGAAGATCTAACGCTAAAAAGAAATTTAGTTTCCAACCTCACTTCCAATAGCGGAAACGATGATCCCGACACCCAAACAAAAGCTTTGGACGACACTTGCCCCAATACGCAATGTGCCGACACAAAGGATCTCGCTCGCACATGTCCCGACACTTTTGAAAGCCACTGCATGTGCCTAACGACCGACTACGAGTGCATGGACTCCAAAAAATGCTTGAAAACAGAGTCGGGAGGCAGAATATGCTGTGCCGAGACCCAGGACAGCCCCAAATGCGTGGTCCAGTCAACGCCCCAAAACGCATGCCCCATTCTCGATACCCAGGACAACTGCATTGAGGTGAGCAGCACGTGCCCCGAGACCCAGATCTGCCCACGGGAAACCATGCTCGAGTGCTGAAAACATAATGTCACCATTGCTTTTCACAAGGCCTCTCTATCAAAATCATCTCAAACCATTTCAAATTGACTAGCAACTAAGAACCAATCACTATGAACAGCAACAAACCTGACATATTGAAAGAGGTTGCAACAATAGTATTTTCCAATCTCTCAAACAAGACACAATTAAACTACAGCCTTTTGGGTGGAGACCTGGGAGATATCATGTTTCTTTACGCATATTCCACTATCGATAGTCATTACAAGGCAATAGCCGAGAAGCTCACAGAAAGAATGCTATCCTGCTTTACAAAACAAGACGCCTTTCAATTTACTTATTGCAACGGTATTGCAGGAATGGCAATAGGTCTGAATGAATTGCAAAAGGCTGGTTTTATATCTGGGCTTGACCAATCTCTCGATGAGATAGACGAAATTCTTGAAAGCGTATCACTAAGATACATGCAAATAAACAACTTAGACTTCCTTCACGGATTGATTGGAATCGGCTTCTACTTTATAATGAGATATAAAGCAAACAAAGAATGGAGTGAACGGCAGATTTCAAGGTTGATTACTTTTCTTGGTCAAACTGCAATTGTCTCAAGCGATCTCTGTGTGTGGGAATATAAGAAAACAAACGTCTCCATGAGCCATGATTTGTCTCTATCGCATGGAGAATCCAGTCTCCTAATATTTTTATGCATGGTCTATAGTTTTTTGGGAAACAGAGTCGAGCAATCAGAACTGTTATTGAAGCTAATCAAAGGCACATGCAGATATCTCGTTCACAACCAAATAAACCCAAACATCTATGGATCGTGGTTCCCAATATGGCCAAAATCGTGTTGTGCTCCATACAAGAGCAGATTGGCATGGTGCTACGGCGACTTGGGAATAGCTTGTGCTCTGTATTATGCGTCAATAATAACAGGCGACAACAACCTACGAGATTTTGCCTTACGAGTCTTGCTATATGATGCCAAATTTAGGCGAGACTTGAAAGCGAATCATATCAATGACAATTGCATATGTCACGGAGTATCTGGCATATACCTAATATTCAAAACGCTATATAAACAAACTAAAAACCCTATTTTTTTAGATGCAGGTATGTATTGGGAAAATGTATTAATTAGTTCCATAGCCAACAGCCCATCCAAGAGCAGATATTACTCTTATGACCCAGAAAAGAACTGTTACATTTACAGGAGTGGCCTGTTAAGCGGACCCTCTGGAATAGGAATGACCCTGTTACATGACTATGACATGTTGAGCAACATTCTATTAATTTCTAATACAGTATTATGAAAAAGGAAAAGATAAAATACCAGCCAATGCCGTATGCATTAGTGAGAATCCCAATGCTGGATTACAAGGCAATTAGCGCTGCACTGGATGATGACAGTGAGCTTTCCAAGGTGCTACACAGTGACATCTTTGGAAATGCAATACTCTTTGCTGCTCCTGATCTTTACAAGCAGTATGAAGCGTATCTTCTGAATAAAATAAAGGACCCAAGCAAAAGAGAAAAAATAGAAGTGTCTCTTATTAAATATTTGTCCAGAATGTCAACAAGGTGCACACCATTCGGCATGTTTGCAACTTGCTCGGCAATAAATTATAAGGGGGGAGCAGTATGGACAATCAGCGACACTTATTCAAAATTTCGACTTGACTCCTGTGCACTCCATGATTTAACACAAGCAATTTCTTCAGACACTCAAATACAAGAAAGGGTTCGTTATAAGTCGAACAGCTCAATATATAAAATAGGAGACAAGTTCAGGTATATTTTCAAGAAAGGCGACAAACTGGAATTGGTTGAGCTTGAGCCTTCCAGCTTATTAGATGAAATCCTGTCATTTTCATCCGATTATAGATTTTTACATGAAATAAGTGAGCATATTCTCAATTTTTATGATGTAACTACGGAAGATTTACAAAATTATTTGCATTTATTAATTGACAACCAAATTCTTTGTAGTGAACTCAATATGCACTTGATAGGCGTTGATCAACAACAGGTATTGTGCAAAAGGCTTTCAAGTTTTCCAAATAAATGGAAGGCTGTGGTAGAATCTTTGAATGATGATGTTGGGGAATTGTCTTTGACTAACCCACCATCACAAAACGCCAAGATCATTAAGCATATAGAGTCAACCCTTTCTACACAGGAGATAAAGACACCCGCCAACAATTTAATACAAGTAGACTCTTTCAGGGATCTAACAGGGTCTTTGCCGTGGCACGTGGAGGAACAACTACATGATGGCTTCCGTTTCTTGTGCAAAATCTCAAACACTTACACCAACAACAATTTGCTTACGTTTAAAAGCAGATTTTCAAACCGTTATGACAATCAAGAAATCCGCATGTTGGAAGCTCTCGATCCTGATGTGGGTATAGGATACACCATAACAAAAGATACGGTCGATTGTGATTTCATGAGGAAGGATATTTTTCCATCCTGGACAGGATTTCCACAAATTCAAATTACACCTGTGGTGAAAATGCTTCTTAAAAAGTTATACGATTATCCAAAACATGAACACTACATAGAAATAACCGACGAGGATATTTCGCAATTGACATTTGACGATTCTGACCTTCCCATTACAATGTATGCAATGTTTAATGTTACACGTAGTGGAAAAGACAATTGCCACGTCTCCGACTTGCATTTTTCGGGCTCATCGGCGGCCAATCTAATGTCAAGATTCGCTTACGGCAATGAGCAAATACGCTCTCTTGTCAAAACCATAGCTGAATTTGAGAGGTCAAAAATTGGAGATAAAATCATTGCCGAAGTCTCCTACCTGCCCGCGCCAAGAGTAGGGAATATCCTGAGAAGAGAGCAATTCAGAGACTACGAGATCAGTTGCCTTGGAGATTCTCAGCTGAACCAGGAATTTACAATCCCATTAAACGATTTGCTTGTAAGTGTAATAGATGACAAAATCATTTTGAGATCGAAGAAACTTGGGAAAGAAGTAATCCCGAGACTTACAACAGCTCACAATTACAATCAGGAAAAATTACCGCCGTTCTACCGATTCTTATGTGATTTACAGCAGCAAGCAGGCCGAAAGTCGTTGTTCTTCTCCTGGTTTGGATTAAATCAGATTTTTGATCACCTACCTGAAGTACGGTATAAAGATATTGTAGTCTCCCCCGAATCCTGGCGCTTAGATACCGACAAACATCATATTACATGCCGGGGTGAGAATACAATCGAAAATTTGAAGAAGAAGTACAATTTCCCCGAAGAGATCTTTATTGTCTCAGGAGACAACAAATTGTACGTTAACCTTTCATGTCCGAAAAGTAGGCTCACCTTCGTTAACGAAATCAAGAAGGGGAAAACAATCACCATAGAACGATTTACACATGGCTCTACTAAAGTACCAGATTTCAACTTTCCTTTACCCCAAAATGAATTTATTGTTCCATTTTGCAAAAAATAAAAACATGAATACTGGCATAAAAACGAGAGATTACTACCCTGGAGATGAATGGGTCTTCTTCAAGTTGTACGGAGGCATTACCATTTGCGACAAAATTCTCTTTACTCACGTCCTACCCCTGACCAAATTTTTAGAGTCGGAGGACACAATTGACAAATGGTTCTTCATCAGGTATTCTGATCCAGAGTTTCACCTAAGGATAAGATTACACACAAATGACAAGAACAAGTTTGGAGAAATCACACAATGTTTTAATTCTGTTATCTCCCCATTATGTAAGAATCATATCTTAAATTACTATTGTATTGATACCTACCGAAGGGAAATTGGCAGATATGGAGCAGACGAAATATCCCTGTCTGAGGACATTTTCTGCCTTGAATCCAAATTAATGCTCCCCTTTTTCAATGATTTGTATTCGGCCCAGCTCAGCAACAAGCGATGGAAAGCTGCATTCCCTTTCATCGACAATTTTTTGAACATAATGAATTTTGATTTATCACAGAAAATCGAAATTATCGGTCGATTAAACGAAGGCTTTCTCAAAGAATTCGGATTTGGGGAACACAACAAGAAAAAGTTAAACTCTCAATTTAGGAAGTATCGCAACACCATAGAACAAGTAATGGGGAAAAGCCAACAAGACGACACACTTGGATTGGCAGTGTCAACCTATATCAAAGCGATCAATCGGGAATTTCCCACATTGATGCGCAAAAAAGGCAACACAACTTTGAACATCTCAGCACATCTACACATGATGATGAACAGACTTTTTTATTCATCTAACAGAAATTATGAACTTTTAATATATAATTTCTTGTATAGATATTACAAAAGCGTTATCTTTACAAAAAACAGACAACCTATTACCCACTCTTAAAACTCTTGCAATCATGGTTAGAATCAGGAAAGGCAATATCACACTTGGCACAGGGCTGGCCGCGAGGGCGCTTGCAGCAATGGTGCTCCTGCTGCTGGCATGGGCAGGCGTGGCGCGGGCCTCGCTGTCGCCCGACAGCATTGCCGCCCGCCTCAGGCTGCAGCAGTACTACTTCCCCCAGGAGAAGATACACGTGACCACCGACAAGGCCCGCTACATGAGCGGCGACACCGTGTGGCTGCGCGCCTTTGTCGTCAACGCCGCCACGGGCGAGCCCGTGAAGGAGAGCAAATACGTGTACGTGGAGCTGCGCAACCCCTTCGACAGCATCGCACGCCGCGTGAAGATCATCGAGCGCAAGGGTGTGTACTCGGGCTACATCCCCCTCGACCGCAAGCTGCCCGAGGGGCACTACACGCTCGTGGCCTACACCATGTTTATGGAAAGCCTGGGCCAGGACTTCTTCTTCAAGAAGGCCATCGAGGTCACCAGCATCTACTCGCTGCGCTACCGCATCGACGCCAGGCTCGCCTGGCAGGGCGGCGGCGGCAGTCCACAGCTCGACGTCGACATCGCCTGCACCGACCGCAACACCGGCGCCCGGGTCAACATCGAGAACATGAGCTACACGCTCGACGACCAGAAGCTGCACGCCCGCATCGTGGGCGGCAGCACCGTGCACTTCGCGCTCAAGGGCGAGCGCGACACCCAGGCGCGACACATGCTCGTGTGGTGCGACGACTACGGCAAGTTTGTCGACATCCCCAGGCCCGACGACGAGTACATGGTCTACTTCATGCCCGAGGGCGGCTATCTCGTGCCCGGCGTGAAATGCAACGTGGCCGTCAAGGCGCTGGGCGCCGACGGGCTGGGCAAGCGCCTGGAGGGCGTGGTCAGGGACCGCGGGGGGGCCACCGTGGCGCGCTTCGCGACCGGCCATGCAGGCATGGCCGTGTTCGCGCTCACTCCCGAGCGCGGCCAGGTGTACACAGCCACGTGCACCACGCCCGACGGTGAAGCCAAGACGGTGACCCTGCCCGTGCCGCGACCCGGGGCCGCCGTGCTGCACGTGACCCGCAGCGGCGACGCCACCGTCGTCGTCCAGCCTGTGGGAGACGTGCCCGCCGGGGCCACCGTCGTCGTCCAGCAGCGCGGCACGCTGGTCAAGGCCGGCAGCGGCAGGCTCTCGCTGCCGCTCGACAGCATCGAGGCGGGCGTGGTGCAGTGCCTGCTGCTCGACAGCCGCATGAGGAAGCTCAGCGAGCGCCTCTTCTTCGCCCCGGGACGCGCCACCCGACGGGTGGATGTGAATTGCGACAAGCCGGCCTACGGCCGTCGCGAGAAGGTGGACGTGATCGTCGACCTGCACCACTATGACGTGGCCGCCGGCGACTATGCCGTGAGCGTGACCGACAACGCCTATGTGCCCGTCGACAGTGCCACGAGCATCGCCACACAGCTGCTGCTGCAGTCGGAGCTGCGCGGGCACATCGAGGACCCGGGCTACTACTTCAGGCAGTCCGGACGTGAGGCCGAGCTCGACGCTCTCATGCTCACCCAGGGCTGGACCCGCTACGACGTGCCCAGGGCCCTGCGCGGGGCCCTGGCCGAGCCCGAGGCACCGCTCGAGAAGGGCTATGTGGCCACCGGAAGGGTCGTGAGCGAGTTCCGCAAGAAGCCCATGAGCGGCGTCACCGTGCAGGTGATCGCCCCAAAGGTGAACTACGCCTCCTCGTTCACCACCGACGCCAACGGCGAGTTTGCGCTCAGCGGCATGGACTTCCCCGACAGCGTGAAGCTCGTGATGCAGGTCGAGGACAAGGGCAAGCGAAAATATGCCAACGTGAGCCTCGTGCAGTCGACCCCCGCAGCAGCAGCCTCGCTGCCGGCCGCCGCCTCGCTGCCCGCCCACGCGGCCAAGGCCGACGAGGCCTACCGCGACATGGAGTCGAAGCGCATCACGGCCCTGGGCGGCATGACGAGCATCCTGCTGCAGGAGGTGGTGGTGACCGCCAACAAGCCACAGGTGCCCGAAGACATCTTCGAGACCTGGTCGCAAAAGACAATAGACTATGAAGAAATCGAGCGCAAGGGCATATCCACGCTCGAGGACGTGCTGCGGCACCTGCCCGGCATCATCGTGAAAAACGGGCAGGCCTACTTGATGCGCGGCGGCCTGCAAGCCGTGGGTTTCTTCATCGACGGCACCTACTTCGAGACCATGAAGACCATGTTTGACGAAAACCCCGACCCCGTCTATACCCGTGAACAAAGAACACAATACTACGCCATGACCGCAGGTATGTCGATGACAATTGAAGAATACACCAAGATGAGAGCTGAAAATGAAAATGTGATAAAGGAAATAGAAGATTCCTACCCACTGAGCACCATAAAAATGGTGTACTACATTCCGCCTGGCATGGCTACCGTGTTTGGCCGTCGCGGCACGGCTGGCGGCATCGTGATGATAAAGACCAAGGACGGCACCGAGAAAATGAAGGGGGTGCAAGACGACTTGGGCCTGCACATGTTCATCGCCCAAGGCTACCAGCGACCCGCCGAGTTCTACTCGCCTGCCTACTCGCCTGCCCAGGCCGCCAACGGTGAGGGCGTAGACCTGAGAGAGACCCTCTACTGGGCGCCATGCCTCACGACCGACCGCGCAGGGCACTCGAGCTTCAGCTTCTACACCAGCGACAACAGCGCCACCGCCTACACGCTCACCATCGAGGGCATCACCCATGACGGCGAGCTCATCAACAAGCGCATCAACATCGACAAGCGCTGAAAACAACTCAAATAATTCACCCCTAACAAAAAACATTATGATACGCATCAAGAAAGAAGACCTCACTCTAAAGAAGCACGTGGTTTCCAACCTCACTTCCAGTGGCGAGGTGAAACCACAAGAAGGTACAAAAGAAAACTGTGGTCCAGACACGTTTGAGAGCAACTGCATGTGCCTCACGACCGACTACGATTGCATGGACTCCAAGAAATGCTTGAAAACAGAGTCGGGAGGCAGAATATGCTGCGCTATGACCAAGAACAGCCCCAAATGCGTGGTCCAGTCAACGCCCCAAAACGCATGTCCCATTCCCGACACTCAGGACAACTGCATTGAGGTGAGCAGCACGTGCCCCGAAACCCAGATCTGCCCACGGGAAACCATGCTCGAGTGCTGAAAACAACAAGTAATTTACCCACAACAAAACAAGTCATTTTAAAAACAGCGAATGCAGTCAACGGCACTGCCCCTGCCACCCCTACGGAGCCTGGGTGACAGGGGCTTGCTATGCAGCCGGAGGAGGAACACATGCGGCCGCTGTTCTGTGCCGCCACCTAACGGGGCTTGCCGCGGTGGGTGGTCGCAAATGCAGGGGTTGCGCTCCGCTGCGCGTCGCTCCACCGCCTGCCTAAAAGCTGCCGCCCCTGCCGGGGCTTGACTGGGTGGAGGGTAGCACGTCCCGTGGTTTTGCCCACATGCAGGGTGCGGCCCTTGTGGCCGTCCGCGCCCACCCTGTCCACGGCGAGACAGGGTTTACACAATTTAAGAAAAAATGAGGGGCTAAAATTTTAGCTTTCGCGTGATTTTGTGTAAATTTGTACGTTTTATAGCGAAGCCTTGCCAAGGGGCCGTTTTCGGGCCCCGAAAAGCCGAAAACGGGGCAAAAAACAGCAAGGCAGCACACGCGCTACAAAACACACACAGAGAGAAGAGAAAGAACTGAAATTTTATGTCATCAGAAGATTTAAGAGAAGAAGAAGAGGAGAAAAAGTACTCGGCGCACAACATACAAGTGCTCGAAGGCCTGGAGGCCGTGCGCAAGCGTCCGTCGATGTACATAGGCGATACTCACGTAAAGGGACTGCACCATCTGGTGTCGGAGGTAGTCGACAACTCGATCGACGAGGCCCTGGCCGGATTCTGCAACGACATACAGGTGACCATACTCAAGGACGACTCGATCGTAGTGAAGGACAACGGCCGCGGCATTCCCGTCGACGAGCACGAGAAGCTGCACAAGTCGGCCCTCGAGGTGGTGATGACCGTGCTGCATGCCGGCGGCAAGTTTGACAAGGGTTCCTACAAGGTGTCGGGCGGCCTGCACGGCGTGGGCGTGAGCTGCGTGAATGCCCTGAGCGACTACCTGCGAGCCGAGGTGCGCCGCGGCGGCCACGTCTACATGCAGGAGTATGCCTACGGCAAGCCCACCAGCCCGGTGAGCATCATAGGCGACTGCGACGAGAGCGACCACGGCACCACCATCCAGTTCCACCCCGATGCCACGATATTCCAAAGCACCGTCTACCAGTTTGAAATACTGTCGACGCGACTGCGCGACCTGGCCTATCTGAACGCCGGGGTGCGGCTCTCGCTCACCGACATGCGCGACCTCGACGAGGAGGGCAAGCCGCACAGTGAGGTGTACTACAGCGAGACGGGCCTCAACGACTTTGTGCGCTTTCTCGACGAGGGCAAGACCTCGCTCATAGGCGACGTGATACACATCCACAGCAATAAGAACAACATTCCTATTGAGGTGGCCATGACCTACAACGACTCGTTCAAGGAAAACATCTACTCGTTTGTCAACAACATCAACACCGTGGAGGGCGGCACGCACCTCACGGGCTTCCGCCGCGGCCTGGGCGCCACGCTCAAGAAATATGCCGAGGACAACAAGATGCTCGACAAGGTGAAGGTGGAGCTCAACAAAGACGACTTTCTCGAGGGGCTCACCGCCGTGATATCGGTCAAGGTGCTGGAGCCGCAGTTTGAAGGCCAAACCAAGACCAAGCTGGGCAACACCGAGGTGATGGGCGCCGTCGACTCGAGCGTGCGCGAGGCCCTGGGCAACTACCTCGAGGAGCACCCCAACGAGGCCAAGGCCATCGTCGAGAAGGTGATCCTGGCCGCCACGGCACGGCACGCCGCCCAGACGGCAAGGGCGCGCATACAGCGCAAGTCGCCGCTCTCGGGCTCAGGACTGCCCGGCAAGCTGGCCGACTGCTCGTGCAAGGACCCGGCCCAGAGCGAGCTGTTTCTGGTCGAGGGCGACTCGGCAGGCGGCAGCGCCAAGCAGGGCCGCGACCGCAACTTCCAGGCCATATTGCCGCTGCGAGGCAAGATACTGAATGTGGAGAAGGTGATGGAGCACAAAATCTACGAGAGCGAGTCGGTGGTCAACATCTTCCGCGCCCTGGGCATCACCGATCCCAAGAACTTCGAGTTTGAGAAACTGCGCTACCACCGCGTGATCATCATGACCGATGCCGATGTCGACGGTGCCCACATCGCCACGCTGCTCATGACCTTCTTCTACCGCTGTATCCCCGACATCATCACCCACGGGTGCCTCTACATAGCCACGCCGCCGCTGTACCGCTGCCTGAAGGGCAACAACCAGGAGTACTGCTGGACCGACCAGCAGGTGCGCACGTTTATCGACAAGTACGGCCAGGGCGAGGAGCGCAACGTGAAGGTGCAGCGATTCAAGGGTCTGGGCGAGATGAACCCCGAGCAACTGTGGGACACCACCATGGACCCCGAAAACCGCATGCTCAAGCGCGTGCGCGTCGAGGATGCCGCTTCGGCCGACCACACCTTCTCGATGCTCATGGGCGAGGATGTGGCACCGCGCCGCAAGTTTATCGAGGAAAACGCCACCTACGCCACCCTCGACACTTGATGGCTGCGGCCCGCGACACGGCCCAAAACCTAAGGAAAACAAGACCTTGCCAATTCCTTAAGATACGCAACACCACAGCACAGTGACGATCTATCGAAACAGCAATTCGGCCGCCTGACCCCCTGTCAAGCGGCCGAATCTTGTAAAATGACAATTGTAAAGTATGGAGATTTCACAACAATTTATAGCGCAGCTGCAAGCGCTGCTGCCCCATGAGTGGGAGGCACTCGCAGCGGCCATCACCACCACGCCGCCAGCAGTGTCGATACGCCTCAACACGGCCAAGGGGGCGCATGAAGCCCGCACGACAGGACTGGAACCTGTGCCCTGGTGCCCGGCGGGGCGCTATCTTGCGGGGCGGGAGCCCTTCACCTTCGACACCGCTTTCCAGACGGGGCTGTACTATGTGCAAGACGCCTCGTCGATGTTTATAGCCCACGTCATCG
>Ga0256406_1004527_pt1 | contig 15783 bp, 9 predicted proteins | sample RumenRJG_03DNA_FD_185986 | JGI IMG/M metagenome (GOLD analysis project Ga0256406, IMG submission 185986) | Bovine rumen microbial communities from Lethbridge, Alberta, Canada - RJG_03 | ecosystem: Host-associated > Mammals > Digestive system > Stomach > Rumen | place: Canada: Alberta | collected... | reverse complement strand
TACTCGCCCTTCATCATAAGCTCAATTTTGGTCGGAGCGTTGACGACGAGCTTGGCGCACTGCTGGATGTCGGCAGGCGTGATGGCGTTGAGGTCATCGAAGTAGTGGCTGTAATCGTCGTCGCCATTCTCTATTTTGTTCTGGATAATCTCGAGCCAATAAGCGTTCTCCTTGGTCAGATCGTTGTGGCGCTTCGTCATATAAGTCACGATTTTGTCGAACATCTCCTTTGAGATGCCGTTTTCGGCCACATCGCGCAGCCCCTGCTTTGCCTTTTCAAGCATGGTGTCGGCCTGCCGGTTGTTGGTCTCAAACTCCACACGCAACGTGTACTGACCCATCGGATGGGTGGCGATGTTGTAAGATGTGGATGCGCCATAGGTGCCGCCCTCCTCACCGCGAAGCGTGTTGGTATAGATCATCTCCAGGGCCTGGTGCAGGATGTTCAGCACCATACGGTTGTGCATATTGTACTTCATCTTTCCCGACCACGTGAGCATGATGTTGGTCTTGGGGTTCTCCATCTTCCGGCTGAAATGGCAGACGATGTTGCCCTTGTGCATATAGGGAACGACTTCGCGGCTCTTCTCTTTCTTACCCGTAGCGGGCAGGCTGCCGATATAGCGCACCAGCTGAGGCACATCGCGCTCCATGTCGATATTACCCACAAAGACGAACGTGAAGTCAGAGGCATTGGCGTACCGCTCATTGAACATCTGCAAGACCCGGCGATAGTTGACCCGGTCGAGCATGCTGGTCTTGAACTGTCGGAAGCGCACATTATTATTATACAGCACCTTTGCCACGCTGTCCTGCCACTGCGTCTCGATGCTCCCGTCTCTGGTCTGCATGGCGGGGCGAACCTGCCGTTTCCAGTTTTGAAAAGCGTCGAGATCCTTGCGGGCTCCCTGGAACACGAGATAGACTTCCTGCAGCATTGTCTCAAGATACTTCGGTGAGCAGCTGCCGTAAAGGTTCTCATCGAACGTGCTGATATCGAAACTCACCCGCGCGTTCTTGCCCATCATCAGCCGCGTAAGCTCAAGTGCGCTGTGGCTGCCGAGGCCACCGAGGCCTGCCACCTGATTGACGGACCCGAATGTGGGAGCCTCATTGTCGTCATAGAGCGAGTTGCCGCCGGGGCTGTAGGCCCTCATGCTGATCTGATTTTTGCGGAAATCAGTAGGCTTGATGATGATGCGCGCGCCATTCTGCAACGTCAGGATTGTGGTGCCCAAGGCCTTGTCCTCGGTGCGGCTGACAATGCGGCCACCGGCCGGAACGTCTTTCTCTGCCATGAGCGGCTTCAGACTGGAGCTGTCGGTGTAAGCGGTGACGGGCTTCAGCCACGCCTGCTGGTAGAAGCTGTCGATGGCCTCACGCGTCGGCGTGGGAACGGCTTTCTGGCGGATGCCCATGTAGAGCACCGCCTGACAAGGGTTGCTGAACTGGCGCTTGGTCCATTCGTTCACCTCCTGCAGGCTGACGGTGTTGACCAGCTGCGTGAGGCTGTCGGTGTAATCGCGGATGCTCACCAGCGGCTCGCCACGCAGGAAGTTGGCCACACACGACGCTACGATCTCGGCGTTCTTGCGGTTGCCCGCGTTCTGCCGCGCGTCGTCGAGCGAGTTCTGCAGCTGCGAGCAGGCGCGCTCGTATTCAGTGGGCACGAAGCCGTAGTCGCGGGCACGGTGCAGTTCGTCGACCAGACACTGGGTGGCCGGTTGCCATGCGCCTGACACGAAGCCGGCGCCGGCGCCGAAGCTATGCTCAACCGACGAAATGAGGAAATCTCCATCGAGCGTCGTCGCATTGAGGTAAGGCACATCCTTGCGCGTGCCTATCTCGTCGAAGCGGGCATTGAGCATGATGGGCACGACGGAGTGGAAGAACTTGTCGCGGTAGCTGGTCGCAGCCGGCCGGCCATTGCGCATAGGCGACGGCGTATTGAACAGAATCTGAATGCTGTTGCTCTCAGACTCGGGGTCGTCAGCAATGCCGTAGATGACGTTCTTGTGATAAGGCACGGTGTAGTAGACGCGCTCGGCCGCATGCTCGCGGCGGGGAATGTCGGCCCACAGCCTCGTAATCTCTTTCTCGACGCGGTCGACATCGATGTCGCCTACGACGACAATGGCCTGCAGGTCGGGATGATACCACTTGCTGTAGTAATCGCGCAGCGTCTGATATTTAAAGGTGTCGATGATGCTCATCAAACCAATCGGCATGCGCTCGGCATAGCGGCAGCCCTTGGGATAGACCTGGGGGAGCAGCTGGTCGTACATGCGCAGATTGGCATTGTTGCGCGTGCGCCACTCCTCGCGTATCACACGCCGCTCCTCGTCAATATCCTTGTCCTTAAGGGTGATGAAGCCCGACCAGTCGTGAAGAATGAGCAGACACGAATCGACAAGCGACTGCCGGACAGACGGCACATTGCAAATGTTGTAAATCGTCTGGTCGATGCCAGTCTCCGCATTGAGGTTGGTGCCAAACTTCACACCGTTTTTCTCAAGAAACGAGACGATACTGTTGCTCGGGAAATGCCTGGTGTCGCGAAAGGCCATATGCTCAAGGAAATGGGCAAGGCCGCGCTGGTCGTCGCTCTCAAGAATGGAGCCCACGCGCTGCACGATGTAGAAATCGGCCCGGTGACGGGGACGCTCGTTATGGCAAAGATAATAGGTGAGTCCGTCGGGCAGATGCCCTACCCTGACGGCATTGTCGCCGCCCTGGGCATTGGCCTCAGCAGGAAAACCAGCCGCGACCGCCATCAGGACGATCCAGAAGAAAAAATGTCGGAACATGATTTATTTGCGAATAAGATGGAAAGCGTATGTCTCGCCCGAGGGCTTGGCAAGTGTGAGGGTAGCCTCTTTGTCCTTAATGTGAAGCAGATTGCCCCTGAGCGCCTCCTCAAGGCTCACGGGCTTGAGTGCGACGCCGTTGACCGCCGCGATGCGGTCGCCGATAGCCGGCATGCCGTCGAGGCCCTCCTTGCTGTCGGCCCACACGCCAGACACGACGGGGTAGCCCTGGCCGTAGGTGATGTCGAGGTTCCATGCCGGTTTGTAGAGGTCAACAGGCTGTGACGAGAATGCCTCGAAGTAGAAAGCCGGGTGCTGGAAGTCGATGGTCACCACGCCGTAGTCGAGCAGTGCCGTGCCCAGACGCGTACCCGAGCCGCCGATGCTCACCGTGGAGACATTACGAAACTTTGCGGTGCCCATGCGGAAGTCTTTGAGCAGCAGGCGCACACGGTCGGTGACCGACGATGCGCCGCCCATGCCTATGCCGTTGCTTCCCCGGCCATAGCCCTGGATGCTCACCGCCTGATTGTCCGTTCCCATCTCCGACACAAGGTCGTAACCCGGAGACACCAGACAGGCGTCGCCACTGTCGAACATGGCGGTCTCTATCAGGCCGCCGCCAAGGTTGACCGTGACGAAGGGAATGTTCTGACCATTGGTCTCCATGGCCATCTTCGCTCGCAGGCTGACGTGCAGGCGGCTCAGGTCGTCGGTAATGATGATGCTGTGCTGCCGGCTGTCAATGCGAAGGATGTAGCCGGCGAGGATATCGCTGCCGACAATGCCGTCAACGCCGAGGCGCTCCACGATATTGCCCTTGGGGATGACGTTAGCCTTGATGTTGCGGAAGGCTACGGTCGAGGAGTCACCGAGGACCAGCGCATTGACGGTGGTCTTGCTCACCGAGAACTCGTTGCCCGCAGCGTCGATGATGCCCTGGCTGCCGATGGTGGCATGCTTGAGCGAGTCGGCCCAGGTCTGCGTAATATAAAAAGGTGCGCCCGTATCGAAGACGAAGCGGCCCCGGAGACCATCCACAGTGGCGTTGATGATCATCTTGCCGTTGACCATCTCGTAAGGCAGCCTCACAAAGACCGCAGCCGCCATGCGCCCTGCGGGAAGCAGAAGCAGCGTCAGCACGAGAAATGACAGACGCACTGCCAGATTACTGATGACTTGCCTCATACTCTTTCAACATTATATAGCCCTCGCCGTCGTTAATGGCCGAGGTCACCTGAGTTGCCACCTGCGGGTCCTTGATTTTCGGCTTCATGCTCTTGAGCCAGGCCACAAACTGCTTCGACTGGCTGAGACTGCCCGACTCTATCGTATGGAGCAGACAAAAACCGTATATCAGCGGGTCGCACATGTTGTCGGCCGGCATCTTCGTCATGGCCAGCGCCTTGGCACAACGTGTCATCACAGCAACGTCATTGTTGTCGGCCGCTGCCAAATATTCGAGCTGGGTCTTCCTCACCGCCGAAAGGGGAAGGTTAAGACGAAGCAGCTCCGCAGGACGGACCTTGCGCGCCACACTGTCGAAACGAACGGCCGTCTGCTCGCTATATTTCATCAGTCTGTAAAAGCAGGCGATAAGCACAAACTTGTCGCTCACCTGCCGGTATTCCTTCATTGGGACGGGCTTCTGCCTGCGCAGTGCCATCACATAGTCGTGCATAAACGAATAGTCCATGCAGCGCGCGGTACTGTCCTTGCGAAACGCAGTTAAGTCCTGAGCCTTTGCTGCGGAATACGGCAGCAGCATCAGGCAGGCCAGAATAGCGAGAACAAGGCCGCGGTGTCTTGTTATCATTGTTTTCATTTTGCGCTCTTTTGAATAAGTTTAAGCGTCCCGACGGCATCAAGTATGCCACCAGAGACACAGAGGTCGGCGTAGCCGCACTCAACGGGCTTCTGGTTGGCTGCCATCTCGGCATTGGAAGGCTGTGTGACAAGGGTGAGTGGCTTCTGCCTTGCACCGTCGATGATAAACTGCCGCAACTGCGCAGCCGTAAGCTTGGGATAGCGGCTCTTGTAGAGTGCGGCAACACCGGCCACCACGGCAGCGGCGGCATTGGAGCCAGACAGCCGAAGGTAGTTGTCACCCGTGTCGCAGGTGTAGATGTTTACGCCCGGCGCAAAGACATCCACGTTTTTCTTTCCATAGTCGGCAAGACGGAAAGGATCGCCGTCAGCGTCTGACGCAGCCACATTGATGAAGTTGGCGAAGCGGTGGCCGTCAGCGGCTGCAGGCGACGGACTGGTAGGGTCGCTGTCGATGTTGTCGCCGGTATCGCCGGCACCATGCACGATAAGCACACCTTTCTTCTCAGCCTCGGCAATGGCAAGGTCAAGGAAGTGCTGGTTGTCGCATACGGGCTTGGCCGAGGCAAGGAGAATGATCTCCGCGCCATTGTTTACGGCATAGCGTATGGCGTTGGCAATGTCCTTGTCGTAGGCCTCACCCTCAGGCACGGCCCTGACCATCATCAGCCGCACGTTGTCGGCCACGCCGTCGATGCCAATCCCATTGCCGCGCCTGGCACCAATGATGCCGGCAAGACCCGTGCCGACGGTGGGATTGCCAGCGAGCAGCTGGTTGTTGCCATAATGGTTGTCGTCGAGATTGTTCAAATCGTCACCAATCTCGGCACGCTCGTCCTTGGCTTTTGCCTTGGCTTCCTCATAAGCCTGCTTGTTTTTCTCATACGTGTCGTAGCGGTGGGCAAACCGCTTGCTCCACTTCTCGTTGGCAGAGAACGACCACGTAATGGCATTCACCCAAAAGCCCATCGAATTGATGGAGTCTCTTGCCTCAGCCCCCTGGGGGGCAAGCTTCTGGAACTGCTCAAACGTGAAATCGCTGTCCTTGGGGAACATCTTGTGGAGCCGCCTGTCAAGCTCTTCCATCTGCACGCCTATATTCTTGGCGAATACCATGCTCATGTACAGGCTCTCTACCTTGCTGCCCCTTGCCAATTTCATATAACTCATAAGCTCCTTGTTCTCGGCATCCGTGCGCTTCTTGCCGAGCGCGTTGAGCTGTTCGAACCGTGTCCTCACTTTGTCAAACTGACGGGAAGCCTCTTCACTGGTGTAAGTGATATTGGTGCCGTCGGCCTTGCCAAGGAAGTTCCATCCGTGGATATCGTCGATATAACCGTTCTTGTCGTCGTCTTTCCCGTTGTCGGGTTTTTCTTTGGTATTGGTCCACAAGACGTCTTTCAAGTCTTCGTGTTCCACATCGAACCCACGGCTAATCACGGCCACCGTGACCGGCTTGCTCTTCTTTGGCAACATGGGGTAAGCCTCGGTGATACGGGCGCCAAAGAGAGAGTCGATGGGGTTAAACGTACTCAAATGCCAGTCGAGCGAGGTTTGGGCTTCAGCCGACAAACCGCACATCAAGAGGGCAAGGGGAAGAAAGTGCTTAAAGTTCATTACTTCAAATAATTATAATTCAGATAGTTTCTATTTCAGGTATTTTTTAATCAGGTCATTCAGTCCGTCGTGGGGTGTGGGTGCCTGGTCATCGAGGATGGTCCCGTCAGCACCAATGACGACGTAGCGCGGCACGCCGCGCACGCCGAAGGCCTGGGAAAACTCCGACTCTGTTTCAGGGCAGATAAGGTTGACCAGGTCCATCAGATGGTAGCGGGGAAGCGAATACATCCAATGCTTGTAGGCATCGCGCGTATCGATGGAGACTGTGATGAACTGAATGCGGCTGTCGTCCTTGTACGACGCGGCCAGCGCTGCATAGGAGGGCAGATTGGCGATGCACACACCGCACCACGTAGCCCAGAAGTCGATAACCAGCATCTTGCCCTTGAAGTCGGCCAAACGCCACACCTTGCCCTTATAGTCGGTGAGGGCAAAGTCGGGACACGCCATGCCTTTCTTTACAATGGCCACGGTATCGGCACTGACCGAAGCGGCCGGAGCGGCAGAGGCTTTCTGCATGCCGACGCCCAGGCACAGCGCGACACTGAGCAGTAGAAGAGAAATAAGTTTATTCATTGTTGTTTTATTGTTTATTGTTCAACGTATTGACGACGGCCTCCTTGAGGGCAGTCCGTCTGACATTCTTGGCAACCAAACGACCGTCAGCGTCAATCACCATACAGAAAGGAATGCTGTTGAAAGCATAGGCCTCACGCAGCGGAGAGCGGTTGAAGCCCTTGCTGTCCCACAGGCTTATCCAGGGTATCTGCTCCTCGTTCTCAGCCTTGATCCAGGCCTCCTTACTGTCATCGAGCGACACGCTTACAAAGACAAGGCGTCCGGCATAGCGCTGGCGCAGGTCCTGATAGAGCTGCTTCAGATAGACCATCTCCTTTCGGCACGGTCCGCACCAACTGGCCCAGCAGTCAACGACGACCACCTTACCACGCAGAGAAGACAGCGAGACGGCGTTGCCATTGTGGTCAACGGCCGTGAAGCCGGGTGCCATCTGCCCCCTCGCCGTCTGGTGCAGTACGGCAAGGCGCGCCCTCATGGCACGTCCCATGGCCGTGGCTTGCTCCTCAGCGGTGAGCTGGGAGAACAAACGTGCGGCATCCTCATAGTTGTTTGGGAATTTCGTTATGACGAACGATGCCAGCAAGGGTGCTGCGGCCTCTTGCGGACGCGAGGCCATCTGCCGACGGATATCTGGCAGAAGTGCGGTCAAGGAATCAAGCTCAGCCGCATGGCGGCGGTTGTCGGCAACAATCAACTCCTCAATATGGTCGCTGGCCACGGCGGAAGAACTGGCTTTTGCCGCTGCCTGGGCTGCGGCATCTTGTTCCATATCGTAGCGCCTCATCCTACCCTCAAGCAGACTTTTCCATTTCCGCAGCAGCTGCATGTCGCCGTCGGGCTGTATGCTGACCGTACTCTCACCACCGTCGCGGTCAACATACCCTTTCACGGTGGTGGTATCAGCAGGCAGATATACAAGGGCGTTGTAACCGCCGAGACAGAGCCGATAGAGCGCGGGGCCGTCGGACGAAGACAGCTCAAAGGCGCCTCTGTCCATCGTAACCTGGCTAAGGGTATCGCCCGAAAGCGACAACAGCGCGGCCTTGGCACGAATGTCGCCGCCTATCTTACCCCTAACCACCACTTGGGCCGGACACAGGGCCGCTGCCGCCAGCAGCAGGCCGAGACATAATATGTTAGTTGCTCTCATTGCCAATCTGTTGCAAGTCAATATTGTAATGCTCGAGGAAGTAGTCAACCACAAGTTTATACTTCTGCGCCATCATCGGATACTTGTTGAGATATTTTGTCTGCATCACGCTGTATGGCGTACTGACAATGGTTTGAACGTATTTCATCCAGTCCTGTGAGGCCGCATAGGTATATTGGGTGAACAAGCCTGCCCTCAGGGCAGAGGCGGCCGTATAGGTGGCCGTGTAGTCGGTGAGCGAGGCAAAGGTCGGGTCCATGCTCATGCGTCCGTTTTTCAATGCTTGTTCTATCAGCATGCTGACGGCATCAGTGGTGAAGCCCACGGAGTCTTTCCTTGTCATGGAAAGTATCTTCTCCGTGGCCCCGGCGAAAGCGACATAGTCGAAACCTGCCAGCGTGTTCTCGTCTTCATACTGCGACTCCGGCACCTCACCGTGAAGCGAGCCTGGATTGTGGACGATGCGCCCTGCCAACAGCATCTTCTGTGGAAGAATGGACTTCAGCACTGAGTCGGGAAAATAACAGAACACGCGTTGCTGCAAGAGGCTGATGAGATTGCCCACTTGGGTCTCCTCGCCCTGATAGATTTTATAGCCTGCGTTGGTCTGATCCCTGGAGGCATCATAGCTCCAGCGTATGTCGCCCGTGACACTCCAGAACCAGTCCTCGTCCGAGAATTTATACAAAGGATAGACACCGTACTTCTTATGCCAGTCCATGATGGTGTTGTCGTAGTCGTGGTTTCCCTGCGGCAGAGTGGTCTCATGCACGACGGGCTCATCGCCCTGGTAGGCCTCGGGTGCGGCCTCATCAATGCATGAGAAGAGCAACGTAAGAACGGGCAGGAGCAAGCCTGCCGTGATTACATGATATTTCATCGTTACGGGTTTTGCTTAAGTGAAGGATTTCTGGTGATGGCTTCCTGGGGTATTTCCAGCACGTAGCGGCTGTCGTTCTTTTCCAGCACATACTCGATGGGCTGTCCCTTGGTAAGCTCAAAAGTGTGGGTGATGCGCGGCATGCCAAAGCGACGGAGGTCGAACCAGCGGTGGTCGTCGAAGGCAAGCTCGCGACGACGCTCCTGCGTGTAGAATGTCCAGAGCGAGTCGGCATCGGTGATGTCAACGGGCGTGTAGCTGCCGTCCCACCGCGACTCACGCAGCGTATTCAAGTCGGACAGTGCCTGCACGCGATAAGCATCCTTTCCCTCAGCCTGATACTTGCGGATATAGCTCTCGGCACGGTTGAGATAAGCCTCGGCCGTGCGGAAGCCCTTGGAGGCATCGCCCGAATTGTAGTTGTGGCAGCCCCAATACACATCCGTGTTTTGGACAAACGTGCCAAGTATGGGATCCCACTTCATCGCACCGACATTGTAGGTGGTGAAGAAGAAGCTGAGCCGCATGTCGCCCTTATTGGTGCGCGCCGACTTCTTGTAGTCGTACAGCGACTTCAGGTCGTTGCTGACGATGAACGCCGGGGTGTCGGAGCCGTTGCAGACGCCCTCGAAGTTGGTATTCTCCGTATCGCTCGAATAGCACCAGATGAGCTCCGGGCTGTCGGGATGGTACACGTGCATGGTATAGAAGCCCGACGACGAGCGGGTGGCATAGTTGGCAATCTTCAGCAGACCCGGCTGTTTGGCCAGCACGATGTCGGCCTGTCTGATACAGTCGTCGTAGCGCTCCTCATAGAGGTAGAGGCGGCAGAGCAGCATGTGGACAAACTGGTCGGTCACCTTATTCTTATTGTTGCCGGTGCCGTAGGCCTCCATGAGCGGCCCGGCGGCCAGCAGGTCTTTCTCAATCTGGTCATAAACCTCGGTGATGGTGTTGCGGGTGGGATAGTCATCGGTCACATCCGACTTGAGAATCAAGGGCACGCAAGGCTCGGTGTCGCGGTCGATGCCCTCGGCGTTGTATGGCTTGGCAAAGAGATTGGCGAGCATGAAGTAGTAGTAGCCTCTGAGGGCGAGTGCCTGTCCCTTGACGTTGCCTTTATCCGAGTAGGATCCCGTCGCGTCATCAATCATGTCGAGGGCTACGTTGCACCCCTTGATGAGGGAATAATAGCCCGACCAGGTGTTGTAGTTGGAGATGTCCTGCTCCTTCATCCGCTCGAAGAGTTGCTTCTCCCAGATAAACGGCGCCTGCCCCGCCTTGACGTAAGCCTGCTGGTTGGCGCTCTCGGTGTAGTTGCTCATCACGTCGTCGGTCATCATGTCGAGATACGGCATCAGCGAGGAACTCATCTGATAGCCCTCGCCGATGAGAATCTGCTCCAGGTCGCTGGCCGACGAGGGAATGACCTCGTCCTGGCTCTCCTCGTCCAGAAAGTTACCGCAGCCCGAGACCAGGAGCATAATGGCCGCAAGGGGAACAATCTTAAGAAAGCTATATTTACGCATGTTCATGATTATAGGCTGATGTTGATGTTGAACGAATAAGCGCGGGTAACGGGCTGATTGCCGGAGGCCACCTCCGGGTCAAGGCCCTTAAACTCCTTGCTCTTGATGATGAACGGGTTGGACACACTGAACGACAGCGCGAGGTTGTTCAGTCCAAGGCTGGCGATGGCCTTCTTCGGGAAGAAGTAGTTGAAGCCGATGTTGGTACATCTTGCAAAACTGCCGTTGACGACGCGCAGGTCGCTGTAGTTGTACATGCGGTAAGACGACTCGGTCAGACCGTTGGGCAGCGAAACCCTACGGTGCAGCAGACTTCTCGAGGGAATACCCGGTACATCGGTGATGTCGCCAGGCTTGCGCCAACGGTCAACGAAGTCCTTGGGCAGGTTGACGTAAGCGCTCGGCACATCCTCCACAATCTCGTCCTTGAACATTGGCGCCAGGAAGCGCTTGCCGCCGAGGTTGAGCGTAAACGAGGCTGAGACAGAGAAATTGGAATAGCGGAAGCTGGAAGAGAGACCACCTGTAAAGTCAGGCTCAAGCGACCCCATATAGCGCATGTAGGCCGTTGCGTCGTTTACGCCATCGGGACAGTCGGTTGCCGAGGGGATGTCAAACTCGGGGTCGCCATTCTCCGGATTGACACCTGTAAAATGGAACGCCCAAATGCTCTGCACAGGATAGCCTTTCTTGTTGAGCGCTCCCGACACTGCCGTGCGCCAGCTCTTGTTCTCGTTCATGGTCGACTCTATCTCGTTGAAGTTCTTGGCCGAGTTGAGCGAGAGGGTCCAGTTGAACTTCTTTGCCTGGATGAGCGTCATGCTGAGGTTGAACTCCAGTCCGGAGTTCTTCATGCTGCCGCCGTTGACGGGGGTCGACTCGACACCGTACTCCATCGGCACCTGCTTCTCCACAATCATGTCGGTAGTCTTCTTGTGGTAATATTCGAAGCTGAACTGTATGCGGTTATGCCAGAAGCCGAGGTCGAGACCGAGGTTCCACGTCTGCGTCTTCTCCCAGCGCAGGTCGGGATAAGCCAGCGACTTGATGTTGAGCTTATACTCACCCGTACGCTGGTCGATGGAGCTGCCCGAAGGAATCTGGGCGATGAGGTAAGGACCGTAGTTCTCTACGGCATTGCCCTGCCAGCCATAGGTGAGTCGGAGGGCCATGTCGCTGACCACCTTCTGCCGCTGCATCCAGTCCTCGTTGATGACATTCCAGCGGGTACCGACCGACCATACGGGCAGGAAGCGGTTGCGCGTATCCTGGCCGAAGCGGTTGGAGGCGTCGGTGCGGATCGACGCCGTGAGCGTGTAGCGTTCCTTATACGAATACGACCCTGAGGCGTAAAGGCCGAGATAATTGTTCTTGCGGTCGATGATGGTATTGGTCATTTGGTTGTAGAGCATGTTGGAGGTCTGACCGTCAACGCTCTCCACAGTGAGCGGCGGATTGATGAACGTCTTGCCGCGGTCGGGCAGGTAGCCGTAGCGGCTGGCGTTCTCGCCGTCATACTTCTCACTTCTGATTTCCTCGCCAATCATGAAACTGAGACGGTGGTCCTTGTGCAGCACCGTGTTGTAAGACAGCTGATTGGTCCAGGAATAGTTCAGGCTGCGGTTGTCGACCGAGCTGTATTGTCCGCCGTGAGGCAGCCTGCTCTTGCGGTATTCCTCATCTGACGGGGAATAGGCACCATACTCATAGCCACGGATTGACGTCATGGCATACGAACGCTCGCCGGCCCACGTGTAGCCGTCGGTGTTGGAGGTGCTGAAAGCCAGCGTACTCTCAAAGCGCAGGCCTTCGAGGATGTCCCACTGTGCGCGGGCGCTGAAGTTGAACGACCGGCTCTCATTCTGGTTGCCGGAGTTGGCCAACTCGTTCAATACATTATAATTATAGCCGAATGTACGGTAAGGATAGTAGAACAGTGAGCCGTCGGCGTTGTAGCAAGGAATGACGCGGCTCGTGGTGGAGGCATAGTTATAGGGATTGACATACGACGAGTAGCTCTTGGTCTTGTCGGTGCTGCCACTGAGGTCGATGGCAATGAGGAGCTTGCGCGAAATCTGGTTGTCAAGTCTCAGACTTGCGCTGTAGCGCGACGAGGTGTTGCCACGCTGTGTACCATTGTTGATATTGGCCGACAGCGAAGCATAATACGACAGCTTGTCGGTGCCGCCCGACAGGCTCAGGCTGTGGTTATGACTCAACGCGTTGCGGAAGAGAATGTCAAACCAGTCGGTGTTTTGGGTATCGAGCAACTTGGCCTGGGTGTTGAACTCGTCATAGCTGATTTCCTGGTTAAGGTATTTCGAGAGCAGACCCTCGTAGCCGACGGGCTCCAGCGAACGCGAGGAGACCAGTCGACGCTGATAAATCTCGCGGCTGACATCGTTGCGCTCGCGCGAATTCATCAGGTTCATTTTATTATAAGAGATGCGCTCACTGATGGAGAGGCCACCATGATAGCCGACCGATAGCCGTCCCTTGCTGCCGCGCTTGGTGGTGATGACGATGACACCATTGGCGGCCTTCACGCCATACAGCACCGTGGCCGAGGCATCCTTCAACACAGTAATCGACTCAATGTCGTTGGGATTGAGCCAGGAGATGGAAGAGCCGACGAAGTTGCGCACCATGTCCATATTGTCCTCGGAGATGTCGCCGAGCGAGTTGAGTTCCTGCTGCTTGAAAGGCAGCGGGTCGGTCTGGATGACGCCGTCGACCACCCATACGGGCTCCTGGCTGCCGAGCAAGGTTGACGTGCCGCGCACGCGTACTTTCTGACGCTGGCCCGTGACACCACTGACATTGGTCACCACCGTACCGGGCATCTTGCCCTGCAGCATCTGCTCAAGCGTCTTGGTGCCGGCAAGGTCGAGGTCTTTGCCCCTGATCATGGAGTTGGAACCCACCATCTCGCTGCGGCGGATGCGCTGGTAGCCGGTCACCACCACATCGTCGAGCGTATGCTCGCTGTTGACCATTCGGATAACGACATTCTTCTTGTTGGTGACGTCTACCGTCTTGGTGTCCATACCCAAATAGGAGACGACAAGCGTGGGATGGTTGATGTCGGGAACCTCTATGCTGAACTCACCGTTGAAGTCGGAGATGGTGGCTATCTTCGTTCCTTTCAGATTAATGGTGGCACCGATAATCTCCTCCCCGTCGCTGCTGACCACCTTTCCTTTCAGCACCCGGCTGACCGACGTGCCGTCTTGCGAAAAGTTCACCTTATTAATAATAACGCTCCCGTCCTTGATGGCATAAACCAGCTGGTTGGGCAGCAGCACATTGCGCAGCACCACCTCGAAGGGCTCGTTCTTTTCGTTGACGCTTGCCACACGCTTACCGAACATCTTCTTGACGTTGTCGTCGTAAACGAAGTGATAGCCCGACATTTCTTCCAACTGCGACAGCACCTGCCCCAGCGTGGTATTGTTTACCTGAAGGGTAATTCTCGGGCCGAGTGTGTTTTGCTGCGCCAATGCGGAACTGCAGGGAACAGTAAGTGAACCGATTAGGAATAGCAGGGTATAGAGGTTCTTTCTCATGATAAAATAATATAGTAAATGCCGGCATCCTGCAGTCAGGATGCCGGCTTATAGGCTTTACATCAAGACTTTACGGGTACCGTTCTGTCCCTTGACGATATACAGGCCGCGGGGCATGGTGAAGCTTTGGCCTTTCCTGACCTTGCGCAGCAGTTTTCCGTCGAGGGTATAGACAGCTTCCTCACCAGCGGAAGTCCTGGTAACTGAGCTGATACCGTTCGTCGTCTTTATTTTCGTTGCCTTGCCGCCATTGCGGTTGACCAGCACGTTGCCGTCTTCATAATCACTTTCATCACCGGCAGTGAAGCCGAGCAACATCGAGCCATTGGTGGTGAGTGTCGAGTCAGCGGCAATGTCGAAACGCGTATTGGCCAACATCTCCATAATCTTATAGGTGCCGTTGGCATCAGCATAGACATCGCCGTTATCCGTGTTGTAGCTGGAATTCTCAAACATAATCTGCCCCTGCTTCTTCAGGAGCTTTGCCGACAGGGTACCCGTAGTGCCAAACAGGCCCGACACGGTGAAGGTGGAATCGGTAACGGCTTTCAACGTGAAGGTGAGGTCAGTTGTCTTGAAAGCCTTGGCCAGGTCGGTATAATCGGAACCAATCTCTATGTCCATGGCAGGCTTGTAGGAATAGGTGCCTTCAAGGGCTGCCGTTGTGTATTCAGGTACTGTCTTCTTGGTTGTCGTAAAGCCGTCAATGGTCTCAAGCACCGGGAAAGAGTAGGAAGAGTAATCCAATGCCGCAACCACAATCTGCTGGTCAGTGGAAATGGTGCCGTCGTCGGCCACGTTCAGGACAATGCTGCCCGTCTGGTCGAGTTCGTTAGAGCTGCCGGCTCCAATATAAATAATGCTGGCCATGGCCGCTGAAGAGGTTGGAATGGTCATATCCGCAGGAGTTATGGGAATGGTGATGGTCTTGGCATCGGCATCATACTGGCCGGTCACCTCCATGTTCTTGCCAAATAAGCCAAAGATGTTTATGCCGCTCTCACTGGCATAAACCGTAATGTCGCTGCTCGGCGTATAGCCGTTGGCACCTTTGTTAAGAGATCCTTTCGCTTTCAGCTCGTAACGCCCCCCCACGAAATCAGTGGCAGAGACCGATAAGACACAACACAACATGAACAGTGTGCAAGTCAACTTTACGTACAAATTCCTCATAATAATACACTTTTAAAATATAACAAACAATATCCTACGAAGTACAGAAGGCTGCAAATTATCCTATCTTGCCGTCTCCATAAACAATTTTGCCTAAGACTCTGGTCTTGCTATCAACCTCTCGTCAATATTCGGTTGCAAAGATAACAAATATTCATTAAATTAAAATAGAATATACGAAATAATTCTATAAAAAATGTATCTAATATCAAATTAAAAGGTTGTGACATTGCGTACCACAAGGGTGTTACACAGCCCGGCCATCCTGTTAATTTACATTAATATATGAGGTGGTGCCGGCATAAATAACATTCTTTTTTTTATTTTTGCAAAAAGTACAGCGTTTCTTACCCATTCAACAAACACAAAAATGAAAGGACTATACGCCCCAATGTGTGGCAGACTGCTCCGGCCTGCCACGCTGTTGCTGTCACTTGCCGCCTTCCTGTCCGCACAGGCACAGACTGAAACCGGCATTCAGGACAGCTGCGAAGTAATCATACCAAAGGAATACCGCGAGGCCCAGCGCGCCAAGGCGCGCCGCGTGCCCTCCCATTTCCCCACGACCTCAACGGCATCGGTCATCAAGAACACCGGCAAGGTATACACCTTCCGTTTGGCCGCCTGCATCCTGCCGGAGTTTGTCAACAAC
>Ga0256406_1004525_pt1 | contig 15786 bp, 13 predicted proteins | sample RumenRJG_03DNA_FD_185986 | JGI IMG/M metagenome (GOLD analysis project Ga0256406, IMG submission 185986) | Bovine rumen microbial communities from Lethbridge, Alberta, Canada - RJG_03 | ecosystem: Host-associated > Mammals > Digestive system > Stomach > Rumen | place: Canada: Alberta | collected... | reverse complement strand
GATGTTTCAATCCACGCGTCCGCGCGGGACGCGACATGTCGTAACCTTTAGGGTTCGGGATATTAAGACAGGTTTCAATCCACGCGTCCGCGCGGGACGCGACCTTCTCAATCCATAGTTCGGGTTTAAGGCACTGTTTCAATCCACGCGTCCGCGCGGGACGCGACCTGATAGGCCGGATTGATTAAGGGCTTATGGTTGTTTCAATCCACGCGTCCGCGCGGGACGCGACTTATCAGGGGATTGCCCTCACCGTCACAGGCAGTTTCAATCCACGCGTCCGCGCGGGACGCGACGCGGCTGTGCCGTGTTTCCGTCAGTGAGCGGTGTTTCAATCCACGCGTCCGCGCGGGACGCGACAGGATACCCTTACCCTTGCTCCGGAGCTGGCTGTTTCAATCCACGCGTCCGCGCGGGACGCGACTGACACACTGCCGAAACACGTGCTGAAATGGACGGTTTCAATCCACGCGTCCGCGCGGGACGCGACGAACACATAACCATCATCGGCGGTAACTGTAAAAGTTTCAATCCACGCGTCCGCGCGGGACGCGACGCTTGATGATGCCTGTCACCTGACCGCCGCCCGCGTTTCAATCCACGCGTCCGCGCGGGACGCGACCAAGGCTGACGGCACTACGGAGTACATCGCACAGTTTCAATCCACGCGTCCGCGCGGGACGCGACGGCTGACCAATGGAACCCGGAACATCCACGGCACGTTTCAATCCACGCGTCCGCGCGGGACGCGACAGGTTTTCGGCTGTTTTTGCCAGGCTCATACCGGTTTCAATCCACGCGTCCGCGCGGGACGCGACTGATGTATATCACAATGAGATTGTAAAGATCCCGTTTCAATCCACGCGTCCGCGCGGGACGCGACTATATACGCGAAGCGTGCACTTGGTGACCATGCTGTTTCAATCCACGCGTCCGCGCGGGACGCGACTTTCTGTGATTCGCCTGTCACTACAATAGGCCAGTTTCAATCCACGCGTCCGCGCGGGACGCGACAATCTCAGCCTTGCTGAGGATAATGCTCTTGCGGTTTCAATCCACGCGTCCGCGCGGGACGCGACCCTGAGAGCACGTTCACCCCGACCCTCGCGAAGGCGTTTCAATCCACGCGTCCGCGCGGGACGCGACGGGAAGACATCAAGCACCCTGGCGGCGCTTGAGGTTTCAATCCACGCGTCCGCGCGGGACGCGACAATATGATCGAATTTACCGCCCCGGTGCCGTGGTTTCAATCCACGCGTCCGCGCGGGACGCGACTGGCTGCTTGTCCATTGAGAGCAGCAGCTTCACGTTTCAATCCACGCGTCCGCGCGGGACGCGACAGGAGGAAATTGTAGAAGGAGAGCTGGGACGAGTTTCAATCCACGCGTCCGCGCGGGACGCGACTCGGCAATCAATTCGCTGAATGACGCACTCGACAAGTTTCAATCCACGCGTCCGCGCGGGACGCGACCGGCGGAGACGCGCGCGCGGCATTCGCCATTCAGTTTCAATCCACGCGTCCGCGCGGGACGCGACTGAGCGAGAGCTACGGCCTTAAAGCGACTGATGTTTCAATCCACGCGTCCGCGCGGGACGCGACGCTCATCGAGTCGCAGGTTCAGGAGTGCTGGCAGTTTCAATCCACGCGTCCGCGCGGGACGCGACGCTCATCGAGTCGCAGGTTCAGGAGTGCTGGCAGTTTCAATCCACGCGTCCGCGCGGGACGCGACGCGACTTCCAGATGAACGACAGCGGAATGCAGGTTTCAATCCACGCGTCCGCGCGGGACGCGACGCGAGAGGGCCTTTGACATGCCGGAGGAGCGAGATGTTTCAATCCACGCGTCCGCGCGGGACGCGACGGCTGGAGGATGTAGGGAAAGCCGCCCCGTCAAAGGTTTCAATCCACGCGTCCGCGCGGGACGCGACCCGAGAACACCATCCGGTACTGGTTTCAGATTGTTTCAATCCACGCGTCCGCGCGGGACGCGACCGTAGTTCGCAAGCGCGTCGTACCATGTCGCCGTTTCAATCCACGCGTCCGCGCGGGACGCGACCTCGATCCCTGGATACTCTACAGCCGGGAAGACGTTTCAATCCACGCGTCCGCGCGGGACGCGACGACCTTTTTAAGCACTTTAAGCCTCAGGTCAGGTTTCAATCCACGCGTCCGCGCGGGACGCGACCCGGGCCTGTTCAACGTTATCAGTAATAGCCCGGTTTCAATCCACGCGTCCGCGCGGGACGCGACGTGATACGCTCATTGATTTTGTTCTTAAGGTAAAGTTTCAATCCACGCGTCCGCGCGGGACGCGACGACTGCCCTTGCGGAGGTTGCCGCGCCGCTCACGTTTCAATCCACGCGTCCGCGCGGGACGCGACGTCATAGATGGTGACGGTCTGGGTGAAGTTGCCGTTTCAATCCACGCGTCCGCGCGGGACGCGACGAGCTCGAGATGGTGAGGTATGCCAATGACGAGTTTCAATCCACGCGTCCGCGCGGGACGCGACGCCGCCCGGAAAGCCCACGAGGCCGCGTTCCTCGTTTCAATCCACGCGTCCGCGCGGGACGCGACAATCTTCGCGGGCGACTTCAAGGTATCCGAGTAACGGTTTCAATCCACGCGTCCGCGCGGGACGCGACATGATGTTTTCGGCAATGCGATCCAACTCTTCTTGTTTCAATCCACGCGTCCGCGCGGGACGCGACCACCCCTGGCCGCGTGACTTCGGCCATGTTTTTGTTTCAATCCACGCGTCCGCGCGGGACGCGACGAATTGAATTTTACAAAGGAGTAACAAATATGTTTCAATCCACGCGTCCGCGCGGGACGCGACCAAAGCGTGTGCGGTGTGTAAAGTTTCATGTCTAGTTTCAATCCACGCGTCCGCGCGGGACGCGACATGAGATTGAGATGACCTACGACGGCCAGACGACGTTTCAATCCACGCGTCCGCGCGGGACGCGACCAGAGACCGAGCCGCTCATCATGACTGCGCCCTTGTTTCAATCCACGCGTCCGCGCGGGACGCGACAGGACATGCAAAAAAAGCTAAACGGCATAACGGAGTTTCAATCCACGCGTCCGCGCGGGACGCGACGATCATCAAACGCACCGATGACAAGGCGGTCTGCGTTTCAATCCACGCGTCCGCGCGGGACGCGACGTGATGAGCGCGTTCGGCAGGCGCCTGCCGCTTTGGTTTCAATCCACGCGTCCGCGCGGGACGCGACCGACCCAGGAAGCCGAGCACCACCTCTGCCGCGTTTCAATCCACGCGTCCGCGCGGGACGCGACCCGAGATGGAGGCAATGCAGACTGGAAACGTCATGTTTCAATCCACGCGTCCGCGCGGGACGCGACGCGCGTGCCGCTGTTGTTCCGCTGGCGCGTGCAGTTTCAATCCACGCGTCCGCGCGGGACGCGACAACAGGGATATAACTACGGCTATTGACGTTACTCTGTTTCAATCCACGCGTCCGCGCGGGACGCGACGGAGGCTTGCCGGAGTCAATGAGGCGCTCGCGCGGTTTCAATCCACGCGTCCGCGCGGGACGCGACAAAGCGTGTGCGGTGTGTAAAGTTTCTTGTCTAGTTTCAATCCACGCGTCCGCGCGGGACGCGACGTTTAATATTTCTTCTGACACTCATACAGCTACAATGTTTCAATCCACGCGTCCGCGCGGGACGCGACAGGCTGGTTTCCCCCGTGATATCGTATGGCCTAAGTTTCAATCCACGCGTCCGCGCGGGACGCGACGCGCCTGGTCAGCCTGTAATAGCTGCTGTGGCTGTTTCAATCCACGCGTCCGCGCGGGACGCGACCCATCGCCCCAATGCTCCGGTAGCGTACGCCCTGTTTCAATCCACGCGTCCGCGCGGGACGCGACGTAATTGATTATGGCAGATAACACCAATATGAATGTTTCAATCCACGCGTCCGCGCGGGACGCGACTAGGCCAGCATCAGGTACTGGAGTCTTGCCTCCGGTTTCAATCCACGCGTCCGCGCGGGACGCGACGAGCTTCGAGGCATTCAAGCTCATGATGTCGGGGAAGTTTCAATCCACGCGTCCGCGCGGGACGCGACAATTGAGCCGGTACTCCCGACACCAAAAGATATTGTTTCAATCCACGCGTCCGCGCGGGACGCGACATTTCTCCTTTTCAACCTCTGCCTATTATACAGGTTTCAATCCACGCGTCCGCGCGGGACGCGACCTGGATGGAGAAGGACAGGGCAGAGCGGGAAAAGTTTCAATCCACGCGTCCGCGCGGGACGCGACCGTGCTCCCTTCCAAAGAGAGATTTACGACCGGTTTCAATCCACGCGTCCGCGCGGGACGCGACCAATGGGACCCCCGCCGCAGGGCGCTGAAATGGCAGTTTCAATCCACGCGTCCGCGCGGGACGCGACGAGGCACTCGGACGAGATCTGCATCGGGGATAGTTTCAATCCACGCGTCCGCGCGGGACGCGACCGGCATACTTGCCGAGCTTCTGGCTGACTCTTCGGTTTCAATCCACGCGTCCGCGCGGGACGCGACAGGGAGTGCAGAGTGAGACAGGGAGACGAGGAATGTTTCAATCCACGCGTCCGCGCGGGACGCGACCAATGTGCGGGATGAGCGGCTCGATCTTCTGCGGTTTCAATCCACGCGTCCGCGCGGGACGCGACCACTTCGGAGCCCGCGGTTGCGGAGGTGCTCAGGTTTCAATCCACGCGTCCGCGCGGGACGCGACAAGCTGCTGAATGCCGCTGAGATTGACTCTGTTTTTGTTTCAATCCACGCGTCCGCGCGGGACGCGACCCTGACATGTCCGACAATGACGAGGACTTTCTGTTTCAATCCACGCGTCCGCGCGGGACGCGACGTGATAGCCTGGTTGAGCTTGATGATGTCGCCGTTTCAATCCACGCGTCCGCGCGGGACGCGACGCTGAGATTGACTCTGTTTTTGAAAAAGCCGAGTTTCAATCCACGCGTCCGCGCGGGACGCGACAAGTGCAGCAGTATGAGTATCAGGGGAAATAGTGTTTCAATCCACGCGTCCGCGCGGGACGCGACCTCAGACGCCGAATAATCCCCATCTGCTACAGTGGGTTTCAATCCACGCGTCCGCGCGGGACGCGACGTAACAAGGTCAGGCTGCAGCAGGTTGTTCCGGAGTTTCAATCCACGCGTCCGCGCGGGACGCGACACAGGGATACAGGCCATTGAGACATACGACTTTGTTTCAATCCACGCGTCCGCGCGGGACGCGACAAAGCCTGATAAGCCTTTCAGAACGCTTAGGGGGTTTCAATCCACGCGTCCGCGCGGGACGCGACGCCGTTATACCTGCTGTCCTGCGAGTGGTTATCGTTTCAATCCACGCGTCCGCGCGGGACGCGACGTGTGAACATCAGGCCAACCCCGTTTTTATATCAGTTTCAATCCACGCGTCCGCGCGGGACGCGACGGGTTATTCTCCCTTGATCAAGCGAAGAAAGGGTTTCAATCCACGCGTCCGCGCGGGACGCGACGACAACGCCGCCGTTCAGTCTCGAGACGGTGCCTGTTTCAATCCACGCGTCCGCGCGGGACGCGACCGTCAACAGGCTCGATATCCTCCCCGGATAGTTTTGTTTCAATCCACGCGTCCGCGCGGGACGCGACATATGACTTGCTCATGCAGTAAAGCGTTTCAGGAGTTTCAATCCACGCGTCCGCGCGGGACGCGACTCAACAGGCTCGATATCCTCCCCGGATAGTTTTGTTTCAATCCACGCGTCCGCGCGGGACGCGACGCTCTGCGCGCAGGCTCTCGCGAAGGCCTGGGGGTTTCAATCCACGCGTCCGCGCGGGACGCGACTAACCAGCAGGTTCGCAGTTTAAGGAGGAGTTATGTTTCAATCCACGCGTCCGCGCGGGACGCGACTTTGAGAGATATGACGCTCAGTATAGCTCGGGAGTTTCAATCCACGCGTCCGCGCGGGACGCGACCGCCTGCTGCCTTGCGGTCATCGAGACCCCGGAGTTTCAATCCACGCGTCCGCGCGGGACGCGACAGAGCCACCTTCGTTTTTTTGTTGCTGATATCTTGGTTTCAATCCACGCGTCCGCGCGGGACGCGACCTCTGCCGTCAAATCTCTTGATTTTGACGGCGTGTTTCAATCCACGCGTCCGCGCGGGACGCGACATCATCCACTCAAGCACGAGATTCCCGTCAGAGTGTTTCAATCCACGCGTCCGCGCGGGACGCGACAGGTGGTCTCTGAACGTCAGTATATGGTCAGACCCGTTTCAATCCACGCGTCCGCGCGGGACGCGACCTGGCGCGCCTTGTTGCAGAGATGGCAGACGGTGTTTCAATCCACGCGTCCGCGCGGGACGCGACAGCAGATTGACACATCTCACACTATCAGACTTTGTTTCAATCCACGCGTCCGCGCGGGACGCGACTATAAATTTTAATTATATTTATATTCCTGATTTTGTTTCAATCCACGCGTCCGCGCGGGACGCGACCGTGCTCAGTCAAGGTCTCAATCACATCGGCCTTGTTTCAATCCACGCGTCCGCGCGGGACGCGACTGCCCTCGATAAAAGGGCACTTGATGCTCCGGAGTTTCAATCCACGCGTCCGCGCGGGACGCGACCCGTGGCGTAAAACTGCATCTTGCTCTCTGACCTGTTTCAATCCACGCGTCCGCGCGGGACGCGACCGACCCTCGCCAAGCATTTGATTGACAGGCAAAAAAATGCTTAAAAATGCGAAAGTCCAAGTTCATTATAGATAAATTGTAAAACTCAAATAGAAATTTTTTAAAACTATGTAATATCAGGCAGTTACACTTGATTGCGAAAGTGATGGAATTTTTGCAATGCCCTATGTTCGCAGATTTCTATTTTTATACGATCAGAGTCCCTTCTGGATCGAAAGATGTCTGCCTGCCTACCATTTCCACTTTTCTTTGCCAGTTCTTCCCAATAAAATAAAATCGGATGCTGTCGTTCTCCTTGTCCATTATGCTTTCTAATTTATCCTTCAGGATCACAAACTGATCATTCTGAATAACGCACTCGAACACAGAATTCTGCACGCGCTGTCCATAGTCCTGGCAGGTTTTTGCCACCTGTCTCAGTCTTCTTGCTCCGGAAGGAGAGGCCGTGTTGACGTCGTATGTTATTAAAACCATCATGATGTTATTGAACCAGAAAGACAGGGTAATCGTTCAGATCCCCGCGGATATAGCGGGCCATAAGCAAAGCCTGGGCATAGGGCAACAATCCTACTGGGATCTTTTCTTTAAGAAACGGATGTGTAATCAGTTCTTTTTTTCTCTGCTGCCAGGCACCGATCAGTGTTTTTCTGCAGGTATCCTTCATGAGGATGCTGTCTTCGCCCTGACTTGTAAAATCCTTTGCCTGGACCTGTTTCCTGTTTATAAGCGAAAGCACAAGACGGTCACAAAGATATGCCCGCATCTCTTCCATAATATCCAAGGCGAAAGAAGCTCTCCCAGGCCTCAGGGTATGCATCATTCCTACGTATGGATCAAGCCCGACTGTCTCTAGGGCTGTGCTGCATTCGTTTGCGAGAAGAGTGTATGCAAATGAAAGCATTGCGTTGGTCGGATCCCGCGGCGGCCTGCGGTTTCTCCCGTTAAAATTGAAGCCGTCTTTTTGGGCAATGATGAGCTGGTTGAAGACACCGAAATAGGTGTTGGCCGCTGCTCCCTCTTCTCCGCGCAAATCATCGATACTGGCTGCAGACAGCGCTTTTTCCTTGCTTAGGTTCAGCTGTTTTGCGGCGATCTCAACATCAGTATTCGGCCCGTAGTCGCGTATGAACCTTCTGAGGATATTCCGGCTGTTTTGTATTTTGCCGGCGATCATCAGACGGGAGATGTGCAGGGCTTTTTGCTTGTCATCAGAAATAAGGTACTGCTGCTTGCGGAGGAGAACATTGCCTTTCGTTGGCCCCTGCAGGCGGGCAATGAATTTTCCCTGTGGTGAAAGAAAAGTCAGGGAGACATTGTTGTCATTGCACAGCTTCATCAGCCCGGGGCTGGCTCCGGGATATCCGAAGGTGACAATCCCCTCGATGTTGAGGATCGGGATCCGGCAAGTTTCTTCTTTATTGACTGACACAACAATATCCTGGCCGTCCCTGCTGAGGTAGGCATCAGGCTTTGTAATGTACAGGATGTTAAGCATTTTTCTCATATAGATTGATGCCAAGATAGTTTTCTACATCAGATTTTTCCTTGAGCTTCGGACAGCAGACATCAGCAAGCGAGCACCTTGTGCAGCTTTTGTCGTTGCGTCCCGGAGGGGTAACGCCTTTCCTGAAAAGCTCATGCATAGCCTCCGCGCACCGCATTGTCTCTTGCCGTAAATCCTCATCAATATCTACATATTCTCTTGTCCTTGTCTCGAAATAAAAAAATGCGCCTTTCGGAATGTTCACATGAAACATTTCCTCCATGCACATTGCCTCGGCAGCAAGCTGAACCTCATCGCGCTCATCCGGCTTTTGTCGGCCGTGCTTGTACTCAACTGGGAAAAGCTGCCATTTCCCTGGATATCGGGGATGAGTGAAGAATGAGTCCTGGCCATCTGAAGGGATCAGTTCTACCGCATCAGCTACGCCATAGAGCCCGAGAGATGAAGAGGCGATATGCATCCCGCGCAGCGTAATGGTGTCTCCGTTTTTTACACGATAGGTCGGATCATCCACGCGGGTATGCAGGATATGCCCTTCGGCAGTGAGCATGTTGTCGTTCCACTGCTGCTCGAGATGGATAAGTGCCCACTGACGTGGGCAGAACTTATAGTGCTGTATGCCAGAAAGCATTAGCATGTCATCATCGGTATAGGGCATAGGCCATTAAAAAAGCTCTTCGCAGCGTACGCCGGCAGGTAAATTAGCCTTGTCGATTGATACGTTGTAGTCAGAGAACTTGCGCGGAACGCTGATTCCCGGCTTTAATTCAACATTGACAAGGTCAAAGAGTTTGTTTGCCGGTGCATTGCCGAACATTGAATCATGTTTGAACACTATCAGTTTCTGTGCGCTCATCAGCCCCCTGGATGCTGAGCGGTCGGTGTCAAACATGCCCCTCAGAGCCTCCCAGAACAGCTGCAGATCCTCGGCAGAGAAACCAGTCTGTGCGGCAAGGTTGGCACTGATGAAGCCGTGGCATACGTAAAGAGCGTAGGGGATGGTGTTCTTGCGTCCCATGGTGCGCTCTTTATCCTGGTCCTCTTCTCGGGTGACAGCGAGTCTGGTGATTGAGTTTTCCATTGTAAAAACCGGACTGGCTGAGCGTGCAAAAGTCATCTGGACCGGACCGCGTACCTGATCGTTCCTGTTTTTTGTTGCGATCACTGCACCGAAAGTGCGGATGTCAAAAAAACGCTCGCAAAGAAGCTTCTTTGCGATGTTCTTCTGGTCCTCTTTCTTTGCATCCTTGACCTTGCTGTCTTCCCATGCCTGGTTAACGAAACGATCCAGGATCGCCTTGTCCTTGATAAAAATGTCATACCCTGCAGCCTGTTCCTTGACCGTCTGCACGTAATTGCGCACCTTGCGCTTCAGGCAGACATCAGTAACCAGGCCGGTTCCGGTCTCTGCGTCAATACGGGGAAGATTGCCGGCATCCGGATCTCCGTTGGGGTTGCCGTCCTGAACATCAAAAAGATAGGCAAAATCTACTCTTTCCTTGAGTTCTGTCATAATTTATTTCCTTAGTTGTTCCTTTTGTCAGATTCCTGTTTGGCAGCTTTGGCAATGGTCGTCTTATCTCCGGTGGGGATGCTGCAAACGTTAGTAACCGGTGAGGCTCCGCGGTCTATGTCAGAGCGCGGAAGAGCGCCTATATCGGGCTCGCCGCTTGGGTTGCCATCCTGCACATCAAAAAGATAGACAAAATCTATCCTAGCCTTAAGTTCTGTCAAAGTTTATTTCCTAATTGGTTACTGATTCTGCCGGCTGCTCTTCTGCCGGTTTGTCATCACCGCTGGATTTTTTGGTGAAAAAATCCTGGCGCTGCTGGTAATAGCCGATCATGAACATTCCCTGATCCTGAAGGCTGAGGTGTGCCGGGAAGCCGTCCGCAGAAATCTTAGAGATGATCTCCTGCTTGAGGCGGGTGAAGAAAACCTTTCTCTCCTTCTTGAGATTGCTCTCATGGTGTACAGAGAGGTTCAGCAGTGTGGCGAAAACGGCAACCGGTGTTGAAGACGCTGCATTGAGGTAGCGCTCAAGAACGTTGGACTCGTTATTCTGAACCTCCTCCTGGATCTTCTCTATTGTGGCGAGGAGCCGCCCGCAGAGATATCCCTGGTTCGTGTTTGTTTTGTCTAACATAATTCTTACTTTATAGTTCCCCCTGGATAGTCTTGTTAAATAGGCCTTTAGCATGGCTGCACGGGCCTGCCATACGGACTGTTCCGCACGTATTCGCCCGAGGCATGCAGCGAAAAGCGAATACGGATAAGGTGTGCCCTGAAAAATGCTTTTTACCGTGGCCTCCACCAGATTAGGCTGCACGTCCTGTGTCTTGCCTTTCAGCGTTACGGCACTGAGCATCTGGTAAAGGCCGTAATACGGCTTCGGTCCCGGAATGCCAATCTCCATGTCATCGAAGTGGCGGAGAATGGTTCTGGCGAACTCCTTTACAGTAGTTTCAGCCCAGTAAACGACAGCAATGCGGGCGGCATTCGGAGCCAGGCCAAGTATGAAGAAACGGTCATCATCCATGCTTAAGGTTTTGCCGGAATAGATCGCCTTGAATGCCTCCCTGACAGAGTCAACATTGCTGTTCTGATCGCTTTTGTCATCCTGCTGAATGCCAAGCATGGAAAACAAGGCCGACTCTGCTTCTTTGCCAGCCGGACTTGAGGAAGAAGCCCAGAAAACAAAGGTGCGGCTGCCTACAGTGAACTTATTGCGAGAGTCACCTGCCAGCAGGTGATTCAGTGCTGTGGAGTAAGCATGCTCAGCCTCTTTTGAAATCGGGGCATTCTCACCTTTCTCCCTGCCGTAGGAGTCATATCCTGAATCTACCTGGAATGCTACCAGTTTGGCAGTGGCCTGGCTTCCGTAGATGCTGGTAGCAGTTGTTGTAATGACAGGATGAGTGCTCCTGCCTGTGACAAGGCATATTCCGGTGTTGTCTGAAGTCTCTTTCCCGGCAAAGGCATACTCAAAGAGTTTCGGATTGTCCGCTATTATCGTCTCACCGCCTGGGAGCTGGAAAGCTATGTTGCCATTGGTGTCTTCAAGAATTTTTTCCCTGTCATTGGGCCGGACGGAATCCTCCCCATGCTGTTCATAGAAGCGGCAGACAGCCTGAAACCCGGGCTCATCAGGGTTCTGTGCTGCTATTTCCTGACATTTCCGGACAAACGCAGCGTGTTCATCATGAATCTTTTGTTTGTCCTTGCCCTTTCCTGATCCTTTGGCTTTTCCTTCAAGTCCGAGCACGTATTCCTTGTTGTCCCAGAACAGGTAGGGAACTATCTTGCTGGTACGCGAGCCTGCTGACACAAAGTAAATTTTTCCCTTTCCGTCGCTGTCCCTGGTGTCTTCGACGTTTTTTAACTTGCCTTCAGCATCGATGACAATAATGAACTGTATAGCCTTCTTCTGAGCGCCGGCAGGAGCCACTTCACCGAGATCCTTCAGCTTCTGGTAATAATCGTAGAGTGCCTTGAGTATCATCTTAGTATTTCCTGACTGTCGGGTTCCGGAACAATAATCACTCCCTGCTTCATCTCTGCACGGTAGAACATTGCATCTGCCCGTCCTTTGCCGTTTTGGCTGCTGCTCTCATAATCAAGCTCATAGAGCATGATGCCGAGATCCTTGTCCTCTGCAATGGGCTCCGGATCTGAGGTATCGTCCGGCACGAGCCTGAAGAATGCCGGGAATTCCCTGTTGCCAAGGTAGGGCTGCGTGAAGCACTGTCCTTTTCCCGCCCTGCGCTCGAAGATGTGCTGGTATTTGAGCGGTGACTCGTCATCGCCAGGCTCGCGGGAATTGCTGGTGCGCTCTTCAGGCTTTTTGTAGTGCATCACGGCATGAATGCGGTAGTGCACATCCTTCAGCAGCAATGTATTTCTTTGCTGGCGCTTGTCCTGAATGTAGATCGGACCTGTCTTGGGCTTCGCTACTGCGCCGACCTCATTTCTCCGTATTGAGGTCCATTTGATCGGAGAGAGCACTTCTATTTTTGTAACATGCCAGGAGATTGCAGGTTTCCAGAAAATCGCATCAAAAATTGCACGGCCGGCAGATGGAGTGATCACATCGTAGCTCACACGCTCAACCTTTAATTCGGGTCTGGTAAAGCATGCCCAGCTGCCCCACACTTCCAAACAGTATTCTTTATTTGTTTCCATAGATCATCACTCTATAAGCAATTCTTCCATCCAATGGCTTTCCGTCATGAGCCCGAGTTTTTCGTCATACTGGCTTGGATCCGGTATGAAATAGATTCCTTCGAGTATTTCGTCAATCAGCCCTTTTCCGTCAAGTTCCTTGAAATCATTCTCTCGAAGCTGGACAGTGTACTGCCCAAGCTTTCTCATAAGAGCGGGTGTAATGCCTTCTTCTTGCAATTTCCTCACAAGTGAGACACTGTCCTCGTAGTTAACGATGACAGATATGCTCTTGTCATCAATGAGGTGAAATTTCCTGGCGGCCTCTTCAAAGTTGAAGTTGAACGGTTGTTCAAGCAGCTCTCCGATATTTGCCTTATCGAAAGTATGTATTCTGCGGTAGAACTGTCTGAAATACCTGGTCATAGTTTCCTGAGACCACCAGTCCTCATCAGGATCAAGCTCCCGCATGGCATCCTTTGCCCATGTCATGCTGCCACGGGGCACCTCGCCGGTGGAGAAGACATAGGTGTCGCCTCTCTCCAGACGCCCCTCCCGGTTGCACCGTCCTGCCGCCTGCAGGATAGAGTCAAGGCCTGCCTCCTGGCGGTAGACGCAAGGCAGGTCAATGTCAACACCGGCCTCGATTAGCTGAGTGGAAATAATGCGCACGTCATGATTCGTTGTGCTGAGCTCGCTCTTGATGTTCCCGAGAGTCTTTCTGAGGTGAGCCGGGCACATCAATCTTGAAAGATGGTAGTTGTTCTCATCTTCCGGAAGCATCTTGAACAGCTCGCATGCAGTCTTTCGCGTGTTGACAATGCACAGAACCCTCGGTTTCCCGGAGAGAGCCTCAGCAATGGAACTAAGCTCCTGCTGTTCAAGGTCAACGTGAAGGTTTACGCGGCGGAGCCGTTTCTCCAGCTCAAGATTTCGGGGAATGAGCTCCTGAACGTTTGTCAGACCGTGCAGGGATGATTTCCTGTCTGTCCCTTTGACAATTGTTTCACCGCAAAGAGCCGGCTGTGATGCAGTGGTGAACAGCACGGAACATCCGAAAATACGGGTATAGGTGCTCAGCGAATCTATGATAGGTTGCAGAAATTCAGGAGGAAGTGCCTGCACTTCATCCAGAATCAGAACGCTGTTGCAGATATTGTGCAGCTTGCGGCATGATGACGGTTTGTTGGACATCATCGACTCGAAGAGCTGCACGTTTGTGGTTACTATAACCGGAGCATCCCAGTTTTCGGCGGCAAGCTTCAGCCTGCTGCGGAGATTTGAGTCTTTGATCGAGTCGTAATCTATAAGCGAATGATGCTCAACAACATTCTCATCGCCAAAAATTTTCCGGAGAGTGGAAGCGGTCTGAGTGATGATGCTAGTGTAGGGAATAGCTATGATGATGCGCTGCTTGCCATGGGCAAGAGCGTGTTTCAAAGCCCAGAGAACTGATGAAAGTGTTTTCCCGCCGCCGGTCGGCACTGTAAGTGAATAAAATCCGGGAGGCAGTGCGGCTTTCTGTCTGCACTGTTCCTGAACTTCTTCCCTGATGCGGTTCACTTCGGAGTTATCCGCATTATTTTTCAATGTCTGAAGATAGTCATCAAGCCCGCTTGCCAGCTCATGTATGCCTGAATAACGACTCCTTTGAGCAGACGCTTCAGGGCTCATGAATTTTTCGGTGTCAAGGAAGTCCGCGTCAACAAGGCAGGAAAAAAGCATGCGTACCAGATGATGCAAGTCTTTCTTTGGAGAAGGATTGTTTAATTTTTTCGTGGTGTCGGGCAGACCTGTATCAGGAGCACTTACTCCAACAGGGATGCTCTTTTTCATGGCGCGATCGAAGTCGGCTTTATCCTTCAGTCCGGCATGATGTCCCAGAATAGGATTGGCTATCAGCATAGAGGCAGTTTGGTAATATTTTGCGGCCAGCAGTGCGCCTACATATGCATGCTCTACGTGCTTTATCCCGGTTAGGTCAGGCTCAAGTCCGGAAGCTTTTCTTATGTATTTCTGGAAATCTGGTTGCTCCTTACCTTTGTCATGAAGCAGTCCCATCAGTCTGCCGAGATTTCCGCAGCCAAACGGAGCGGAAAACGAACTCGCAAGCTTGGCAACGCCTTCCTGATGATCCTCATTGGTCTGACACTGTTCACCAGCAGGTCTTTGGAGATTGACGTGCGAAATAATCATGTAGCTCAGCCTCTTGTGAGATTAATGCTGACACTGGCAACTCATCCATTTCATGCTCGTATTTTATAGTGCAATATCATTTTCCTCTATGGTCTTATTGATCTTGAGCGGACATAGGCAGTCACTCAATCTAGAAAAATACAATGAAATGTGATTCTCTTCACAGTAACTATGGAGTAGAGAGCTTTTGAAAGGAATGACCTGTATCGGCATTCAGTCTTTATCGTTGCAAAATGTGCCTTGAAGAATCAGCACATTGAACTGAATTGCTGCAAGAAGATGTGGGGTATTTTTATTCCATTGTGTTGAAATAACAGAGAGCCAATCATGACATATGATTGGCTCAATATTTGAACTGGAGCATCAGATAGATCTTGCTCAGTTTTACACTGTTATGATGAGTCTTATGGAAAACCTATCAGTTCTTCTTTTCTCCCCAGAGGTACAGTAAATCCAAACCGATGGCCGCCGCAGCGAGAGCTGTGATGCTGCTGACGTCGTAAGGCGGTGATACCTCAACGATATCAGCTGATATGATCTTGATGTCTTTCAGTGCGCGGATGATTTTCAGTGCTTTATCAGTACTGATTCCACCAGGAACAGGTGTTCCGGTTCCCGGTGCGAAAGCAGGATCGAGACAATCGATGTCAAAAGTAAGATAGCAGGGCATGTCTTCAGTGCGCTTTCTGATCTCTGCTGCAATCTCATCCGCACTTAGATCGTTGGCCTTGCCGCCATCAATTACCTGATACCCGTCCTCATCGTGATACTCAGTTCGGATCCCGATCTGAATTGATTTTTCAGGTTTTACAATACCTTCGTCAGGCGCACGTCTGAACATCGTTCCATGATCGTATTCTGCGCCCTCAGCATAGGTATCCGAATGCGCATCGAAATGAATGAGCGCGAGCGGCCCGAAGTGTCTTGAGCATGCACGGAGGAGTGGAAGAGTGACGTAGTGATCACCGCCGAAAGTCAGCATAGTCTTCCCGGCAGACAGTATGCGATCAGCATGTGCCTCAAGCGCCTTGACCATGGCGCCCGAGTCGCCGGACGGGTAAACAACGTCTCCGCAGTCAGCGATCTTAAGACGATCCTTCAGAGCAAAAGTCCACGGATAGCGCTTGTGTTCCCATGCCAGGTTTACCGACGCCTGACGGATTGCCTGAGCGCCGTAACGGCAGCCTGGACGGCCAGAGGTAGCAGCATCGAAGG
>Ga0256406_1004524_pt1 | contig 15787 bp, 15 predicted proteins | sample RumenRJG_03DNA_FD_185986 | JGI IMG/M metagenome (GOLD analysis project Ga0256406, IMG submission 185986) | Bovine rumen microbial communities from Lethbridge, Alberta, Canada - RJG_03 | ecosystem: Host-associated > Mammals > Digestive system > Stomach > Rumen | place: Canada: Alberta | collected... | reverse complement strand
CCACAAATGGATGCTCTTTTTTTATTCACTTGATAAGTGAAACGCAATATTCAGTTAAAAAGCAGTAACTACGTGGCTTTCAGCCACATTCACGGCATCGCCGTGAATAATCTAGGAATATCTATAAACAAATTACAAGGTTTATTTGAAATATATATTAACGAAAAAAAAGGGGGGGTTGACGTCAAAATGTCAAATCCCCGCTATAACTACAATATTATGCACAAAAACCGGCTTTCAGATTTTATTAGGCGAAATTCCTTCCTCAATAAAGTAAAGAAAATAGGTAATCGCAAGCAGATCCGCTGACCCTCCCGGACTGATTTTCTGCTCCGCAAACTTTCTGTCCAGTTCTTTCAGAACCTTTCTGTAGTTCTTTTCTTCCACATGATCCGCCGACAATTGCTTCATCTGTTCCTGAATTTTTCGCAGTTCCTTCTCCGATGACCGGTGAATGATATTCGTATCCTCCGTAACCGCCATCAGATCCACCAGAGTCAGGATTCCGGCATCATTCAGAGGAAATCCGCGCGCTGCCCGGGAGCAGAACGCGGGCAGCGCTATATTAAATACAGCCGGGTATCCCTTCGCCGCCTCCTCCCGGATGCCGCCGATGTGATACTTTTTCCAGCAGATCTCACCGGCTGTGCCTTCCTCTTTTTCTGAAGCGTTTTCCCTGTTCAGTTCCTCCGGCACATCTCCGGCGATCCCGGCACACAGGGCAGAAAGTTTCTCCCGGCTGTACGGCATGCTGCGTCCGTACAGTATTCCCAGTGCGGCACAGAAAATCCCGAAAGAAAAGATGGCACCCTTATGCGTATTCACATTATTGGTTGCCCGGCGCATCTCAATTTCCGCTTCCACACCGATCGGCCGGATCAATTCCATCACTTCTCTGCCTGGTTTTTCTGCATTATTAATTCCACATGCCGTAAATGCCTTAAAATAGGGCAGGATGGACAGCGCACTTGACTCAAAGGTAAAAACATCCATGTCTGCATGAGATCCGTTGTTGTCGCTGTCCACCAGTCCCGGCTTCGGGGTCGCGTGAACTTCATACAGCAGCGCCCGGCAGGCTGTCTGCGCAATTCTTCCGGCATAACGGTCCGCAAAATAATCGCTCATGATCCCGACAGCAGCCGTCTGCAGATCGCTTACCGAATGCCTTCGGGAACGGCTGCACTCAAAGGCAGGGCGGCTGCAGATCATGCATTTTCTCTCTGCGTATCCCAGCTCCTGCCTGGAAACCTTGCGGCCATCCGTCCGGATCACATCAATGTCAAAAAGCCTCCCCAGCGTGCTGTTCTCCTCCAGCATCACCATGCCCCTTTTTACCTTTTCAGGCTCACACGCCGCGGGAAAGAACGCCTCAAAACCGGTCTTGTCCCGATGTTCAAGGCAGTTTTCCAGCCGGATGCCCATGGTTTTGCAGTACGACCGGATCAGATTCTCCCCTTCCTCAAAGGTCCGCACCGCCAGCGGAAACACCTTGACCGGCCCCGCTATATTCAGCGTAAATGAAATCAGTGTACACCCGTACTTTTTAAGAAGTTCCTGCTGAAAATACACCCGGTGCTCCCGGGCATTCAGCATCTCCGGCAAAGACACCGGCTCACCTCTGACAATATTCTGAAGTTCCATCCTGATTATTCCGTCTTTCCAAATAATGGCAGGAGTGTCAATAGTCCCTTTTGCCACTCACTGATGATTACGCGTGGCTTCGCTGCTTTGTCATAGGATATTGTATCAGATATTACCATTGCGAAGCACTATGATATTGTTCCCGACCCCCTGGATATTCTGCGCGGTCATGCAGGGCTATTCCCGCCCGGACGAGTTCAGTATTTTCATTTGCATAACAGTACCGGCAGCCTTGACCGCAGCTATTATAAGCACCACTGTCATTCCCGATCAGACAGCTGCATTCCGGTGACTTCACGGCCTTCGGGAAAATTCCGTTTTGTTACCCGGACAATTTCAGCTTAATTTTCCCATCTTCCGAAATATAACTTAAAAATCACCATTGATTTAGGCGCCGTCTGCAGCAAGGCTGCTGTCTGGATTATCAAAAAAAGCGGATGCCTTACGGCATCCGCTTTCATCGATGCGACTGGATTTGAACCAGCGACCTCTGCGTCCCGAACGCAGCGCTCTACCAAGCTGAGCCACGCATCGTTTCTATGTTTTGCTGTCTGTTTTTCAATCAGCTTGACCATAATAACATTTAGTTTTCATAAAGTCAAGCTGATTTTTCTGTTTTTTGAACTTTTTTTCCGGCGCTGTTTTTCGTTTCCCTTTTTCTGTCAGCTGCGTGTTCGCCAGCCGGCTAGGTATTTGTTTTTAAGGATGCTGCCGGTGTTTTTTCCCCAGCCCAGCGGATAGCCGGATACGCATACGAGGGTCCAGCCGTTTCCGTTTTTTGTTTCTTCTCCGGTGAGGTTCAGGGTTTCTCCCCGCAGATACCGGTTGATTCGTTCGTCACCGGCTTCCAGGTTCAGCACCCGGGTGCAGGTCTGACTGTCCAGGGTCATGGCGTAGGCCTGAGAGGGTTCAAAGCGGTCTTTTTTCAGCTCACCCATATAAAGGCCGTTGCGGAGGCAGGCAATACCGGCAAGATTATCCTGAATTTCTCCGGTGTCCAGAAAGACCATATTCCCATGAATTTTCAGATGGCCGAACTTGTACGTTTTTCTTACATCCTTAAGGAACTTCCGGAGGATTTCCTGCTGCTGCCGGTCCGGTGTTTCTTTCCCGGACCGGGCGCGGCTGCCCCGCCCTCCGGATCGGCGGTCTTGTTTTTCGGTCGTTGAGACCGACTTGAAGGATTGTGCATTTTCTTCAAACGCTGCTGCGCTGTCCGTGCCTGTTTTTTTGCACAGGAGTGCCATGAAGTGTCCTTCACCGCGGATTTTGTGCGGCCACAGACGGACGCATTGGCTAAGTTCCGGCATTTCCGGCCTTTTTTCTCCGTGAATAGTATAGGCGGTAAGCCCCTCCGAAAATCCATCCGCCCGGGGAAGGCTGCACAGCTTCATCTGCGGAAAACGGTTCAGAATAAAACGGACAATTTCTTCATCTTCTTCCGGCGCAAAGGTACAGGTTGAGTACATAAGCTGCCCGCCCGGAGAGAGCATTTTCACCGCCTGGGTTACGATCTCCCGCTGTATTTTCCCACAGTCGTCCGGTTTCTGCGGATACCAGGCGGATATGGTACTGTCATCCTTCCGGAACATGCCTTCGCCGGAGCAAGGAGCATCCACCAGAATACGGTCAAAAAAACACGGGAAATGCTCCGCCAGCCGTGCCGGTACTGCGTTTGTCACAAGGGCGTTGGGGATTCCGAAAATTTCAATGTTGTGAAGCAGCGCCTTGCAGCGGCTCCCACTGATATCGTTGGAAACGAGGAGTCCCTCCCCGTTCAGTTTTACCCCCAGCGCGGTTGACTTCCCGCCGGGTGCAGCGCACAGATCCAGTACCTTCATGCCCGGCCGGACATCAAACACGCTGGCCGGTGTCATGGCACTGGGTTCCTGCAGGTAGTAAAGACCGGCCGCATAGAACGGATGCCGGGACGCCTGATCCTGTTCCTCATAGTAAAAGGCATCCGGGATCCAGGGAACCGGAGAAAGATGAAAGCCGCTGATCTGCTCAAACTTTTCCGGACTGATTTTCAGCGTATTCAGCCGCAGGGCATGATGACGCGGTTCCTGATAACTTTCGATAAAAGCGTCGTATTCCTCGCCCAGCAGTTCTCTCATCCTGTCTGTAAATTCCACGGGAAGTTCCATTGCTTTCCTCCTGCCCTGCTATTTATGCTTTTTCTGCTTCGTTTTTTGCTCCTGCGAAAAATCAGGAAGCTTATCCGCTTCCTGTCACATAATAACCTTATAGAATCCTATACCTTTTATCCGATCTGTGACCAGCGATGCTGATGCAGTTCTCCCTCCAGCTGCATTCCGGCAAAGCTGTTCTGGCGAAGGGCCTCATACAGAACAATGGATACGGAATTACTCAGATTGAGAGAGCGGATCGTATCGAGCATCGGAATGCGGATACAGCTTTCCGGATATTTCATCAGAATATCCTCCGGAATGCCGGCGCTTTCCTTGCCGAACATGATGTAACAGCCCGGCGTGTAATGAACATCGCTGTACACTCTCCGCCCCTTGGTCGTCGCCATGAAAATACAGGATACCGCCTCCGGATTTTTCTCAAGAAAATCATTAAAATCCGCATAGCGGTACACTTCCAGCCTGTCCCAGTAATCCATCCCCGCGCGTTTCAGATTGCGCTGGCTGAGACTGAAGCCCAGCGGCTCAATCAGATGAAGCACGGCACCGCAGGCAACGCAGGTGCGTCCGATGTTCCCTGTATTGGCCGGCATTTCCGGCTCATGAAGTACAATATTTATTTTTGTCATTCTTTTCCCGTTTTCGTTATCCTTTTTCCCCTCTGAGCCCGGTAATGAATTTGTTGATTCTGGAAAGCGCTGTCTTCAGGTTCCTGATCGAGTAGGCATAGGAGATACGGATGTATCCCTCGCCGCTTTCTCCGAAGGCATTCCCCGGAACAACGGCTACATGCTGCTCCCGGAGCAGCCAGGTGGCAAACTCATCGGAACTCATTCCGAATTCCTTAATGCATGGAAATACATAGAACGCTCCCTCCGGCTCGAAGCAGGGAAGGTTCATCTCCTTAAACGCGTTCATAAGGAAACGCCGGCGCTGGTTATAGGCCTCGCGCATCTTTGCCACTTCCTCATCGCAGTCCCGAAGCGCCACAACCGCCGCATACTGACTGTTGGTCGGTGCACACATGATTGTATACTGGTGAATTTTAACCATCTGCTGTATGATTTCGGAAGGCCCGCACGCATACCCAAGCCGCCATCCGGTCATGGCATAGGCTTTGGAAAATCCATTAATCAGTATCGTCCGCTCTTTCATCCCCGGCATCTCAGTAATACTGTAATGGCGGTCTCCCGTATAGGTAAGCTCTGCGTAAATTTCATCGCTCAGGACGAAAATATCCTTCTCAACGCAGACTTTTGCGATTTTTTCCAGGTCTTCCTTTTCCATAACGGCACCCGTCGGATTATTCGGGAATGGAAGAACCAACATTTTTGTTTTATCGGTGATGGCATCCAGGAGTTCTTCCGGCGTCAGCCGGAACTGATCTTTCTCCTGAAGCCGGATGGACCTTACGACTCCGTCCGCCAGTCTGACACAGGGCGCATAGCTTACATAACAGGGTTCCGGAATAATTACTTCGTCGCCCGGATTCAGCATAGCGCGGAATGCGGCATCAATTCCCTCACTGCCCCCGACCGTCAGAAATACCTGGGTAAGAGGATCGTATGTAAGGCTGAACCGGCGGTAAAGATACCGGCAGATTTCTTCACGAAGCGGTTTCAGTCCTGAGTTGGACGTGTAAAAAGTACGTCCCTGCTCCAGCGTATAGATACCCTCGTCACGGATTGCCCAGGGAGTATCGAAATCCGGCTCACCGACACCGAGAGACACGACATCGTCCATCTCATTCACGATGTCGAAAAATTTACGGATGCCGGAGGGCTGAAGCTGAACGGCTTTATCTGAAAGAGGATTTCTCATGGCGTCATCAGGATCCTTTCGTCTTTTTCGGGTTTCTGGAAAATGGTTCCGTCATCTTTGTACTTGCGCAGAATGAAGTGTGTTGCGGTACTGATTACATTGTCCAGTGTGGACAGCTTGTTGGAAACAAACAAAGAAACCTCGCGCAGTGTCTTTCCCTCCAGTATAACCAGCAGATCGTATCCGCCAGAGATAAGATATACGGACTGAACTTCGGGGTAATTATAAATACGCTCGGCGATGCGGTCGAAGCCCTGTTCACGCTGTGGAGTGACACGGACTTCAATCAGCGCCGTGACTTTTTCCACATTCGTCTTTTCCCAGTCAATCAGCGTATGATATCCGCAGATGACGCCTTCGTTTTCCATGCTGGCAATTTCATTCGCGATGATCTCCTCGCTGGTTCCAAGCATGACAGCCAGCTCTTTCATGCTGATCCGGCTGTCTTTCTCGATCAGCTGCAATATCTGTTCTCTCATATCTTCCTCCGGATATTTTCGATAATATTTTGGTATTTCTGAATTATACCGTAAATATTTTTATTTGTCCACCTTATTGCTGCCGTTTCCCGTTATTCTTTCGGCATTGCTTCATTTTCGCAAAATTTTCGGTGATCTTTCACTGTCCAGAGCATGTCCTGCTGCGGCTTTTCAAGGTACCGCACCTCTTCACCGTTGTGGATGCACCTTGCTTTCTGTGCTGCCGTATGTCCGATAACGGCACAGTACTGCCCCTGACCGGCCAGAATCGTGCAAAGCTCATCGGCATCGGGTGTCAGCGCCAGAAAGGCTCCCTGTCCGAACAGCTGATAGGGATTGAGATCAAAATACTCACAGATTTCCACCGTTTCCTGCCGGATCGGTATCTTTTTAAGATCAACATCGAATCCGGCCTGTTCCCGCCCGGCAAGTTCCCAGAGAGCTCCGAAAACTCCGCCCTCGGAGATATCATGCAGCGCCGTGCAGTGCATCTTCCAGGCTTCCAGACATTCCCGGGCGACATTCAGGCGCCCGGAAAGAGAGATGGCGTCATCCACCAGTGAGGACGGATATCTCCTGCAAAGTTCATCCTGTGCCGCCGCAGCCAGAACCGCCGTACCGCCCAGACCGGCCGTACCGGCCATGACAATGGACAAGCCGGAAGTCCTGTCTGTGCGGTCCGATGACTGCCCGGACGCTTCCTCCGGAGTATTCCGGCCGGCCGCCGAGAATAATTCACTTTCTGCAGGCGCCGCCGCACGGGCGTCATTTCGGATACCGCAGACCGTCACGGACAAAACCGGCCGGCTCAGCGCATCGCTGACAGACGTGCTGCCTCCGGTGAGAACGATTCCAAGTTCTGCCGCCGCACCACAGGCTTCCTCTGCGATTGTCCTGATCTCCTCTTCTGTTGAATTTTCCGGTATCATCAGCGTCTGTGAGGCACTCACTGCCTGCGCTCCCGACGCTGCCAGCGAGTTAACCGCCTGCAGATACACCATACGCACCGGCAGATCAAACCGTCCCCCGATCTCATGTGCTGCCGTGTCAGAGTAAAGCTGGTCCATTCCGGAATAATGATTATTCAGGATAACAGAAGGCAGGACCCGTGCGCTGTCCATTCCGTACAGCGCATCCGGTCCTGCCGTTTTTGATTTTTTAAGAGGCCGCAGGACCAGACGGTCCAGTGCGGCCTGCGATAATTTGCCCTTTTTCATTTATTCTTACCCGATGGCATTTCCATACTGATCGTAGGTCACGACAACTTCGTCCGTATCTCCGCTTCCGGAAGCATCCGTCTGCGCTGTAACCGAAGTTTCCGGCTGATCCGTACCCGCACCGGAGGATGCGTTCGTATCCGGTGCCGCTTCCGTCGAAGCCGTCGTCTCTGATTCGCTTTCTGAAGTCAGGTAGGAAGTTCCATTATTGATCACGGAGTATACCGCATCGAGACTGTTCTGGGCAATAGCGTTGTACATGGCCTGCGTCCAGGCGGTGCTCTGGCTGGCAACGCCGATATCGTAGATCGTTCCGACAGCATTATAGGTACTGGAATTGATCTGCACCGAGTCGGTCAGCTGTCCGTCCGTATAAATATTCTTCCACAGTTCCGCCGTATATCCGGTGTGTGGGGAGCCGGTCTGGCTGATATAGCCGATCTGCTGTTCCGGGTCCGCCGCCAGTTTGGAAATATCGGACGGATCTGTCTGCGAAATCGTCTTGCTGACAAACTCGATCGTCCGGTTGGCCGGACGGTATTCTTTTCCGTAAATCGTAAAGTTTATCAGTCCGTCACTCGTCGTATATCCGATGATGTAAATCGGGTTCTCAAGGGAATTGACGAAAGCCATATCCATGATTCCCTCCGCGATAGCCGCGTCCTTGGACAGGTCGACATAAGAGACAACCAGCGTATGGTTGGAGCGTGCGGTAACCTCGAGCTCAGCCTTGAGGACGGCATTGTAGAGTGTAGTGCTTACCTGGCAGATGCCTCCGCCGTAGGACTCAACCACCTGATTCTCCTCATAGGAGGGAGCCAGCGCATATCCGTTCTCTGCAGTAAAAGGAGTTACCGCCTGTGTCACAGAAAAACTTTCGCCAGGGTAAATGAGCGTTCCGCTGATCTTACTGCACCCGTTGACGACGTTCTGCCATCTTCCGGAACTGGAGGCCGAAAAGTCGGTGGTGGCTGTTCCCAGCACGTCGCCGAAATACAGATCATCTGCCGATACATCCGGCTTTACACGGTCAACCGGCAGTTCAACCGAGAGCGCGGATACTCCGTCCCAATCATCTACGGCAGAGCGAAGGGCTTTCTCTCCGCCTTCCACATTAAGTGTTATGCCATCCGTTCCGCCTTCAATCCCCGGCAGAAGTTCATCGGTTGTATAGACGGTGGCATTGACCGGATCCGTATTGTATGATTCACAGTTTTTTACATAAGCATCCAGTGTTTTTTCATCCAGCTGATAGTCGATCGAAAGGACCTTGCTTGAATTCTGCAGATCCTTCTGATCCTTGTAACGCTGCACTATATTGCCGGTCGCTCCCAGCTGCATCGCCTCGTCCAGCACCCCGGATGAATTCCAGGTGAGTCCAAGGTCATTCAGTGTCGGAGTCAGTGTATTATCCCCCACCGTTACGGTAACGGTCTGCTCACCTGCCTTCTCCACGTACTGATCGACAGCCGCCTTCGCTTCCTCCCGGGTCATTCCGCTGACATTCACTGCGGATATGAAAACACCCTTGCTGCAGACAGCATCTCCGGAAGCCAGAACCGGCACTGACGACACCAGGATGACAGGTGCAGCCAGGACGAGCGCGCGAATTCCCTTTCTTTTACCAGAATACATAAAATTTCCTTTCCAGGTTCCAATCGTGTTCCGCTGTATACTCAAACCAGAACGCTCAGAACCGTCGTCAGAACCATGGCTGCAATAATAAGAATGACAATGACAGCAACGGCTGCGCGGGTCTTTTTGGAATTTCTTAAATTCATCATAATGGATATCCTCCGTAAGCAAACCAATTTTATAGTATTTCTCCTTGAATGCCTTTTTGTTTTTCTTAAATTAAGCACCCGTTTCTTAAGTTTTGCGAAACGAATCATAAATCATGGATTTCACTGACCGCAGCATTGCCGGTCAGCGGATTGCGCTTCGCATAGTCAAAAAGCATCCATACAGGATTATCCCGCAGATATTTGAAATATTCAAGATGCGTATGTCCCTGATATTCCCGATGCTGTGAATAAAATGCACGTACTTTGTCATGCTGCACAGGCGCCGCCCAGTCCGGCCGGCTTTTTATGTTTTCCCGAAGGCATAGGTCCTTCAGCAGGCATTCGTCCCAGCGCAGCTGTTCTTCCGCCCCCTGTTCTGCAGATTTCTCCCGGGCGGACAACGTTTCTGCGATAAACCTGCGCAGCAGTTCATACCGCTGCAGGCGGCTGTGGGAAATCCCCATCCATCCGTTCTGCCGGTACCACCGGGCAAGGGCATCATACATGGAAAAAGCGTCCGGGAAGCATTTTTCCAGTGCCTTCACGGTTGTAATAAACTGGCGGCTGTTGTAGTAAACCTCCAGCATTTCCTCCACATCCCGGATCCGGAGCAGTTCATCATAGCTTAAAACATGGGTGCTGAGCACCTCGTAAGGTGCCTGCGGTTCATAGATGATCCCATACTGCGCCGCCTCCCTGCGAATCCGCGTTCCCTTCAGCATTTTCAGAAAGCCCAGCTGCAGTTCATCCGGCTGCGCGGTATAAACCGTATTAAACGAACACCGGAAACTATTATAGTCCTCATAAGGAAGAGCGGCAATCAGATCCAGATGTACATGGATATTTTGTGCAGCGATGATTTTCCCGGCACGGCTGATGATTTTTGTGATGTCCGGATTTCTGTGAACTGCCCTCAGTGTCTGGGGATTCGCCGTCTGTACCCCGATCTCCATCTGAATAAGGCCGGGGCGCATCGTCGAAATCAGTTCGATTTCATCCTCCGTCAGCACGTTTGCCTCGATCTCAAAGTGGAAATTCGTGATGCCGTTATCATGTTCTGCCAGATACTGCCAGATTTTCATGGTCCGCTCATGAGAGCAGTTGAAGGTCCGGTCGACAAACTTTACCTGAGGCACGCCTGCATCCAGGAAAAACCGGAGCTCCGGCAGCACCCTGGAAAGGCTTCGGAAGCGTACTCCCTCCTCCGCCGAGGAAAGACAGTAGCTGCAGGAAAAAGGACATCCACGGCTCGATTCGTAATAAATAATCTTATTTTTAAACGCGGCAAGATCCGCATAGACAAAAGGCAGATCATCCATCGGCACCAGATCCCGCGGCTGAAGGGCCCGGCCGGAATGAATCTCTCCCTTCGCTCCGCGCCAGACAATCCCCGGAATTCCCGAAAGATCCGCGTCTGTTTTAAGAGCGCCTTCCTCCTGTGTTTTGCCGATCCATTGCTTCAGCAGGTTTCGGAAGGTTCCTTCCCCTTCGCCCTGCATAATTCCGTCTATAAACGGATTCTGCTTCAGAAACTGCTCACTTTCAAAGCTCACCTCCGGACCGCCGAGCCAGATGAGACAGTCGGGCAGAAGCAGTTTCAGAATCCGGGCGCATTCCTCAATCAGCGTGATATTCCATATATAACAGGAAAAAGCCAGAAGATCCGGCTTTTTCCTGTAAATTTCCTGTACAATTTCATCGCGGTGCTGATTGATTGTAAATTCGGCAATCTCAATGCAATCCGTATATTCCGACGCATACTGACGCAGGGAATTCAGTGCCAGATTAGAATGGATATATTTTGTATTTACCGCTGTAAGAAGTATTTCTGGTTTTCTCATGTCCTTATAAAACCCGGATACGGGACGGCCGTCCCCGGCCGAAGTCATCCGTCAGTCACAGCACCATCTTTGCACATCCATAAATGCCGGCATCGTTGCCGAGTGTCGCGAGCGCGAATACGGTATCCTTGCAGGCTGAGAATGCATACTGCCGATAATATTTCTGGATATAGTCCAGAAGTACCGGACCTGCCTTGGAAACACCGCCGCCGATCACGATTATCTGCGGATCCGTCACACAGGCAAATACAGCCAGCGCCTTGCCGAGATATTTTCCAAAGCGTTCCGCGACACGAATCGCCAGCGCATCGCCGGCCTTGACTGCGTCAAAAACGGTCCTGGCGGAAACCTCACCGCTTCTTAAGGAGGACGCTTCGTCGGAGGATGCCAGTTCTTCCTTTGCCAGGCGTACAATACCGGTCGCCGATGCCACCTGCTCCAGGCAGCCGCAGTTTCCGCAGTTGCACGGGTCTGTGATGGCATCTTCCGCATGGGAATGTCCGATCTCGCCTCCGGCGCCGTGGGATCCGGTCACAATCTTTCCATCCACAATGATGCCGCCGCCGATGCCGGTTCCCAGGGTTACCAGGATCAGGTCTTTATAGCCCTCGCCTCCGCCTTTCCAGCATTCTCCAAGTGCCGCCACGTTTGCATCATTTCCTGCCTTTGTGTGGATGCCTGTCATTTCTTCCATCTCTTTAACGATATTTACCCTGCCCCAGTGAAGATTGACCGCTACCGGAACGATGCCGGATTCGCCGACCGGTCCCGGAACACCGATCCCGATGCCGGCGATCTCTTCCTTTTTCAGTCCTCTATCAGACATCTTCGTAAGCACCGCCTGTGCCGCATCCGGAAGAATGTATTTTCCGTTTTCTTCCGTACGAGTCTTGATCTCCCACTTATCCAGGACATTCCCTGCCCTGTCAAAGAGCCCGAGTTTAATCGTCGTCCCTCCGACATCAATTCCAAAACAATAGTTTTTAACCTTCTCCGCTGCCATGAAATCATTCCTCCGTGTGTTTTTTCATATTTCTCATAAGCGACTGCTGAACCCGGTTGTAAAGTTCCTGCGCCGCGTTATACCCCATCTTCTTCTGTCTGTGGTTGACGGCGGCTGCCTCCACGATGACAGCCAGATTACGGCCCGGGCGGATCGGAAGGGAATGGCATACAACCTTATTTCCAAGGAATTCCGTGTATTCCTCTTCCAGTCCAAGGCGGTCATATTCCTTATTTCTGTCCCACTCTTCAAGCTTGATAACCAGATCGATATTTCCGGTATCCTTCACACTTTCAACACCGAACAGCGTCTTGACATCAATAATACCGATGCCCCGAAGCTCAATGAAATGCCTTGTGATGTCCGGAGCCGAACCTACCAGCGTTTCATCGCTGACCTTCCGGATTTCCACTACGTCATCGGTGATCAGACGATGCCCCCGCTTTACCAGTTCCAGCGCCGCCTCGCTTTTGCCGATACCGCTCTCGCCCATAATCAGTATGCCTTCGCCGTACACATCAACCAGCACTCCGTGAATGGAAATGCAGGGTGCCAGTTCGACGTTCAGCCAGCGGATAAGTTCTGCCATAAAAGCACTCGTAGCCCGGTTTGTCATAAAGATCGGAATCATATACCGGCGGGCCAGCTCCAGCATGTCCGGATCCGGAGTCGTCATGGTCGTATAGATAAGACACGGAATCTGATAGGAGAGAAGAAGTTCATATATTTTGAGTTTCTCTTCCCGTGTCATATGTTCAAGATACGTATACTCGACATATCCGATGATCTGTACACGGTCTGCATCAAAATGATCAAAATATCCTGTCAGCTGAAGGGCAGGACGGTTTACCTCTGTGGTGATGATTTTATATTTTGAGATGTCGATTTCCGGAGTAATACACTCCAGTTTCATTTTTTCCGCCATCTTCGATAAAGCTACACTTGTTGCCATCCCGGATCCCCCCTTGCGCAGCCGCATGGCTGCTGAAAACCTTTTTTTGTCCTGCGGACAGAATGCCCGGTCAAAATCCATTCATACCGGACATCAGTAAGAGAATAACATCTGCGAGTCTATTTTTCAATGTTTGGCAGGATGAAAATACTGATAGACAGCCAATGCACTGGCAGCATTCATGGAAGGAACCGTCTTCAGTTCCTCCTGGGAGGCATCGCGGATGGATTCCGGCGATCCGAAGGCTCTCAGCAATGCTTTTCTCCTGGTTTCTCCAATTCCCGGAATGTCATCCAGCACGGAATGAACCTGTGCCTTACCGCGCAAAGAGCGATGATATTCGATGGCGAAACGGTGGGCTTCGTCCTGTACACGTGTAATCAGTTTGAATCCTTCGGAGCGGTCATCCATCGGAACCTCCGCATTGTGATAGTAAAGCCCCCGGGTCCGGTGGAAGTCATCCTTCACCATACCGCATACCGGAATATCCAGCCCCAGGTTCTTCATTACGCGTTCACCGACATTGACCTGTCCTTTGCCTCCATCCATCATGATCAGATCCGGAAAAACACTGAATTTTCCCAGTTCCTGATCCATGGCTTTCTCCTCGAGCATCTTCTGCTCCTCCAGACCGTGAGAAAAACGGCGCGTCAGCACTTCCTCCAGACTGGCATAATCGTTCGGTCCCTGAACGGTGCGGATCTTAAATTTGCGGTAATCACTGTTTTTCGGTTTTCCATGCTCAAATACAACCATGGAGCCAACGGACTCAACGCCGCTGGTGTTGGAAATATCATACGCCTCGATCCGGTTGATGTGCTGCATGCCCAGCAGACCGGCTATTTCCTTCATAGCTCCAATGGTACGGCCTTCCTCCCGTTTCATCCGCTCGCGATCCTGTGTCAGGACAATGCGGGCATTCCCGGCTGCCATCTCCAGAAGCTTTTCCTTGGTCCCCTTGCGGGGCACTTTGATGTAGACACGGCTGCCGCGCTTTTGTGTCAGCCACTGTTCCAGAAGTTCCTGCTCATCCACCTCCGCCTCCAGCATGATTTCCCGCGGGATAAACGGCGTACCCGAATAAAACTGGCGCATAAAGGATCCGATCACCTTCGACTTGTCATCATCCAGCCCGATTCTGAGCATAAAATGGTCGCGCCCGATAATACGTCCGCCCCGCACAAAGAAAATCTGAACAATCGCATCCTTTCCATCCATGGCACAGGCGATCACGTCACGGTCCTCTCCGTCTTCGCTGGTGATCTTCTGATGCTGTGCCACATGACGCACACTCCCGAGAAGATCCCGGTACTCCGCTGCCTTCTCAAAGTCCAGTGTATCCGATGCTTCTTTCATTTTCTGCTGCAGCATTTCAATGACGGGATCGAAATTTCCATTCAGAAAGTTCAGGGCCTCATCCACATTTTTCCGATATTCTTCCTGGCTGACATAACCCTGGCACGGGGCATCGCACTGCCGGATGTGGTAGTTCAGGCACGGCCTGTCTTTTCCGATTTCCTTCGGGAGTGACCGGGTACAGCTGCGGATATGATAAATGCGGCGGATCAGATCGATCGTATCCCGCACTGCGAAGGCACTGGAAAAAGGTCCGAAATACCGTGACTTATCCCGCTTCATCTGACGGGTTAGCAGGATCCGCGGATACGGCTCTCCCGTGGTTACTTTTATATAAGGATAGGTCTTATCATCGGTCAGCATGGTATTATACTTCGGCCGGTGTTCCTTAATTAGATTGTTTTCCAAAACCAGCGCTTCCAGCTCGGAATCTGTCACAATATATTCAAACCGGCGGATGCGGGATACCATCTGCTCAATTTTAGGACTGCGTTTATACCCCTTCTGAAAATACTGATGTACGCGGTTATAAAGGACTCTTGCCTTGCCCACATAGATAATGGCGTCCGCGGCATCGTGCATCAGATAAACGCCGGGTTTTTTCGGGAGCTTTTTCAGTTCCTCCTCGATAATAAAGCCGCTGTTGACATTTAATTCTCCGTCTTTGCCGTCATTCGAATAGTCCTGAGGCATACTTTCTCCTTCTCATAAGTTATAAAAAAACCGGCGGCAGCCGTAAGGGATACTCAACGGACTGTCAGCCGGTTTATAAAAACTAATGTTATTCATTAACCTGTCCAAGCCGCTGTGCCAGGCTGTTCTCCCTCGTATCGAAAAGCTTGTCGACAAACATCTGCACGGCAATACTCATCAGAATTCCGCAGGAAACATCGACGACCGAATGCTGTTTCAGGAACATCGTTGAAAGAATGATCAGCACCGACAGTACGGCAGTTCCCAGTTCAACCCACCTGTGTTTCTGCAGGATCGTGCTTCGGCGAATGGCATACAGCATGATCAATGTGTTAAAAACATGAATGCTTGGCAGAACATTCGTTGGCGTGTCCGTTTTGTACAGCTTTTGAACCAGCCAGGTGCAGAAGTTATGGTGTGCAAAGGAGGTCGGCCGAAGTTCCAGCCGATTCGGAAAGATACAGCTGACAATCAGGAAAACCGTCATTCCGATGCAAAGAGCGGATACAAGCTTATCGTAATCCCGCTGGCTTTCCTTAAAGATAAACCAGCACACCCCTGCGCCGATGTAGAAAAACCACAGATAGTACGGAATAACAAAGTACTCATTGAACGGGATCATATCATCAATCACGCTGTGAATAACATGATAATGTCTGTGGGAAGCACTCTCCAGCGCTGAAAAGCCAACCAGATAAAACATCAGGTATGCCACAAACAGCAGGTAATGCTTATATTTTTCATAATACTTTCTGGCAGTAGAATTTTTCTTCACTCTCAACACCCTTTATATCAGAGAATAATTTTATGATTACCGTGTCAAATGTCCGCCGCCACGCATGCTTGCATG
>Ga0256406_1004523_pt1 | contig 15789 bp, 14 predicted proteins | sample RumenRJG_03DNA_FD_185986 | JGI IMG/M metagenome (GOLD analysis project Ga0256406, IMG submission 185986) | Bovine rumen microbial communities from Lethbridge, Alberta, Canada - RJG_03 | ecosystem: Host-associated > Mammals > Digestive system > Stomach > Rumen | place: Canada: Alberta | collected... | reverse complement strand
GGGGCTAATCACCCCCTCCTACTCGATTAATAAATATTGATCAGAGCGTAAGATCCATGACGGATTTGATGGTGTGCATACGGTTTTCCGCCTCGTCGAAAACGATGGACTGCTTTGATTCGAACACATCATCGGTGACTTCCATGCAGGTAAGACCGAATTTCTCGTAGATCTGTTTTCCGATCTTCGTGTTGAGATCATGGAAAGCCGGCAGACAGTGCATGAATACGGCCTGCTCTCCTGCATTTTCCATTACATGGCTGTTGACCTGATAAGGAAGAAGGTCGTGAATTCTCTGCTCCCAGATTTCATCCGGCTCACCCATGGAAACCCAGACGTCGGTGTAGATGACATCGGCGCCCTTGGTGGCTTTGTCGACGTCGTCTTCGAGACGGATGGTTGCACCGGTTTCCGCAGCGGCTTCCTCACATGCCTTGACGATGGCAGGGTCCGGAAAATAATTCTTGTTGCTGCAGGCGGTGAAGTGCATGCCAAGTTTTGCGCAAAGTGCCATCAGTGAATCTGCCATGTTATAGCGGGCATCGCCCATATAGGTAAGCTTGATGCCTTTGAGATGGCCGAAATGTTCACGGATCGTCAGTGCGTCTGCCAGCACCTGTGTCGGGTGCCACTGATTGGTCAGGCCGTTCCATACCGGAACGCCGGCATATTTGGCAATTTCCTCGACGATGGAATGATCGAAACCGCGGTATTCGATGCCGTCAAACATGCGGCCAAGCACTCTGGCGGTATCGGCAATACTCTCCTTCTTGCCGATCTGCGATGCGGAAGGATCAAGGAAAGTGGAATGCATGCCGAGATCATTGGCAGCTATCTCGAACGAACATCTCGTACGGGTGCTGGTCTTCTCGAATATCAGGGCGATATTCTTGCCGGCATGATGATCAGCGGTGCTCTGGCCGGCCTTTTTCATTGCCTTGAGCTCTGCGGCGTGGTCAATGAAATACATGACCTCTTCCGGCGTAAAATCAAGCAGTTTCAGGAAGTTGCGGTTTTTTAAATTCATAATCCTTACCTCTCTCTGTTATGTTATATTGATAAGATGTAATCCACATCGATATCGGCAAAGTCTGTGATGATCCGGTCTGCTGTACTCAGGTCCTGCCTGCCGGATGTCGGGTTCCGGTAGCCGATGCACTTCATGCCGGCCGCGTTGGCGGCTCTTACGCCGTTCTGAGAATCTTCTATAACAATGCATTCTCCGGCCGGTGTGTGCAGAAGCTCAGCCGTCTTCAGAAAAATATCCGGAGCCGGCTTGCCGTGCTCGACATTTTCACCGGTGAAAACCAGGTCAAAAAATTCCTTTACCTGGATCTTCTCGAGAACCGTGTTGATAAACGGCATGGCGGAGGAAGAAGCTACCGCCGTCTTCAGACCGTGTGTGCGAATCTGGCCGAGCAGCTCGCGTACGCCGTGTGTGGCGGACGCATTGCTCTCCCTGACCAGACGGATCATATTGTCTTCTCTTTCGCGGATAATCGAATCGAGATCCGCATCAAGATGATATTTCTCTTTCCATTTTGAAAAACGATAGGCGTCTGTGGTGCCTGCGTACGCTTCCAGTTCCGCGAAAGGTACATCGGCGCCGTGCGCCTCCAGTGTTATGCGGTCGCCTTCAAAATGAATCGGCTGGCTGTCGATCAGGACGCCATCCATATCGAAAATGACTGCATCTGTCATGTCATACCTCAGCAGATTGTGCGGAATTCCTTCAGTACCTCGAGGACGAGTTTCCAGGTTCTCTGTACCGAAGCGATATCCATGTGTTCGCGAGTCGTGTGGATGTCAAGCAGTGTCGGTCCCATGCTGACAATATCCAGTCCCGGCATCTTGCCGAGCAGCAGTCCGCATTCGACACCGGCATGCATGGACATGATCTTCGCTTTTTTGCCGGTCTGCTTCTCATAGATACGGCTGCACAGACCGCTGATCTTTGAACCAGGGTTGAACGGCCATGCCGGATAGTCGCCGGAGATCGTGACCGTGCCGCCGAAGGTCTCAACTATACAGGTGATCTTATCGATCAGAAGTTCTTTGATAGACTGTATACTGCTGCGCACCGACCAGGTGATCTCGATTTCATCATTTTTGGTAGAGAGTATTCCGAGATTCAATGAACTCTCTACAAGTCCCGGCAGGTCCATGCTCATCGACTGGACACCGTACGGCATGGTGAAGATGGTGCTGCAGATCTGCTCCTGCAGTACATCGGTAAGTGCGGTGAAAGTGCCTGTTTCCCCTGCCCTGGCTATGATGGAAATATCAGGATCGGTAACTCTGTATTCCTCTTTGACCTTCTTCTCAAAAGCATGAATCATGTCGATAATAGGTTCAACATATTCATTACTGTCTACAAGAATGCGCGCATCGCTGCGGATCGTAATAGCATTATCCTTCTCTCCGCCGTTTATGGAAATCAGAGAATAGAGGGAATCCTTCCGCAGTTCATAGAGCAGCCTGCCCATGATGACACTGGCATTGGCGCGCTGTTTGTCGATATCCTGTCCGGAGTGGCCGCCGATCAGTCCCTCTACGGTGATGTCGATGACGGTGCCGACCTTCTGCACTGTCTGAACAGGGAAATGCGCGGTAACGGCGGCGCCGCCTGCGCAGCCGGCCAGCAGTTCGCCCTCTGTCTCACTGTCTAAATTGAGCAGATATTTCGCCTTCAGATCAGATGTGTCGAGGGCATCAGCGCCCAACATACCGATCTCCTCGCCGGTAGTCAGCACAACTTCCAGCGCCGGATGCTCTATCGTATCATCATCAAGTATGGCCAGTGCCATGGCAACGGCGATGCCGTCGTCGCCGCCCAGGGAAGTCCCCTTTGCATGTACATAGCCGTCTTTGATCTCAAGTTCCAGAGGATCTTTCGTCATATCGATGGAAGTACCCGGATCCTGTACGGCAACCATATCCATATGGCCCTGGATCATCAGTGTCTGATCACAATCATAGCCGGCTGAGGCCGGTTTCTTGATAACGACGTTTAACGCCTCGTCCTGGCGGACTTCCAGATGACGTTCCTCTGCAAAATGCACGAGGTAATCGCTGATGACTTTCACATCAGCGGAACCGTGCGGTATACGTGTGATTTCTTCAAAATAACCGAATACGCTGGCTGGCTCGAGGCCGCTCAGAATACCCATGTTCTCATGCCTCCTGTATTGATTAGTTTTTAAAACTGTGAATCGGCGCCGGGATGCGTCCTGTACGCCGGATAAAGTCTTCACAGCTGAACTGATTGACACTCATGACCGGCGCATGGCCCAGCAGGCCGCCGAATTCAACGGTATCGCCGACCGTCTTACCGTAAACCGGAATGACGCGGACGGCGGTTGTCTTCTGATTGATCATGCCGATTGCCATCTCGTCAGCGATGATGCCGGAGATGGTGGATGCACTTGTGTCGCCCGGAATGGCGATCATGTCGAGACCGACGGAGCAGACACAGGTCATGGCTTCCAGTTTCTCGATGGTCAGCGCGCCGGCGTTGACGGAATCGATCATGCCCTGATCCTCGGAAACCGGAATAAAGGCGCCGGAAAGACCGCCGACATACGAAGATGCCATGATGCCGCCCTTCTTGACCTGATCGTTCAGGAGCGCGAGGGCTGCGGTTGTTCCCGGTGCGCCGGCTCTCTCGAGGCCCATGCTCTCGAGGATATCGGCAACGCTGTCTCCGATTGCCGGTGTCGGCGCAAGGGACAGGTCGATAATGCCGAATGGTACGTGAAGCCGTCTGGCCGCCTCATTGGCTACCAGCTGGCCGACACGGGTGATCTTGAAGGCCGTCTTCTTGATGGTCTCACAAAGAACACCGAAGTCGCCCTGCCCGGACTCCTCGATGGCGCGCTTTACGACGCCCGGACCGCTGACACCGACATTGATGACGGTATCGCCTTCGGTAACGCCATGGAAAGCGCCCGCCATGAACGGGTTGTCATCCGGTGCGTTGCAGAAAATAACGAGTTTGACGCAGCCGATGGAATCCTGATCCTTTGTAAGCTTCGCTGTATCCAGGATGATATTTCCCAGCATACGGACCGCATCCATATCAATACCGGTTTTGGTCGAACCGACATTGATGGAGCTGCAGACGAGTTCAGTCTCGGAAAGTGCCTGCGGAATGGATTCGATCAGCATTCTGTCTGCCGGCGTCATTCCCTTTGATACAAGGGCTGAATAGCCGCCGAGAAAGTTGATGCCGATCTCATGCGCCGCCTTGTCAAGCGTTTTGATGATCTTCACATAATCATCGGTGCTGCGGCAGGCAGCTCCGCCGACCAGCGCGATCGGCGTCACGGAAACTCTCTTATTGACGATGGGAATCCCGTATTCCTGGCTGATATCTTCTCCCGTCTTCACGAGATTCTGCGCCTTCGAGGTGATTTTGTCATATATATTGCTGCACAGTCTGTCCACGTCGCTGTTGATGCAGTCGAGCAGGCTGATGCCCATGGTGATGGTCCGCACATCGAGATTGGACTCTTCTATCATCTTATTGGTTTCTTCAACTTCGGAAATATTGATCATGCTGTCACCTCACACTCTGTGCATCAGATCGAAAATATCTTCACGCTGAGCCTTGATCTGTACACACATGTCGCTGCCGATCTTCTCGAGATCAGCGGCGAGATCGGCAAATGCGAGGTCCGCGTCCGTCGGATCACAGATCATCATCATATGGAAAAATCCCTGACTGATTGACTGGTCGATATCGAGAATGTTGATATGGTGTTCGGCAAGATATGTACATACTCTTGCAATAATGCCTACCCTGTCTTTTCCTACTACGGAAATGATTATTCTGCTCATGCTGTTCCCTCCTGATCAGAAATTATTCCAGAATGATTTTTTCGTGCGGACAGCTGCGAGGCGCTGCGGTAAGTGCCGGCAGAACCGTATTGCTGTCCTCAAATGCTGCGTCAAGTTCATCGCGGACGGCGGCTAGCGCCAGTGCCGGATAATTGTTCTCTTTACTGAGATGCCCCAGAATGATGTGCTGTACCTTCTCGTTCATAAGACGGCAGGCCAGCTGACCGGCGTCTTCATTGCTCAGATGGCCGTAGTTGCCGGCTATTCTGACCTTGAGCCGATAAGGATACGGACCCGTCTCCAGCATCCGTACATCATGATTGGCTTCTATATAAAGAAGATCACAGTCCTGCAGATCGGAAACAATACTGTCATCAAAAAATCCCAGGTCCGTCACAGTGCCAACCCGGTAGTGCGGGTCGCTGATCCGGTATGCAACCGGGTCTCTGGCATCATGAGATACGGAAAAGGGATGAACATTGAAGGTTCCGATCCGGACATCTTCCTGCGGCCTGATTACATGAAAAAGGCTGTCGTCGACTTCGCCGAGAGAACGGATATTCCGCACGGCGCTGATTGTACCGCGCGTGGCATAGACCGGTACGTGGTATTTGCGCGTAAATACGCCGAGACCGCTGACGTGATCAATGTGCTCATGCGTGATAAAAAGAGCGTCAATGTCGCGCGGGTCGCATCCGGCACTGCGAAGTCCCTCTTCGATTCTTTTCTTGCTGATCCCTGCATCGATCAGTATATGTGTGTCGTCATTACCGGCGTACAGGCAGTTGCCGCTGCTGCCGCTGGCAATACTGGTAAATTCCATCTTCAGTTCTCCAATTTTATATGTACAAATTTAATTTATTATAATTCAAAGGACGATCAAAAGCAATACATTCAGCCATGACAGCACCATGAAAAGATAGAATGTAAAATGAAAAACATGTAGATTCTATAACGCGGAAAAGGCGGAATATACGGGCTTTGACGGCTGCACAGACAGGTATAATGCCTGCCTCCCCGGCTGTATGACAGTGCTTCTTCCGGCAGGCATTATATGGCAGATATATTGCCGGCCAAGGCCGCATCGCTTTTTCTGCACAAATTAAAAAGAGAAGCTTGCGCTTCTCTTTTTTAGATAGAATGTAACTTCACGGAGTGTAGAATGTGGTATCTCCGATAGTCATGAATTCACGAACACTCGAAAGCGGCACGCCGCTCGTCATGTTGAAATAGAGGTAATTGCCGGCAACGCTGTCGCCGTAAAGTGCATCCAGTGTCGCCTGATAGCAGGTCTCACTCGGACCATTCTCAAGTACCTCATCAAGTACGCCTGTGTAAGCAGGCGGGAACTGACCTTCCTGATAAATAACGTCATGCGCGTTATCCGGGAAATTGTCGCTCACAATACGGTTGATGATCACATTCGCAACACCAACCATAGCATCATATGGTTCACCCTTTGCCTCGCAGGTAACCTCACTGGCAATAAGGTAGATATCTTCATCTGAAAGATCCAGCACTTTGCCGGATGAAGCATCTGCTGCTTTATTAATTACAGGTGACGAATCAATGTCACCGTCCGAAGTCGATTCCAGATAGTTATTAGCACTGCTTATAATACTCTCTGAGACATTTGCTTCCGTCTCGGAAACCTCTGCTGTCTCAGAAGCTGCGTCGGCCTTCTCTGATCCTTCTGATAAGAAGGCATTCGCAAAGATCAGGCAGACCGCCAGAAATATCGTTATAATCAGTGTAGCGCCATATGTAATCGTCTTATGCATATTTATGCACCTCACTGTATAAAACCTTAACAATTAACAGAAATGTTACATTTTTGTATATGTAGATTTTAACAGATGGATTGTAGATTGTCAACACCTGCAAAATATTGATAAAATATCGTCTGTAATTGACTCTGTTTTCGATTATGCATTCTTCAGTTTCCTGGAAAGCTGTTCGTAAACATCTGACAATTTGCCGTTATTTTCAATTACAAACTGACATCTTGACAAAAGTTCAGAATCATTGTCCTGACTTTTGATAATTGAATCAATTTTTTCGTCAGAATACCCGCGTGTCTCTTTTAATCGGATACGGCGGATAGATGGGTCTGTGTGCACATACCATATTTCGTCGAAAAGATTTTCGTCTCCGTGCCCAAGAAGAATCGCCGATTCAATTGCAACAAAATTGTACTTTTTTGAATACTTTGCGTATTCTATTTTCTTTTTTACCTCGTCGCGGACGTCATCCCTGGTTGCCTGATTCAGTATACGCATCTTCTCTTCATCATTAAATACAAGTTGTGCGAGTTTCTGGCGATCGATTTCCCCGTCGCTGTCCAGAAAGTCTGTGCCGAATGCATTCACGATCTTGTTATAGCTGCAGTGTCCTTTCCGTTCATTTTCACGTGCGACATCATCTGTCACAACAGTCAGACCGCCGAAGTCATCACGCAGCATACGCATGACCTCGGACTTTCCTGTTCCGGCACCGCCGGTTATACCATAGACCTTGATATCGTTCATAGTGCTCTCTCCTGTTCTGTATTGTTAAGCTGCTCTTACTATATATAATCTATTTCAGATCATACCAGCTGCGGCCGCTGTTCATATCCACGACAAGCGGTACGGAAAGCTGCGCCGCGTTTTCCATCTCTTCCTGCAGAATCCGGCGGACCTGCATCTCTTCGCTCTCATCCGCCTCGATCAGCAGTTCATCGTGAATCTGCAGAATCAGACGTGCGTGAAGATTCTCTTTCTTCAGACGCTTCCACACATTGATCATGGCGATTTTGATAATGTCGGCGGCGGTTCCCTGTATCGGTGCATTCATGGCGACACGTTCACCGAACTGACGCTGCATGAAGTTGCTCGATGACAGTTCCGGAACCGGTCTGCGGCGCCCGTAGAGCGTCTCTGAATAGCCTTTTTCGCGGGCGCTGGACACAAGGCCGTCCAGAAAGCTTTTGACGGCCGGATAGGTACGGAAATAGTCTTTGATGTACTGATCTGCCTCTTTGCGGGAAATACTCAGATCCTGGCTGAGGCCGAATGAACTGATGCCGTAGACAATACCGAAATTGACGGCTTTTGCATTGCGCCTCTGCTGCGGCGTTACTTCATCGAGCGATACATGAAAGACCTTGGATGCCGTGATGCGGTGGATATCCTTCTCCTCACGGTACGCCTCGATCAGATTCTCATCGCCTGCCATATGGGCGAGAATACGCAGCTCAATCTGTGAGTAATCGGCGTTGACGAAAATGCTGCCCGGCTCCGGCACGAAAACCTTGCGGATCAGACGGCCAAGTTCCATGCGGACCGGGATGTTCTGCAGGTTCGGCTCGGTGCTGCTGATTCGGCCGGTCGCCGTGATGGTCTGATTAAAGGTAGAATGTATTCTATTATCGTTAGAATCTATATAACCGGCCAGACCATCCGCATAGGTCGACTTCAGTTTTGTCAGCTGCCGGTATTCCAGTACCATGTTGACGATCGGGTCATAATCACGCAGCTTCTCCAGGACATCGGCGGATGTCGAATATCCCTTTTTGGTTTTCTTCGCAAATGGCAGATGAAGTTTTTCAAACAGGATCTGTCCCAGCTGGATCGGTGAATTGATGTTGAATTCCTCGTCTGCACATTCATAGATGCCCTTCTCCAGTTCCCGGATACGGCCGGTAAGCCGGCTGCCGTAATCGGCAAGCTCGTCCCGGTTGCAGCGGATACCTGCCTCTTCCATATCATGCAGTACAAATATCAGCGGAAATTCGACAGTCTCATACAGCAGGTCCATACCGCACTCTGCCAGTTTCTCCTGCAGCACAGGCCGGGCCATAACCGGCACGGCTGCCTGAAATGCCAGGTAGAGAGCGAAATCCTCAGGAGACTTTTCGCGCGCCGTTTTCAGATCCGCCTTTTTGAAAAGATCATTTCTGGACGGCAGTGTCATGTTCAGAAAATCCATCGCGACCGAATCGCAAGTGTAATTATTCTTCAGCGGATTCATAAGATACGCCGCAATCGACACATCGAACACACGTTCGTCAGAACCGATGGCGATATATTTCATCTGCGGTTTAATGTCCATAAAGGATGTATAAGCGGCACGTTCAATGACGCTGCGGGCAAATGACCGTATCGACTCCGGCGAGGCACCGCGTTCGCCGGCGATCATGAAGACCGGCTCTTCGTTCTTTATACAGGCACTCAGCCCTTCCAGACCGTTTTCCGAAAAATAATACAGGCCGGCTTCGGTCCCCTCACCGATCCTGGCAAGATATGCCTCTGCTGCCTCAGGGCTTTCAAGCTGCACCGCCGGTTTATGCTCCTGCGCCGCATCCGGCACGTGATCAAAGCGCTTCAGAATATTGTTGAGCTCCAGCTTCTTAAACATATTATAGGAAGCTTCGTTGAACAGATCGCCGACTCTTGCGGATTCCGGATCGAACTGACCGAGGCTGCAGTCTGTCTTGATCGTCACGAGAACTTTGGAAAACTGCGCCTGCTCATAGTAGGCAGCCAGATTTTCCGAAGCTTTCTTCGGTTTGATCTCTGCCGCATGCTCATAGGCATTTTCGATGCTGTGGTAAGCAGAAATGATTTTAGACGCCGTCTTCTCTCCGATGCCCGGAACGCCCGGGACATTATCAGAGGAATCGCCCATCAGCGCTTTCATATCGATAAATTCGTGCGGCGTAACACCGTATCTCTCCTGCACGTCGGCCGGGTAATAATTCTCGACTTCATTGCCCGTCCGGTAAGTTTTCGGGATGCGGATCCGTACGTGCTCATCCGCCAGCTGAAGCAGATCGCGGTCGCCGGAAATGATGTCGACCTCATGTCCCATCTTCGCATAGACACGGCTGAGCGTTCCGAGAAGATCATCGGCTTCGTAGCCTGCCTGTTCCACGGTCGGGATATTCATGGCATGCAGAACATCCTTCATGACCGGAACCTGCTCCCGAAGTTCCGGGGCCATAGGCTTCCGGGTTCCCTTGTATTCGCTGTACATTTTGTGGCGGAAGGTCGGCGCATGCACATCAAAGGCAACCGCCAGATAATCGGGCTGACTGTCGTCGATGAGCTTCAGCATGATGTTCAGAAAACCGTAAATCGCGTTGGTATGGAAACCTTCTGCGTTGGTAAGCGGCGGAACGCCGAAAAAAGCTCTGTTCAGGATGCTGTGGCCGTCAATCAGTATAACTTTTCCCATAACTTTTTTCCTCTATATTATAGTGTTGTTTTGTGTTTCTCAATGACAGGTTCATCATACACTATTTTTGCTCTGAAATAAAGATCAGTAAGGCGGTGTATCTGTCTTGACTAATAGTGAGTTTGGATATATAGTAAGATTAAAACTGAAATTTGTCACTATATTTAAACGGGGTTTTATATGTCGTCACTTAACGTAAGCAGTTATCTTCATATTTATATCGGTCTTTTCGATAACAAAATTCAGTTCGGGCGGCAGCAGGCTGCTCTCCCCGTCGGAGAGGCCATTCTGCAGTTCATCTATTATGATTTCAAACCGATTGTGAACCGGCTTCATTATTCTATTGATGATTTCAGCCCGGCGCATCCTTTTTTCCGTGCGAGCAGTCCGCAGTGGCAGCTGGCTTTTATCAATCATATAGAGAAGAATGACAAGGCCGGTGATATGCCCTCTCTGCAGGATATCATACAGCTGCAGGATAAGTACAGACATATGATGGAGACGCTATACGAATCCCAGAGCATTGCCGATCAGAAGAAGTTTCGCGATTATACGGCGGGTGATGACTGGATCAGCCGTCAGAACTGTTTCAGCAATATGCGGATCAATTATGTCGATACTGCCTTTACCGCGGTCGATTATCTCGTGACTTCTCTTGATGAATGCCTTCTGCTGGAGTTTACGGAACTGCTGCGGCGCAGGATTTCCTATAAGGTATGCAAGAACTGCGGACGTCTTTTTATTCCGAAGCGTTCCAATACGGACTACTGCTCCCGCATCGTCACCGAGGACGGCAAGACCTGCGCCGAGGTTGGCTATACCAAGACCTTCAACAGGAATGTCCGCAATGACGAGCTGCTGCAGGCGTACACACGGGCCTATAAGGCCCACTATGCGCGGATGTCCAAGCCGCGTAAGCGTGTTGCGAACATGACGCGGGAAGAATTTGAAGAATGGTACGCAGAGGCCAAAGACAAGCTGAACAGAGCGCGCCGCGGTGAGATCGACGGCGAAGAATTCAAGCGCTGGCTGAAAATATGACGATTGTAATATTTAAAAAGTAGAACATATGTGTTGCTGCGGGATATCTGATCAGCAGAACATATTTGTTATGGCGGAGAAAAAGCCGGTCCGTAAGGACCGGCTTTTTTAAACCCGTTTATTTGTTTTTGACATTCGAACTTTCCGTATACCCGTCTCCGGCGCTCTCTTTCAGATAGTTCTGCAGGTCATCGAGTGTCGCAAAACCTCTGTAGGTGTGCCCGTCGGCATCATAGGTGCCTTCTGTATCGGAGCCGCTGCCCGGCGTTATGAAGTCATCCGTCTCCACGCTGCACGAGCCATCGCTGTTGATGACGGCATCCTCGAATCCGACATAGTAATAATAGGCAATGGCGGAACCGCCGTTGATGACGTTGACCTTGTAGATGCCGTATAAGGTATTGTGCGGCTTCGCGGAGGACGAATCTTTGCTGTACAGTATATAGCCGCAGGTGATCATGCTCTTGTAATTCTGCTCGCTGTCCCAGCTGGAATTGATCTCTTCCTGCAGAGCGCTCTGCGCCTTCGCATCGATCTCATTCTTCGCATCATCTGTGATCTGATCGATCGACGTCATATATTCGCTGAGTCCGCTGACAGTAATCGTCGTGGATTCCTCTTCCGGTATCTTCTTGTATTTCTCCATGTATTTCTCAAAGCTGGATACCGATTTCGGTGAAAGTGTCAGCGTAACCGTATCGCCATTGGCAAGTCCCGTGCTCGGTTCAGCCTTGATCTTAAGTGTAGAGTCAAGTCCCGTGATACTGATCGTTCCGTCCGGCGATACGCCTGTATAGCGGATGTTCAGTGTGCTGAAGACATCGACTTTCTCGACATCCTTAAGACCGGTAACCGTAATCTCGAGCGGCTCATCGGCAAGTTCCACATGGTATTGTTTGAAAATGGTATTGTCGATATCGAAAGTAACCTCCACCGTGTCGCCGTTGGCGAGATCCTTGGTGTTGCCGATGGAATAGGAAAATCCCTTATCAATCAGTTCCTTGGCAAAATCTGTCTTATTGCCGACGGATATCTTGCGGAAAATGCTGCTGGTATCGAGCTTGGCCGCAATCTGCCTGGTAAAGGCATCTTCATCGAAAGTGACATTCGCTTCGCCGTATTCGTTGTAGCCGCTTACATCGACATTGAAATAGCGCGCGGGGTCGACTGTTGCCGCCCTCTGACCGGCGGATTCGAAAACGAAATAACCGGTAATGGCAATGCAGGCAAGAAGCAGTATGGAAATGAAGATCTTCACATGATACCAGAGCTTCCTCTTCTGCTCTTTGGTCTTCTTCGGCTTATCCTTCTTCTCCTGCTCTGTCTGGACAGGCCGCAGTGCGGTGGAATTGCTGTGAGGACTGCCGGATTGGGCTGTGCGTCCGCCGCCGGCGTTGTCTGCACCGGCCTTCGCATTATCGCCGCGTCCGCCGCCGGCATTGTCTGCACCGGCTTTCGCGTTATCGCTGCGTCCGCCGCCGGCATTGTCCGCACCGGCTTTCGCGTTATCGCCGCGTCCGCCGCCGGCATTGTCCGCACCGGCTTTCGCGTTATCACTGCTTCCCGGCGCTGCGGATCCGGTCTGCGCATGCCCGCTTCCTTCTTCTTTATTCTGCGGCGCCTCGCCCGCCGTATTGTCTGATGCGGCAGAAGATGCACCGCTGCCGTCTGTCTGACTCTTCTGCGATTTACCGCAGTATGGGCAGGTCATGGCTTCGTCTCTGATATCCATTCCGCAGTAAATACATTTCTTCATGTTAAATCACCCTTATAGTAAGAATAAGAACTGTTCCGCTGAAACAGTTCTCATAAATTTCTGTATCTGTTTCTTCTATTTTATCATAGTATATGGTTTTTGAAAGCCGTAAACGAAAAATATAAAAGAAACATTTACCGCAGGAGCTTCAGCAGGCAAGGGTAAACCAGTTCATATATGGTAAGCGTTCTGTGCGGTATGCCGGCCGCATCCATTGCCTGGCACTGCTTGTCTGTCGGCGCGGTATAGGGATATACACCGTATAGGAAAGGGAAAAATGAGTACATAAAATGGATTCTGTCTGCCTCCTGCATCGCCGGCACAGATTTCTTCAGAATCTCCATCAGAGTATTCATGGCCTTCTGCATACAGCGCTTGAATTCGATTAATCGTTCGAGGCGGCTGTTTTCTTCAATTTCATACAGATTGGTTGACTGAATCCGGAGCAGTGTCCGTCTGCCATCAAGCGAATGCGCCAGCGCGTCTGCCAGCGTCTGCACCGTCAGGTCATTCCGGCGCAGAATCGCGAGCAGATCCTGTGTCCATAGCTCGTATTCCCGCTGCAGCAGGCCGAGAAATATTTCTTCAATGGTGCGGAAGTAATTGTAAATGGACGGACGGGAAAAGCTGGTATAAGCGGAAATTTCCTTAATAGTCACATCATGAAAGGATGACCGGCTGTACAGCGCATCGCAGGCGCGCAGAATCTCATCCCGCCGCATATCGGCATAGCCTTCCGGTACCTTCGGCATACAATCACCTCCGCTGTAATTTTGATGTTACAGAATATCTCCTGTTACCTTGCCGTTCAGAAGCTTTCCGCCGGCGATCTTAAGCTGCGGATAGGTCTTCCTGAGCTCGTCAACTGCCTTGCTGATGCCGCTGCCGCCGGAGGTCGCAAAGATCATGATTTTCTTTCCGGTGAAATCGCCGCTTTCGATAAAGGTATTGATAATGTGCGGCGCTACGCCCCACCAGATCGGGAAACCGATATAAACTGTGTCGTATCCCGCAAGGTCCGCCATCTGCCTGAGCGCCGGTCTGGAAGAGGCGTCGGTCATCTCAAGCGTGCTGCGGCTCTGCTTGTTCGTCCAGTCCAGGTCTTCTCTGGTGTAGGCCTGGGTCGGCTCGATCGCAAAAAGATCCGCACCGGCTTTGTCGGCCAGTTCCTTTGCCTTGCCTGCTGTCACACCGCTTGCTGAAAAATAAGCTACGAGTTTTTTGCTCATGTCAGATTCCTCCTGTTTGCTGATTATTTAGCTGACTCTGTGTCAACATCTTATATATAGCACTTTTGCACTTGTTAATCAATATTTCCGCCGGGAACATGATGCGCCCTTGCACTGTATATTTTACAGCGCAAGGTAAGCGGCGTATAATCAGATTATCAAAATGTCTTTTGGAGGAGAAATCAAAATGCCGCTTGCTTGTATTACGGGTGCCGGGTCCGGCATCGGACGCGAATTTGCACGCCAGCTGAGCCGACAGGGCTGCGCGCTGATTCTGGTCGGCCGGGATGAAAGAAAGCTCAGAAAGACGGCCGGCCTTTGCGGCCCGGAAACGGAAATCATAATCTGCGATCTCTCGGATGAGTCCGCCTGCTTCCGTCTCGCCGCGGACCTTAAGAAGCGTCCTGTCGATCTGCTCATCAATAATGCCGGTTTCGGGTATGTCGGTGAATTTGTCAGCGGCGATCCGGAAAATGATCTGGCCATGTTTCATGTGAATGCCGAGGCGGTGCATATACTGACGAGAGCCGTTCTGCCCCGGATGATCAGGGCTGATAAGGGGTATATTCTGAATACAGCATCAAATGCCGGCCTGCTCTGCGGCGGCCCGTATATGGCTTCTTATTACGCTTCCAAGGCGTATGTCGTGAGCCTTACGACATCGATTGCCGCCGAACTGAGACAGCGCGGCAGCCATGTGCATATTTCCGCTTTGTGTCCGGGCCCTGTCCGGACCGGGTTTGATGCCCGCGCCGGTGTCAGGCGGCCCCTGCCCGGTATTACGCCGGAGAAATGCGTATCTTATTGCCTGTCTCAGATGAAAAGACACAAGCTGATTATCATCCCGGGCGCAGCCGTCAGAACCGGTACGTATCTGGCGAAATTACTGCCGAGGAAACTGCAGAGCCGCGTGATTGCCATCGGCCAGAAAAGAAAAATGACCTGACCCGCCGGCGCACAGATCTGGCGATTGCTGCCGCCGCATATGAAAAAAGCACGATGCAGCGCTGATACTTATCTTCCTTACCGGATATCCGGCAAAAGAATATGTATCCGTGCATCGTGCTTTTTTGTGCAGTAAAATGTCTGTAAGAGCGGCGTTTATTGCGATGATTTCCTTATATCAAATAACGCCGCAGAAATCTCATTGCCCGAAGCTTTTCCGGTCAGATTTCTTTTTTCTTTCTGACAGCCAGTCCTGCGGCCGAGGCGCCGCCAAGCACGGCCATCATGGCTGATGCGGCCAGGTTGGATGTGTCGCCAGTCTTGTAGGTGCCGCCTTCCGCGGCTCCGGCTGATGCCTTCTGCACGCCGCTGGCTTTCGCCCTGGCATCTGCCGCATTTTCTGTGCTGTATCTTCAGCGTTCTGCGCATCCGATTTCGCGTCAGTATAGGCCTGATCCTTTGCGGATTCCGCTTCGCTCAGATTCTTTGTCCGGAACTCATAATGATTGCAGTCCCATCATCTTTTGCACCCTTAACTCCAGGTATTGATCTGGTCGCATTTTCCCCCCTAGAAAAGCTCATTGCTCCGCCGCCTCTTCCTGTTTTTCCGAATGAATTGCCTCTTCCACCCATAACTGCTTGTATGATGATTACAGAAGCTAAATCAACATTTTCCTTTCTTTTTCATTCTGTGGTTCAATACATTCAGATACTGTGGGACTTTTTATTTTTGCCTGTAGCCCTGACTACTTTATGGGAGTG
>Ga0256406_1004522_pt1 | contig 15791 bp, 10 predicted proteins | sample RumenRJG_03DNA_FD_185986 | JGI IMG/M metagenome (GOLD analysis project Ga0256406, IMG submission 185986) | Bovine rumen microbial communities from Lethbridge, Alberta, Canada - RJG_03 | ecosystem: Host-associated > Mammals > Digestive system > Stomach > Rumen | place: Canada: Alberta | collected... | reverse complement strand
AATTGTCGTTTTTTTCAATTGGATCGATGGATGAATGTTTTGACCATTTTTAACTATGCATGCAGGCTGCTGATTGGAAACTATATCAAAGGCACAACGTTCCTGTTGAAAGAGGATAAATCACGCTATAACAATATTCTCCATGTGACAGGCGCTTATCCGCCATCGTTTCTGCTTGGAAGCGAATACCGAACTGATATGAATGAAATGCATGATGCACTCGACAAGGCAGGAGTGGTTAATGAGCTTGCTGATCCGCTTAAGGAAGAGGGGAAGAAGATGCCACATTGCTTTGTAGCTGAAGAAAGGACGAATCCTACTGCCAAAAAGGCGTTCCTTAGATTAACAGATTTTCTGAATGAACATAGTTCATAAACAATCACCGAAATGTGAATAAAGCCGGCCAAAAGTCTCTTCTGAGTGTATGTCGTTTTAATATTGTTTGATTATGTTCCTCACTGTCTCGAGCCATGTTGAGACTGTCGTACTGCTAACGAGAACGGAGTAGAAAAAGTACATAAAAGGCTTTAAATCAAGGGATTGTCTGTGAAGGACTTCTTCACCGGCATCCCTTTTTCTTTATGCCGACAGTAGCGGTAAACACTGGGGTTGTGCTATCTGTAACAACAACTTTGCGTTTTTGCTCTGGCGTGACTACAGGTTGGATGAAAGATGGTGAGTGCGACTGTAGGACTACTGGCGGTGAATAGGTTAGAAGACGGGTAGTTTGAAGAGATTAATAAATTCATATATTGAGACGAAGGCGATGGTGTCCCTAACATCAGGTTCTGCAGTGTTGAGATTGCCGTAGACTGCTTCAATGTTGGAAGTGGCTAGACTATGATCGGAGAATCACTTTATGATGTTTAAAAGAGGAGATGCTGGATCTGATTATGGTAGCAGTCAGTATGTGATGAATCCGTCATTGAAATGATATGAGGAGCTTGATTTCCAAAGTCGTTTTTTCATTACGTAATCTCAAAACAGAGTAATCAAATTGTCTTTGTAAATCTCCTAACCATTAAACAATGTATACTTTATCGTGCAGTAAAAAAAGGAATGCAGTAACGATGTGTCAAATCAAGTTCGTTATGTGCGTTATAGAATTTACGCTTTACTTGACTTCCAAGGAGCCCTGAGTGATAGATGTAATACCATTAAAGCAAAGGAGTAATTGAACTTGTTAACGATAATGAAAAAATGAACTACAGGGTTGGCAAATAGTTGCTCAGAAATCTGGAGTACAACTGTATTTTCTCATCGGGTGAAATAAAATCTGCAATGTAGAAGCCACAGGAGTATTTTGAAACGTCGTTCCTTGCGGTTGATGTAGCTGATGAAATAATTGGAGGTGGGTGTGTGAAAGCCAAATTGATTTGAACAGTATTGACGGTTTATGGTACTTTGCGCGATTTAAATGTAGATCATTGCTGACACGTTTTGATATAAAAAATTGAGAAACTCAAGAGAATCTTGAAAATGAGCCCCTCTTATGGTAAAATATTTAAATTAGGTGTAGTCTATTCATTCGAATCAAAGGGGACAGTAGCGATGGCTATGAATTACGATAAATTGTGGAAGCTTCTTATTGATAAGAAAATGAACAGAACAGATTTGCACAAGCAGGCACATATTTCGACGAACGCTATTGCTGCGATGGGAAAGGGCGAGGACGTATCGACGAAAGTCCTCAACAAAATATGTAAGACCCTTGATTGCGAGATAGAAGATATCGTTACCTGCGTCCGGGAAGAAAATGAGTAATACGCCTGAGTAATTGCTGTTATAGACACGAGGAGCGGATGACGTGTGGTGCAAGAATTGCAATATAGAAACAAATGAAAAAAAATGCCCCATCTGCGGTGAAGAGACGGTTGAAGATATACCCACAGAGGTTTACTGGTGTGATGACTGCCGGGTTCCGGTGATGCAGGAAATTACACAGGCGGATAAAGGGATTTGTCCTCGCTGTGGGAGACCAATGAAATATATGTCGGCGGATATCCGGCCTGTTTTTCCGAAAGAGCGGTTGTTAATTGAAATCCTTCTGAAGAAAAAACCTTATCAATGGGTGGAAAGCTCTGTATGGGCATCAAATAATAGATACTACATCAATGGCAAATCGATTGCTTTGCCGAGCAAGCTTTTCAAGGAAGCAAATGCGGATGGATATATTGAACAGCTTCATAAGTATGAGGATGCGAATCCTCATGAGTTTTTTGATGCCAATATTAAAGCTTTTACTGAAGCCAACAGAATGCGGCTTGACTACCTGATTGATGAGGCGCATCGTTTCATAAAGAAAGCAGCAGAAAAGTTTCCGGAGGAGAATATCGTTCTGTCCTTCTCTGGTGGGAAGGATTCTACTGTAACCGCTGATCTTGCCATAAAGGCATTAAGCAATCCGAGCCTGGTTCATATTTTTGGAAACACGACGCTTGAATTTCCACTGACGGTGGAATATGCGGAAAGATATCGCAAAAACCATCCGCAGGCCATATTCAAGGTGGCAAAGAACAATGAGCAGGTTTTCCAGGATGTATGCGAGGATATAGGACCGCCTGCACGCATGATGCGGTGGTGTTGCTCTATGTTCAAGACTGGGCCGATCACCAGAGTTATTAACGGCTTGTACCGGAACCAGCAGATATTGACCTTTTACGGTATTCGTAAGTCAGAGTCTGTTGCCAGGAGTAAGTACAACCGGATTGAAGATGATGCCGAGTCGGTTAAGATTCAGCAGCAGACAGTGGCTTCACCCATATTCTTCTGGAAGGATATGGACATATGGCTTTACATCCTTTCGGAGGGGATTGATTTCAACGACGCTTATCGCCTCGGTTACGATCGGGTGGGATGCTGGTGCTGTCCGAATAATAATCAGCGGGCGCAGTTCCTGTCAAGAATATACATGCCAGAGGAATCAAAAAAGTGGCGCGAGTTTCTCGTAGAGTTTGCCAAAAAGATCGGCAAGCCAGATGCGGAAGAGTATGTTGATTCTGGAGCTTGGAAAGCAAGGCAGGGTGGAAATGGACTCCCTGCGGCCGGTGATGTAAAGATACACTTCACGAATTGCACTACAGAAGACCATGCCAAGATTTACCGACTTGTCCGCCCGATGGATGATGAATTCCTGAACATGCTTACGCCGTTTGGAAGAGTTGCCCCGGAGCTCGGACAGAAGCTGTTGCACGAGGTGCTTGTACTTGACGTTAAAGCCAATGTCCCGATTTTGTCAGTGCAGCCATTTGAGCAGGACGGCTACGAGCATGCGGTAAAAGTTCGTACGATGAATGTGAAAGACCATGACAGCCTGCAGCACATGGTGGGATATCAGGTCAGAAAATTCAATGCGTGCCGGCAGTGTCTGAAGTGCGAATCCCTTTGCAAAGCAGGAGCAATTTCAATTTCGGAGGACGGCTATCATATTGATCCAAATAAATGCGTTCATTGTAAGATGTGCGTAACAGCCAAGTACCTTCGGGGCGGTTGCATGATGGACAAGTATCTAAGGACGAAGGATTAGGAGGATATTAAACATGGCCACGAAGTTTCGAGCCAGTGAGACATTTTTTATAAGAAAGGGGTGGCTGAGTAAAGGCATGCGGTATGTATCGCAGAAGCCCGATGTTTTTGTGGACAAAAAAGAAAACCCCATGGATGTTCTTGGAATCGGTGCGAACATGGTCAAGTCACTTCGTTATTGGCTTCAGGCTGTTGGATTAACAAGCGAGCCATCTAAAGGAAAACGAATTCAGAAACTGACGGATTTTGGAGCATTGGTTTATGAACACGATCCTTATACAGAGGAGCTGGGAACACTTTATTTGCTTCAATATAAGCTTGTAACAGATGAAAATATGGCTCCCGCATGGTATTACTTTTTTAACGAATTTTCTTTGAGCGAATTTAACAGAGAAGACTTTCTGGAACAGATACAGAATTATCTCAAAATGAAGGCCACGAAGGTGGCACTTCGCTCTCTTTCAGACGATTTTGCATGCATTATTAGCACATATGTTCCCAAATATAAATCAAATCCATCAAAAGAATCGCCAGAGAATAACATCACGTGCCCATTGGGAGAACTGGGTCTTATCGATATTCTGGGTAAGGAGGAGAGGAATATCCTTTACAGGAAATCGACTCCTTCAGTGAGAAGTTTTAATCCGTGGGTTATTTTGGCAGTTATCTGCGATCAGGCCAAGGGGCAGGAAGAAATCGGCTTGAATGATCTTCTGAATGGTAAACGAAACATTGGCAAGGTGTTTAATCTTGATTCCATATGCATGCTCGAAATTTTGCATGAAGTGGAAAAAATAGGTGAAATTAAGATCATCCGTACAGCTGGGCTGGATGTTATTCGACTAAAGAATGCAAAACGAACTTTTATAGAGTGCGTTGAAAAATACTATGCCGACATCGAAAGGACGAATTTATGAGTAAGATGATAGAGGTCGCGCCGGGGTTCCAATATTCTGTGAATATTGGATATGACCTGAACCACGACGATAAATTAAAAAACTTCATCCCAACCAGATCGTCCCTCCAACTTCTGAAAGAGATTCTGCTGAGTACCAGGCCGGATTCCACAGAACGCGCAAGAGTTCTTGTTGGTGCGTATGGTAAGGGAAAGTCACACATTGTACTTACCATATTGTCAATTTTGATGCAGCGCGACCGGGGTTTTTTTACCCACTTAATGCCCAAGGTGGATGAAAATCCAGAACTAAAGCAGCTCGTGGATAATTATTATTCTGATCCGAAGAACAAGATTCTTCCGGTGATTATAAACGGGGCAAACACAAGCCTTCCGCAGGCGTTTCTTCTGGCATTACAAAGGACACTTAGTGAAAACAATCTGGATATTATGCCTGAAACAAATTATCGGGCGGCAATAAAGACAATCCAGAAATGGGAAGAAGACTATCCAGAAGTTTATGAGAAGTTCAAGAATGAAATCAGTATGCCCATCGAGGCTTTCCTTTCCGAGATGGAGGCATACAATGTCGAGGTCTATGAAGAGTTTGAGCGTATTTATCCAACACTGACAGCGGGGAGCGTATTTAATCCTTTCGTTGGATTTGATGTTGTTGATTTATATGAAAGCGTTACTAGAAGCCTGAAAGAAAAAGGGTATCTGGGTATTTATGTTGTCTACGATGAATTCAGCAAGTTTCTCGAAGCCAATATTGCGGCGGCTTCTGTCAGCGACACAAAGATGTTGCAGGATTTTGCAGAGAAGTGCAATCGCAGTGGTAACACAGAGATGCATCTTATGCTGATTTCACATAAGGAGATATCTAATTACATTGACCAGCTACCTAAACAGAAAGTTGACGGATGGAGAGGTGTTTCTGACCGTTTCAGGCATATACATCTGAACAACAACTTTGCACAGACGTATGAGATTATTTCTACAGTTATTATCAAAGATAAAGAAAAATGGCCTGCTTTCTGCAATGAACTGAAAAATAAGAAGAAATTTGATGAATTGGAAAAGCGGTATAAAGCGCATCCGATTTTCAGTGATTCTGTGGAAGATGAACTTAAGACGACAATATATGGATGTTATCCGCTTCATCCGGTGTCTACATTTATTCTCCCCCGGCTCTCGGAGAGAATTGCTCAGAATGAGAGAACATTGTTTACGTTTCTGTCAGCTGACGGCCATGCAACCTTGTCATCGTTTTTAAGAAAAGTTGGCAGACCGACATTTAAGCTGCTTACTCCGGATGTTATCTTCGATTATTTTTATCCAGTGCTTCAGAAGGAGCCAATCTCTGGTGAAATGCATAAGAATTTTGTTCTTACCATGCAGATTCTTGAGCAGATCAGGGAACAGGAACTTGAGAGCAAGATTGTGAAAACAATCTCTCTGATTTATATGCTTGGTCAGTTTGACAAGCTGAAGCCGATCAAGGAAGAACTTGTAGGTATATATGAGCTTGATTATTCAACCGCTGATATAGATAAGGCAATTGAGCATTTGATTAAGGACGAGTATGTCATTTATCTCAAGCAGAGCAATGGCTACCTTAAATTGAAGCAGTCATCCGGTGTAGATATAGAGCAGAAGATTGCAGATGCAGTTGCCTCTATGGATTCCCGTTTCTCCATGAAAGAGGCACTGAATGCATCAAATATTGATAATTATGTTTATCCTTCCCGCTATAACGATGAGAAGGAAATGACTCGTTATTTCGCATTTCAGTTTATTGAAGGCCATGAAGTTGACGGAGAGATTGACTGGAATAAGAAAGCGGAGAACGTACAAGCAGATGGTGTGATTTATGCCATTGTTTCAAACGATGAAGAGTCTCTTCCGAAGATTAAAAAGAAAATCATTGAAACAAGCAGAGGAGTTGAGAGGGGGATTTTTATCATTCCTAAAAAGGCTGCATCTATCGAGAAAACTCTGAAAGAGTTTGAGGCGGTGCAGACTCTTCGCAGTTTGGCTAAGGAAGACACTATTCTGTTTGAAGAATACGAAGTCGTTTATGAAGATCTTCAGGAAGTGATTAATAGCTTTATCAGCGGATATACACATCCGGAGGATTACAAATCGGTCTATGTTTATGACGGGCAGGAGCAGAATATTTTAAGAAAAGCAGCGCTTACCGGGCTTGCCTCTGATATTTGTGACAAAGTATTCTCTGCGACGCCTGTTATTAATAATGAGGCGATTAACAAAGATGTCATCACATCCGTGGCGAATACTAGCCGAAATAAGATTATCGCCGGACTGTTGAGAAATACACTTGAGCCAAACCTTGGCCTGACCGGAACCGGTCAGGAGGTTTCAATCATGCGCAGTACTCTAATGAGAAAAGGCGTACTGATTGACGATGAAACGGGCACACGAATCAATCTGACACCGGACGATGACAAAATGAAAGCAGTGCTTGCTGTGATAGTTTCGTTTGTCACCGATGCGAAGAAAAATGGCCGTGTATCGTTTACACAGTTATATGAGAGGCTGACATCACCGCAGTTTCATATTGGCCTGCGCAACGGTGTGATACCGATTTATATCGCTGCTGTATTCCATGAATATCATGAAGATATTATCCTTGAAAATGAATTTGGACAGCTTCCGCTTACGGCAGATACACTTCAAGCAATCAATTCTGCTCCTGCTGAGTATAACCTGGAGTATCTCGACTGGAATCCGGAAAAACAACAGTTTGTGACAGATATTGCTAACATGTTCAGCCAGTATGTGATTGATGCGGAGAGGAATCTAAGCGCCTATGAATATGCTGCTTCGGCTATGAAGAGATGGTACCTGGCATTGCCAAGATTCACTAAAGAAACGAAAGGGCTAAATGGCAAAAAGGTGGATGGACGATACCAGAAGATGGTTAGACTCCTGAAACAAAACCTTAGTGGACAGGAACTTCTTTTCGAGAAACTTCCGGATGCGTTTGGCTATAAAGAGTTTAATGGAGGCCTTGCCGAGAACATCAAAAGTGCCAAAGAGTACTATGACAATGTAACGGCAAATCTTAAACAGCATTTAATCGAGGAAACAAAGGATATTTTCTCGATTAGTACTAATCGAGAAAACCTTAAGAGGATGTCGCTCACGTCTGTCATAAAAGACTGGTGTGAGACACTTGATCAGCACGTCTTTGAACAATTGTTTGAAAATGGGACTGATAAATGCCTTGGTCTTTTCCAGGCAGTTACCAATGATGAAGGAAGTTTCATCTCACGGCTTGTCAAGGTAGCAACGGAACTTCGGATAGAGGATTGGGACGATAAAACGGAAGAAAGATTTTTGGATAACCTGAAAATGTACCGAAAGACAGCGGAGGATTTCCGCGCAGGAGATTCTTCCGATGAAACCGGAAGTACCAGTGAATATGAGATTCATTTCCGCTCAGAAGATGGAACATCTGAGGTGAAGAGATTCGACAGGGTTGAACCTAGCAAAAGAGGAAAACTGCTTTACAACTCTATACTGGGAGAAATTGATTCTATGGGGTATTCGATTTCTGAGCAGGAAAAACGACAGATACTTATGGATATCCTGAGGAAAATGTGTTGATGGAGGCGAGCACATGGCGTATTTCGACAATGCAGCTACAACCTATCCAAAACCGGAGTGTGTATATGAACAAATGGATAAGTTCTATCGGTCTTCCGGCGCGAATGCGGGCAGAGGCAATTACCGATTAGCGCAAAGCGCAGGAGCGTTGATCGGAGAGACCAGAGAACTGATACAGGAACTTCTTCATTGCCCGGCAAAACAAGTCGTGTTCGAGCCTACGGCGACCATTGCTTTGAATATTATTATTCAGGGAATTGTTCAAAGAGGTGCTACGAACATTTATATCAGTCCGTTTGAACATAATGCTGTGACCCGTACTCTTCACCATTTTGAAGAGGAAGGAAGAATCAAAGTACAACAGCTGTTTGTATCGGATACTATGCGGTATGACTTGGAGAGAATCCGCTATCAGTTTGATGCTTTGAAACCAGATTTTGTCATTGTAAGCCATGCAAGTAACGTATTTGGCTTGGTCGCGCCGGTCGAAGATGTTTTTTCTCTTGCTAAGAAGTATGGTTCTGTAACGCTTGTTGATATGGCACAGACGGCTGGGCTTGTTGACCTGAATGTGGGCCTTTCAACAATAGATTTCGCAGTGTTTGCTGGGCACAAGACCCTATATGGCCCCACTGGAATCTCGGGATTTGTCATGGATCCCGCAATAAAATTTCCGCCTGTTCTTTTCGGGGGGACCGGCTACGAATCAGCAAATCAAGATATGCCGGAAAGCCTTCCGCAGAAGTATGAGATGGGAACACTCAATATTTCCGGTATCGCCGGATTGAATGCGGCTCTGAAGTGGGTACGTGAAAAAACTATAGAGGCTATCTGGCAAAAAGAGCAGGAGCACAGAGCAAAACTAATTGAGTTACTGAAACAATATTCTTTTTTGAGAATTGTAGGAAATAAACCTGGCTGCACATATGTTGGAATTGTTTCTGCTGTAATAGATGGAATTAGCAGTGATAGTGCGGGTCCGGTCTTTGATCGATGCAACATTGCAGTTCGGACGGGATTGCAGTGTGCTCCGCTTGCCCATCTGTTTATGGGAACATATCCAGCAGGAACAATACGGTTCAGCGTTAATTATTTTACTTCAGAGGATGATTTTAAGGAGCTGAAGGAAGCTCTGGATTATATCGAATCGGAATTATAGGAGGTGCGGTTATGAGCTTAAGAGATCACCACATCAAAAGTGAATACCGTTCCCTTATAGATAATGTGGTTCAGGATTTCTATCTCCCGCTGCTGCATGAAGCAAATCTGTATAAGCGGGCAGTTGGCTTTTTTTCGTCATCTTCATTGGTTGAGATCTCCAAGGGGATCGGGGATATGGCGAAGAACGGAGGTAAAATAGAGATCATTGCTTCGCCTTATCTTTCTGACGATGACATCAATGCCATAAAAACCGGCTATGAGAACAGAAACAAAATTATAGAGCAGGCTCTCCTGCGTCAATTGTCAGATGACCACACGGATTATTACTCAATGGAAAGACTGAACTTGCTGGCTAATCTTATTGCTGACAATGTGATGGATATCCGTATTGCTTATACGGATAATCATCGCGAACTCGGAATGTACCATGAAAAGATGGGTATTATCGAAGATCATGATGGAAACCACGTAGCCTTTTCTGGTTCTATGAATGAGTCCATGACTGCAATGGCGATCAATTATGAGACGATTGACGTCTTTTGTGATTGGAAAGGTGAAGAGGCGGATAGGGTCCAGCTGAAGAAAAATGCGTTTTATTCCATGTGGAATAATGTCGAGCCGAGTCTGCAAGTCTTGGAGTTTCCTAAAATCTCAGAAGCAATGATAGATAAATATCGCAGGAAGGAACCGGATTTCGATATAGATAATGAACAGTTTTATAGAAGAATGAGTGGATATGTGAGCGCATTTAGTGAATCGCGGCAGAAAGCAGAAGATAAGCCTGTCGGGGCCAGAATCCCGGAAGATGTAACGCTCTATGATTATCAGAAGGAGGCAATTTCGGTCTGGGTCGGAGAAAATTACAGAGGCATTTTTGATATGGCTACGGGCACGGGAAAAACTTATACCGGTCTCGGTGCAATATCGAAGCTCTCTGAAGATCTTGATGATGAGCTTGCTGTGATTATCGTTGCTCCTTACCAGCACCTTGTTGAGCAGTGGGTAGAGGATATTGAGAAGTTTAATATGAATCCTATTGTTGCATATGGCGATCCAGCGCATAAGGATTGGAGAAAAAAGCTCTCCAAGGCGGTGCTTGATCAGAAGATCCGGAGGGACAAAAGATTCTTCTGTATGGTTTGCACGAATGCAACATTTACAGACAAATATCTGCAGGAACAGATAGGAAAGATAAAGACGCCTATTCTCTTGGTGGTGGACGAGGCACATAACTTCGGAGCAAGAACATATGCCAAATTGCTTGATGATCGCTTTACATACAGGCTTGCACTTTCGGCAACTCTTGACAGACATCGGGATGAAGAAGGAACAGCCCTTCTTTATAAGTTCTTTGGGAAGAAGTGTATTGAGTATACGCTTGAGAGAGCGATAGATGAAGATAAGCTGACACCATACAAGTATTATCCAGTTCTGGTTTACCTCAGCGACATCGAATTGGAATCCTATGAAGAACTTTCATATGAGATGTCTAAATGCCTGATTAAAGGAAAAGACGGCAAATACAAGCTAAATAAACGTGGAGAGATTCTGGCGCTGAAGCGGTCAAGGGTTGTAGCCGGTGCTATTCAGAAATTGGATGCTTTAAGGGAGGCTATTCTACCATACAAGGATGACCATAATATCCTTGTGTACTGCGGGGCTACGCGAATTGTAGACGAATCGGATGATGCACCGGACGATGAAAGCGATATCAGGCAGATAGAAGCAGTAACAAAGATTCTTGGGAATGAACTTGGTATGAGCGTCGCCCGTTTTACATCGGAAGAGAATATTGAGCAGAGGGCACTTATCAAAGAACATTTTCAGAAAGGTGATGACCTTCAGGCAATTGTCGCTATCAAGTGCCTTGACGAAGGTGTGAATATTCCTGGAATACGTACGGCATTCATTCTGGCCAGTACCACAAATCCGAAGGAATACATTCAGAGGCGAGGCAGGGTGTTGAGAAAAGCTCCAAACAAACCGTTTGCAGAAATATATGATTTTGTAACGCTTCCGAGACCTTTGGATTCGGTCTCTGGTTTGACGATAGAACAAGCGAACAGAGATAAGACACTGGTGATGAATGAACTTGCCAGGATTAAGGAGTTTGGAAGATTGGCAATGAACTCTATGGTTGCAAACAATCTGATTTGGGAGATTGAAGAGGCGTACCATTTGGATGACACAGAAACAGAACAGGAGGTCAGCGATTATGAGTGATTCCGGAGAAATTCAGGTTGATGAGAAGGCGATAGAGCGATTGAAACGCGCCATCATCATTAAGGAAAACATGAATTTGAAAACGAGAACAATGAGTGATTCGCAGATGGTCAGCTGGATTAAGAAGAAGATCGAGGAGGAAGTACAATGCTGCTTAAATCAATAAAATTGGAAAACTTCCGCCAGTTTCGAAATGAATCCATTGACTTTGCACAGGGAGAAAACGGCAAAAATGTCACTATCATTATCGGAGAGAACGGAACAGGAAAGACGACATTTGCGCAGGCTTTTTTCTGGTGTATGTATGGAGAAACGGAGTTCTCGGACAAGATTATTCTCAATAAAATCGTTGCTTCTGAAATGACTCCTGGCAAAGAGGAAAAGGTCAGGGTAGTTCTTGAGCTCCATCATGGTGCTGTAGATTACCGGCTTATTCGTGAGCAGACTTATCACAAGGATTATTCAAATAATGTCAAAGGTGATAACACCGTATTTGATATAGAGAAAAAGGATGCAAGCGGAAACACATCGTTTGTAAAGAAATCTCAATGCGAGCTTGAGGTCAAGAGCATTCTTCCGAAAGAGCTTTCAAGATACTTCTTCTTTGATGGGGAACGTATCGAGAAAATGAGCAAGGATATTTCTACTGGCAAGAAGGCCACAGATTTCGCAGAGGCAGTTAAAGGCTTGCTTGGTCTGAACGCAATGATCAGTGCAATCAATCATTTCAATCCTCGAAGCAGTCTGAGTGTCATCGGAAGTTATGAAAAGTCTTTTAACACCAGAAGCAATAAGAAGATCGAGGAATATACTGCCATTATAGAGAAAAGCAAAGCTCGCCTGGAGGAAATAGACGCCCGCATGGAAGAGCTTGATTCTCAAATTGCTGCGGCACAGACGAGGAGATCTGAAAAGACCACTGAAATCAAACAGTATGCCGAGGGCGAAAAACTGCAGGCTGAAAAGGAAAAACTGCAGAAAAATATCCAAAGCACGATTAACATGCGTTCTAATGTATACAAAGCCATTTGCAGGGACTTTAATGCTTCGATGAGTTCCTTTATTTCTATTTCTCTTATAAAGAGGGCATTGGAAATATTGTCAGAACGCGATTTTATCGGAAAGGATATTCCTTACATGCATCAGAAGACGATAGAGTATCTTTTGAAGCAGGGCGTTTGTATTTGTGGAACTCATCTTGATGAGGGATCTGTTCCCTATAACAAAGTCAAGGCTTTAATAGACTATCTTCCGCCGCAGTCGATCAGCAATATGGTATCAGACTTCAAGAAAGAAGCAAAAGCTCGCGCGGGGAAGTTAGGAGACCTTCCGGGCCAGGTTCAGGAGAACCTTGCAACAATAAGCCAGGAGACGGATGACATCAATGATATGACAGATGAACTCCATACCATTGAGGCTAAGCTGAGCGGTGGGGATGTTCGGGAAAAAGTTCGAGCAATTAATAACGAGATTCAGATTTGCACCGACACTATTAATAAAAGCAATAGAGAACGTGACAGACTGAATGTGGAACGCGGAGGTCTTGAAAAAGATATGGAACGCGCGGATTCCGAACGCCAGAATCTGACTCTTCTGGATGAATCCAATAAGAAGACACAGCTGTATCTGACATATGCAAAGCGTATTTATGATGAGCTTGAAAATGTTTATCAGACAAGTGAAGCAAAGATCAGAGACAGGCTTCAGGATACAATCAACGATATTTTCAAGCAGATATATGAAGGCGGGCTTTCACTGACGATCGATTCGAAGTATCACATTACCGTTCAGGCAAACGATTATGAAGGTGATGTGGAGACATCAACAGCACAGAGCATCTCTGTTATTTTTGCATTTATTACCGCCATTATCAAAATGGCAAGAGAGAACAGAAATGCTACGGATGAAGATGCAAAGCTGCTTTCATCAGAGCCTTATCCGTTGGTAATGGATGCGCCGCTTTCTGCTTTTGACAAAAGAAGGATCAAAACTGTTTGCGAAGCACTCCCGGAAACGGCAGAACAGGTCATTATATTCATTAAAGATACCGATGGTGAGCTGGCAGAAGAATATATGGGTAACCGGATCGGCATCAGGCATCAGTTTGACAAGAAGAATGAATTCGAAACAGTACTGGTTTAAGGAGAAGCGCGATGTTTGATAAACAATATAGATTTAAAGGCAGGCATGCCCTCCGTGTAGATCAGCTGACGGGCGTGTTTGATGAGATCAGCAAGGCAAAACTGATTGACCGTAATGTGGATGTATATGCCAATGCACCACTAATCGGTTTCCTGTATGGAAGGACTGCTGATTTAGATGATATGAAAAATCTGGAGACAGGACAAGTCTATAACCAGAATGTCATGGGTGACCGAGTCATCTATTCGAGTGAGGAACTTCAGTTTAATTTCCGCTTGATAATGCTTCTGGATGCAAATTATGAACCTGACGTGGAGAAACGCATTGATAAAGCTTTTAAACATATGGGCGAAGATCCAGCAGACGAAGAACGGTTCGACAGTTATGTCAGAGGCGGGGTAGATGTTCTGTATGAAAAGTTGATTGAGGGGGCAAACGAGCCAGAAGACTATATTAATCGCCTGTATGAGTTCGTTGAAGAATTTAATGACAGGTTTAATAGCGAGATCGATCCAGATGATATTTTGAAGTTATGCATGAAGAAGTAAGCAGGTGAGTGGTAATGGGAGGAGACAACAGGGAAAGTGCTTATCAGCAGCTCGTAGAATTGTCGGAGCAAAAGGGGTATATACTCTTTGATGACATCATAGACAGTGCTGAAAAGTATTCGCTTCCTATTCAGGATGTTGATTGGCTCTCAAATTCCATTACGTCAAGAGGGATACTGGTCTATGATACTGCTCCGGCAACAGCGCGGGTAGAAGATAACGAAGATATAGATGACTACGCGCAAATTGATTACGATGCAGTGTTTAATCGTGTCATAGAAATAGATTCCTCTTTGGAACCGTTTATTACAGAGATTCGTAATATAAAACCGCCGCAGACACGGGAAATGGATCAGCTGAAATACCAGGTGCAAGAAAAGAATCTTTATGCAAGGCAGCGTGTCATTGAAATGCACCTACGCTTCGCTGTTCGTATCGCCCTGCAAAGAGTAGAACAGTATGATTGCGATATGGCTGACACATTGCAGGAAGCGTGTCTTGGCTTGATCTATGCTGTGGATAAATATGACCCGGATTCAAGTGAACCATTTGGCTCTTATGCCTCGTTGTGGATTTTGCAGAACATTACAAGAACGCAACCAACACAGAGACCGCTGATTTATTATCCCTTTCATAAGAAGGAAGATTATTTTACTCTGTACCCAATCATAAAAGCTCACGGCTATTTTGATTGGGACGAGGGATTACAGTCTGATGATGTAAGAAATCTTGTTATAGATAAACTTGGCTGCACAGAAGAGCAGGCAGAGGATGTAATAAATCAATGTCTGCCTGTAGAGTCTTTAGAAGAAGCACATTCGATGTTTTTGAAAAACATTGGCGATTCTGAAAAACATGAGGTTCCTTCGAGAACAGATCAGGGAGAATCGTTCTATGCACGGGACTCCTTCCGAGAGGTAGAAAACAATATTTTTCGGGATGAAATAGATCAAATAGTGGATGGATTAAAGGCACGGGAACAGCAAGTGATCCGCGAGAGATATGGCTTTAACGACGGACGGGGAAAAACATTAGAAGAAGTGGGAAGCATGCTCGGCGTAACACGCGAACGAGTAAGACAGATCGAGTCGAAAGCATTAAAAAAACTGCTTTCACGGATGAGAGAAAAAGACTTTACGTTGTGAATAATAATGCCTTTCTTAAAAACATAAGGCACGGTTTCGCAACACCATCAGAAGGAGCGTATTATGGCATGTGGAGACGGTCTGTTTGATGTCAAAGGTCGAAGGGGAATAGCCACGAAAGCCCGCTAATAATGCGTTTTCGCGCAGTCGGTCAAATTTGGCATCGGGCAGACAGAACGCTTCTCGGCAACTGATCTAAAGGCAAATCAGGTCAAATAGTGCGAGGGTTGAGTTGCCACAATAGATGTCACTATGTTGAGCTGCCGAGTTAGATGCTGGGGAGTTGTGGCTGCGAGATAGATGTTGGTAAGAGCTTCCACACTACCATCAGAGTCTGGGAGCTTTTTTGAAACAATACTTGAAACAATATTATATTCATACATAGACAACCGTAAATGTGTGTGATATAATATGTACATCTCTCGGAGGTGAAAATCATGGGATTCAGAGAAGACGTTAAAAAAATAAAGGCGCTCACGGATGAGAACCGCCTTGCGATCATGCTTGCTCTCCAGCATG
>Ga0256406_1004521_pt1 | contig 15794 bp, 16 predicted proteins | sample RumenRJG_03DNA_FD_185986 | JGI IMG/M metagenome (GOLD analysis project Ga0256406, IMG submission 185986) | Bovine rumen microbial communities from Lethbridge, Alberta, Canada - RJG_03 | ecosystem: Host-associated > Mammals > Digestive system > Stomach > Rumen | place: Canada: Alberta | collected... | reverse complement strand
TTCTGGAAGGCCGCATCAAGATTCCGCAGGGCTTCCTGCAATGCCATGGAATCCGCTTCTTTCAACCACGACGTTTCCTCACGGCGTTTCATTTCCGTCAAGAGACGGCTCGTGTCTTCGTAGCGGATGGAGACATGGTTAGCGTTCCACTCATCGCGTCGCAGGGCAAGGAAATGGTTGTAAACGAAACGGCAGCATCCGAGCGTCTTGTTGATGCAGGATGCCTGTGCCGCGTTCGGGTAGATGCGATACTTATAGCCGCGAGTGGTCGCCATGATGTCCACGCCCCTTTCTTGCCTTCACTGTATCATGAAGGTTAGAGGATGGACATATCATATTTTTCGTGACGGTTGCGGATATCGAATCTGCCCCGTCACCGCCTTATATCCCCATATCTGAAGTCAGGGGTATTACGGCGATTTTGATAAATTGGCTATGACGCCCGCCAAAATACCGACAAGCAGTGAAACGAAAAGCTCTTCGAACATACTATCACCTCCCTCTACTCAAGATATGGGATCGAGGTAGGCGGCAAGAAAATTATATCATGAATTTCATTAATAGAAAAGAGATTTTCAGCCCTTGAAGACTCTCTCCTGCATCATCATATCTTCTGCCATCTCCGCGATGCTCGGCATTGCAACCGTCCCCAGCACCTTCTGGAGAATGCCTTTCTTCTCCTTGACGCGCAGCACCTTCACGGGTTCCTTCTTGTCAATCTGCGCCAGCCGCAGGAGTGCATCATAGGCGTCGAGATACGTCCCAAAGGCGTCGATCAGATGATTCGCCTTTGCTGTCGGTGCGTCCGTCGGCCGGCCGTCCATCATCTCGTCCCCGTTCACGATGCCTGGCCGACGCCGAATGACGAAATCCTTGAACATCTGATGCCCACGCGCTGCGAGGTCATCCAAGTATTCTCTCTCATCAATCTCCATGGGCCGCATGGGGTTGCCGATGTCCTTCATCTTGCCGCTCTTGATAGTGATTATCTTGACGCCGATATTCTCCGCGAGTTCTTGGTAATTCGGCACTTGCAGGATGGTTCCGATGGAGCCAGTCAGTGACTGCCGATTCGCGAAAATCTTGTCTGCCACCGAGGCCACCATGTAGCCGCCGGAGCAGCAGACATCTGCGATGGACGCCACCACAGGCACCTCACGCACCTTCTTGACGCGCTCGATGGAACGCGCCAGTTCTTCTGATGCTCCGGCTGTCCCTCCTGGCGTGTTCAGACGCAGCAGGATGCCATGGAGCGGTTGCTTCTCGTCCGCCATCTTCGAAAGGAATTCCAGCGTGTTCATAAGGCTGAATCCCTTTGACAGTGAGCATTTGGACGAGCTTGCCGAGATAATGCCGTTGACTTCCAGAACGGCGATGGTTTTCTTCTTGCAGTTGCAGAGCATTTCTATGCCTCCGATTCTTTATCGATGATCTTGCAAGGCTCCTGCGGGTGATGCGTTCACCACGCAAGAGCCTTGCTTTTAGTATGCGTTGTTGACGATATACGCGAACCAATCAAGATACGTCGATTCGCGGTAGTGCAGCCCGTCATCGCTCTCGGTGCCACGGCCAGCCAGATAGTTGTATGAATCAATCACGCCGACGCCTGGCGGCAGGCTGGAAGTGACGATGTAGTTGTACCACGCAATCTGGTTATTCGTAATCGTATATCCATAGTCCGCGGCTCGCTCCTCGTCAACAGGCGGAACCGTTGCGAACCAGACGTGCTGGAATCCCATGGACTCCAGATAATTCAGTGCCTTGACGCAGCCAGATGCGTCAAGATCGTTGACGCCGAGGTTGTAGACGATGATGGTGTCACGGTCGAGAGCATCAATCTGCTCCGCGTTCTCGAAGAAGAATCCGTTTCCCGCGCCTACGCGGTCGATCCATTCCACGTCATCCATCGCACCGACAGCTGACTGCATCCCGACAAAACGGCTATCGCCAATCAAGCAGAAATGTTCGGCTGGGACTGCTTCTTGTGCCGCCTCTGCGGTTTGTCCCCCTGCGAGGAAGGATGTGAACATTGCCACTGCGAGAAGCATGACAGCCCAGATGCTCTGGATATACTTCTTCCCTTTCATCTTGCCACCCCTCTCTGTGCTTCCTCGGCCAGCAGATGCCGATACTCGTCATAGAAGTCGCTTCCAGCCTCCGACTGGTACATCATATCGAAGAAGAAATCCTCGATGATCTTGTGCTCCTTCGTCCCTGCTGGGAATCCTGCGATAGCTCTTCTGAATGTCTCTGCGCCATTCTGCTCGTCCGGCTCCGACTGCGCAGCCTGTACGACCTTCTCTGCTTCCGTGGCCGTCATGCCGACATCACGGAGCACTTCAAGCGTCGCGAGCGGATTTTCTCTCAGGTACCACCACGCAAAGATGTCGAGGTAGTCCTCAAAATGCGTGGAGGCCTCCTTGCAGTATTCGAAATACGTCTCTGCCATTCTTTTCCTGCTTCCTTTCAAAACCGAATGTCAGTAGCTCTGAATGATGACCTCTTCACCCGTGCGTCTGTCTCCCTTGCAGTTGATCATCCGCTTTGCTGGCACGACCGTCATCTGGAAATCCCCGTACAACTCTCTCACGAACGCCGTATTGTGATTCGTCGCGAGGCAGTACACACCCCGCTCTGCGAGCGTCTGAAAGAGCCGTGCCAGTCGGATGTGATCTTTCTCTTGGAAACCTGCAGCATCATACGCCGTGAAGCTGCCACCGTCGAGCGGCGCATATGGACTGTCGAAGAACACGAAGTCCCCTGCCTTTGCCTCGCCTTCAAGGAAACCGAAGTCTTTCTCCATGAGCTTCACATTCTGGAGCACGCGGGACGCCTCCAAGATGTCGGCATCCTGGAATCCTTCGCGGAAATTCCCATTGAACGGGGCATTGAACTCGCCCTTCTGGTTCACGCGCCAAAGGCCGTTGAACGTATGGCGGTTCAGAAAGAGCATCATCGCCGCTGTCGATGCGTCCGACGCTCCTTCTTTCAGCCGCTGGTTGAATTCGTCTCTTACAAAGTAATAGAACTTGGCTCCCTGCATGACGAGCGTATCGTTGAGCTGGTGCAGCTCTTCGAGGACGCGGAGAGGGTTGCCTTGGATTTGTCGGTATGTCACCATCAAAGGATGGCAGATGTCCGACAGGGTTGCCGAATGCGGCTTCACGGAGAAGAACAACGCCCCTCCACCTGCAAACGGCTCGTAGTAATGATAATATCGTTTCGGCATACGCGGAATCAGAAATGGGAGGAGCTGCCGCTTTCCTCCCACCCACTTCAGGAACGGCTTCGCCATTCGTCAGCACGAATCCCTTTCACTTCGCATGCACCTCGGCACCACAGTTGTCGCAGGTACCTGGGTGGCTCTGGGTATTGCCACAGTTCGGGCATTGGTAAATCATCGAAATCGCACTCCTTCAACGTAATTTGTCTGCTGTTTCTTCTTTTCCAGCCGACCGCGCCACTTCTTCCGCACGGCTGATGGCCGACATCTTGATCTGTGAAAACATCTCGTCGATGTCATCTACGCTCTTGCCGCTCTTCATGAGCGAATCTACGAGTGCATGGACAGCCTTATCTCGTGTCTGTGGTTCCTTGAGGTCATCCAATGTAGCAGGAGCTTTCTCGACGGTAAATGCTTCCTCTTTCGTCTGGTTCCTGATTTCTCCCTTGTCATACGTTTTCTTCTGCGCCGCCAAGGCTTTTGCAGAAGTTAGAGAGCCTTTGAGACGACCTTCCAGCTCGGCATCTGTCAAGCCTGCCACTTCAACCGTATCGTCAATGAGGATATTGCCAGCTCTGTCGGTGAACAGGAGGTCGAAGCATCCTTCTTGCAGATTCGTCCCTTCTTTGAGTCCGAGATTTTTCTTCCATTCAGGGTCTTTGCGGATCGCGTCCTGCAATTCTTTCGGGAAAGAATCCCAGTCGGTGTAATGCTTTCCCTGAAAATCGACGGAATGCATCATGCTCTCATATCCATCAGATACCCAGATGGTACCCTCGATGCCGCTTCTCTGGTCTTTGATCGCGGCGATTTTCGTTCCTTCCTTGAGCATGATGGGGGAGGTAATCTGATCCATTGAAGTGTGGATTTCAATCTTGGCAGCCGTCATGGTTGCTGTAGCATAACGATGCGTAACAGCAAAATCCACGATAAAATTCATTGCCGATTCGATCTCGGGGGTGGAGTCATTTTTGCTGTTCTCAAGTGCTTCATCGAAACGAGCGAGGACTTCCTCTGGAAGCTGGAACGCCTCTAGGGCGTCCCAAGCCTCCTTGTGCCGATGCCCCGCATAATCCGTATCCTGAAAGTTTGTCTTCTGGATGGTGTTGAGTGTTCGAAGCAGTTCCTGATCTGTATGATGTTGGCCGATTTCCTGCCATGTCTTCTGCGCTTTCTCTGGCTCGATGACGTAAAGCTGGAAGTCGCCATAGCAAGTCACGATTGCATCATCCTGCCTTGTTGCGACCACGCTCTGCAAGACTGGAAATTTCTGCAAATCCGTCTCGATGCTTCGATAGATGTCTTCGATTGATTGGATGGCTGGATGGTGGATTTCTTGGATAAAATCTTGAATGCTTTCATCGTCGTCATCCACGAATACCATAGGGACATCATCATCACTGAACGTCGCTGTATTTTTTGCTTCTTTGAAAAGTTGCTGGAGCACGGGGCCGAGTTCTTGTAGCTCTGGCAATTTGTTTTCAGTTTCCATAATCATTCCTCCCCACTGCACTCCGCAATCCTGCGGAGCACGAAGTCTGCGCACGGCTGTGCCATGCCGTTTCCTATGGCCTTGTACCGCGCAGCATCCGTCCCGCCTTCCGTATACCCATCTGGCAAGCCTTGCAGCCGTTCGCACTCAAGCGGAGTGAGTCGGCGGATGCGTCCATATCCCTGCATGACATTCTGCTGTTCCTGCATACAGTTGATTTTGCCATCTCCCTCGCTCGATTCTGGCTGGTTCGTCTGCCCGTTTTCAGCACAGACGGCATGGCGGTCGATGGTATCCAGCGTGTAGCTGATGTCGCTCTGCACTCCCGTGCCATTGCCGCCATTCTTCGGCTCTCGCCCGATGGTGTTGCCAGAAAGGCAGTACGTATGGACAAGCTGCACATTGTCACCAACTGTTCCCATATGCGCCGAGAGGGTGTTCACCTTGTCATACCCCACCGTGCGGATGACATCGTTGTGATGCGACATATCATAGATGTCAGTCAAGTTGCTGTCACTCCCTTCTGTTCGTCATTGATGACAAAATTCTCACTACCTCCGCCAAGGTCTCCGCCTTGCGCTTTCAATGTAGATGCCACATCGCTTTCCTTGAATGTCGCAAACGCACTCGCACCAAAGCATTTCTGGTTACAGACACTGTTGGGAAGCTCTTTTTCAAACTGCGCCACTCTGGCTTTCTCGACCACGATGTTCTCCAAGTGCTTGTGTTCTGTTCCTGTTGAAATCGTCCGTGATACCTCCGTCTTGCGGAAGTTTGAGTAGTTCGTTGCCTCAAAGAGCGTCTGATCCTGATGACGGGCGAGGCAGTAACTCATGTCTTCCTGCCAGAGCGGGCCTCTTCCACCGCCCTGAAGCCGTGGCTGACGAATCTTTAGCACGATGGGGCCGCCTTGTGGTTTGGACTGCACGAGCGGCTTTGAGTGCTGGAAGATGTTCACGCTTCCGCGCTGCCCGCCTCCTCCGTCGCATCCTGAGAGTGTTTGGGAGACTCCGCACTCGTCGTAGATGTGTCGTCCCTGGATGTCCCAAGGGGTGAGGCTTGTCTTTGGAGCGCAGCTTTCAGTGGCATCGGCAGCGGTCTCCCCCGATGCTCCGCCCTCCGCAGGATTCCCGCACATGCCCTCGGTGTCAAATAATACTTCTCCGGCACGCCGTTCCCTCCGCTCTCCAAAATCTGCGACAAGGAAGATTCTCTTGCGACGTTGGGGGACTCCCCAATACTGAGCGTCGAGCACCCGCCAGCAGATGTCGGCTGCTTCAGTTCGAACCATTCCTGCCTGCGCCCACTTGTGAGATTGAGGTACTGGAATGTCGGCTTGTCCGATCTGCTCCAGCACGGTTCGAAAATCTTCTCCTTGATGGCTTGAAAAAGCACCAGGGACATTCTCCCAGACAAACCAGCGCGGCTTTTCTCCGCCTGTGGCTTCCCGCATGGCGCGGAAGATTTCGATAGACTTGACAAAAAGACCGCTCCTTTCTCCAGCGAGGCCGGCCCGGTTGCCGGCGATGGACAAATCTTGGCATGGACTCCCTGCGCAGATGATGTCAACAGGCTCGATGGATGCTCCGTCAATCTTCGTGATGTCTCCAAGCTGCTTTGTCTTAGGGAACCACTTCTTCGTGACTTCCATCGGAAACTTTTCAATCTCGCTCGACCAGACAGGCTGGATGCTGGCACGCACGGCGGCGATTTGCCAGCCGCCGATACCATCAAACAAGCTGCCAAGTGTCAGTTCTTTCACAGGCACAACCCCTTTCTCTTGCAAAATATCTGATTCTATGATACGTGACATTTTGACTGGAAAACTGGCAGATTTTTTCCACAAGGAAAAGGCAGGACACCGAAGCATCCTGCCTTTCATCTGATTCTCATATTAGTTGCCCAGAATGGGCAACTTTGCTTCTTCAGCGTCCGCTGTCTTTCGATGCGCCAAGGGACGGATCCTTCTTTTCCAGCTCGACTGCCTGGAAGAGTGCCGTCATCTTCACATCCGAAAGAACATCATCAATCTGGTTCACATCCATGCCGTTCTTAAGGAAAAACTTTGTCATCTCCTGCACGGCTGCCTTCCGCTTGTCCGACTCCAATAGGTCATGGAGGTTGAGGTTGTCTGAAACCTTTTCCCGTTTCGGCTCTGCGAAGTATTTCAGGAAATCTCCATAGCATGTTACAACTGCTTCGTCTTCTCTCATTCCAACAACATCCTTCAATTTTGGAAATTTTTGGCTCAATCATTTTCACAGCCTTTTACTTCAAAAGCCATTTCTGGATTTTTCCGCTGTGATTCAATGTAATCTGCCAGACGAGTTGGCGTCCACGAACTTTTTTCAATCGGAGTATCGATAGCGAAATCCATAGGAGTGATAGGTGCCCCGAACTCGAAGGTTGTTCCATGTTTTCCAGTTTCATAAAATTGCATGTGATGCTTGGAATCGGCTTGCTCAATCATTTCAGCAGTAATCATAAGATTCACCTTCCCTCTCCATGCTGATTTTCTGCTGGGCTGTACGCATGAAAATTCTTCTCCGCACGATTGATAGCTTCCATTTTGATTTCTGAAAACAGATTGTCGATCTGGTTCGTGTCCATGTCGTGCCGGAGAAGGAAATCCGTCATGTGATGGATTGTCTCTTCGCGCTTCTGCGGATTCATCAAATCGCGGATGTCAATGGTGGTTTCATTTACTTTTTCATGAAACATCGTTGGCTGGAAAAGCCGCTCAGGGTGTTCTACGCTGCGGAGAGCTGTCTGAGCAAAAAATTCTTGAAAATCCAGCATTTCCATGTCTTTGATGTCATCATAGGTAAGCACCCATGCTGATTCAGGTGAGCGTTCGCCGGAATTCCAGTCGGCCCACGGGTAGACGTCGATGGTATTTGGATGCTGTGCATCCTCATTGACAGCATCTACTTCGTTAATACCGAATGTGAAAGCGTATTTGCCGAGCAGCACCCATGCATCTGCATCCGAAAGAGCCGCACCTTCTTTCAGAGACGGAGATTTTAAAACCTCTTTGATTTCATAGAAATTCTCGATTGGAAAGTCTGTCCAGTCAGCCTCTACGGAATGGAGAGCCATCTGGTCGATCAATTCATTGCGATTCGTCATTTGGCATTTACCTTTCTTCTTTCTTCACGTCATCCTTCGCAAACGTCAGTGAACTGATGGCGCGTTCGATGAGTTGCAGGCAGTTCTTCTTTCCCTGTGGCTGCATAGCTTTCGTGGCCAACCGGACGGCGGTTTTCAGATGCAAGAGCGTTTCACGTCTCATGCGATTTTTCTCCTTTCGATGGTCAGCGTCCTCGATTTATTGGTGAAATGGAGGCCGCACGTTCTTCACGGACAAGTTCTTTCTGGCTGATGAGGTCTGAAATCGGAGCTTTCACGAACGCTTCCAGTGACAAGCTTCCCTGTTCCCGCTCCACATTACCGCGCACGAACATCCAGAACCTCCGCCCCCAGTTCTTGAGGCGGTCTGCTAGTGTCTTCTTGTTGTTTGCCACTTTCAGGAGCTCCGCGCCCTGCATCCCTGCGAGTCTCGCATGAACCTCACTTGCCACGAGGTCATCGTTCTTGGCGATGTCCGCGTAGAACGGGCTTTCCTTGACGGCCTTCCAAAGGCGCGTCTGCTTCATGAGTGCGACGCCTTCTTTCCAGAGAGCTGGATGCTTCTGTTGGCATAAGCGATCCCATAGATGCGTGTATTCGTGAATGGGTGTGTCCAGCCGCATCTGGTCGGGGTCGAGATAGATGACACCGTCGCAAAGAAATCCTTGGATGCGTCCTTCTTTGTCAATGGAAAGCGTACCTGCTGCTTCGCGGTCGAGATATTCTGGATTCTCTTCAATGCCCTCGCGAATCTCTTCGCGGGAGGCTTCGACTTCCTGCCTTGTCAGCCGCTTCCGCTTGGTGGCCGGATGTGACTGCGCGAAGCCTTTCTGCAAGTCCACGCGCTGTTGTTCGAACTGCTGCACGAGTTTCGGTATCTTGTCAGCTGGAGCAACTTGCAGAGCGGAGGTCATCGCCGCCATCGTGCGCAGGGACGCTGGAGGGTACGTCGGTTCTGCTCCCTGGCTCAGGCTGTCAATCTTGTGCTCGTTCTCCATCACGACCTCGATGAGCCGTGCCGCTTTCGCAGCATCGTCCTGCTGGAAGTTCTTCTTCATGCGGTTCACGAGCCGCGTCATCTCGCCCTTGATGGTTTTTCGAAGTGTCAGCTTGCGCCAGACGAGTTCTTCATCGAACCCCGCCTCTTTCAAGATTATCTGGCGTTCTTTCTCTGGAATGACGCGGTTGAAACGGATGGAGCTTGCCACGATCCAGTTGGAGAGATTCGACTCCTGGAACATGTAGTAACCGCCGAACGGCACGAGTCCTCGGATGTCCTTCTCGGACTTGGACGGGTTCGCCTCTGCAACGGGCGTGTAGTCGCGGGTGGCATCATAACTGACTTCCACCCAGACGCGCTTCGAGCCTTTCGGATGACCGACACCGCTCTTTGACGGATAGCACATCACGGGATGATAGACATCCCCGACGCCCATGAGGTGATGTGTCGATGGCACGCCCGTTCCCATGTGCCAACCGAAACGCGGGGCGAGATTCATACTCTGGATGCCCTTGTAGTTACGATCCTGCGATTTCGGCTCGTCGGGGACGAACCCTTTTGCCCAGTTCCACTCGTCCATCGGGTGTACTTCTTGTGTCCCAGCAAACAGCGCATGGAGGCTGCCGTCTGGCCACTGCTCCATGAGCTTGTATGCCTTGCCGAGCTTCTTCGGGATGTAGTCTTTCGGCTTGTCACCGTAGAAGCGGACGGAGTACATTGTCTTGGTTTTGCCGTCTTTTCCGACGAAGGAAACCGTGGACGGCGTGAGGTCGGGAGCGCGGTCGCCCTCCGTATAGGAAAGCACCATCTTCTGCAAGAGCTTGTCCGTGTACGCTTCGTTCGTCGCCTCGCCGAGAACGCGCTCCATTTCCTGCTTGTCCATCACGACAGGGATGCCTGCCTTCTGCAAGCATTCGACGATATACTGCTTTGCCTGCTCTGTATCCATGAGCCGTCAACGCTCCTTGTTGTTCGACGCCGCCGGGCCTTCTCGCCCAACCTCTTCGGCGCGGGAAATTGCCGTCATCTTCATCTTCGAAAACAGCTCGTCAATCTGATCGACGTTCATGCCCTTCTGGAGGAAGAAATCCGTCATCTGTTGAATGGCAGCATCCTGTGTTTCAGGCTGTGCAAGTTTGCTGAGGCTGACAGCTGCATCTGCTTCTTTCTGTTCCGCAGAATCATCTTTGGATACAGGCTCCCGCTCTTCTGCCACGACGCCCGCAGCTTTTCTCGCATCATCCAGGAATTTCTTCCCTTCTTTTTCGTAGCCGAACTTTCCATAGAGGATGGCTCCTGCTTCGATATGATCGAGGTATTCCTCTGGGCAGCTAGATTCATCTACCCAATAATTCATCATGTCATCCAGCACATCGAGGATTTGGTTTTCCTCTTTCTCGAAAAACATGATGGGATCTCGCGCTAATTGATAACGAAGGATGTTTCCCGCTTCAATGCAATCGCTGTATTCGTTCGGGTTGCCAGATTCTGCCTGTACCTGTTTCCAGTACGGCATCATGTCATCAAGCATGGTGGAAATTTTTCTTTTTTCCTCCGGGGTGAACGACACTTCTTTAAACGGTTCATTCATTTTTGCCATTTCGCTCTTTCCTCTTGATGTGGATAGGCTGCATTCTTTCCGTGCGATCATCTGCTGAAAATCGTCAAGGGTTTTGTCTTTCAGATCGTGATAGTTGAAATCGAAATGTCCCTCGTAATCCGGCCATGATGTCGCTTCCCCCGCGATGGATTGATAATAGAACGCTCGAAGGATATTAGGACGTTCAGGGTTTGCGAATTGTCCGTTTTCATCCTTGGCAGGTTCAATGTAAAAATCAAACGTATGTTCGCCGATTGTCTTTCCTTGTGCGATTCCATACGGCTTCACGTATCCACCTTTCAAAACGCTTTGGATGTGTTCCCAGATGTATGGGCTTTTCTCTTGTTTTGATGCAAGATTATTGTGATGAAAAGAACCCTCCCCTCCAATGTAGCTATGTAGGTGTCGGGAAATATCCTTTATAACTGGTTCAAGGATGTGATTGCTGTTTTTATTGCTGATGTATGAGCAATAACCGCAATGGTCGAATTTTTCTTCAAGATCGTCTCCTCGAAGAACGCAAGTCAGGCGTTTTTCAATCTCGGGAACTGTCGGGAAGTTTTTAAAAGCATGGAATTTGCCATACTCATCGCTATTCTCGCTATAAAGGAGCGCATATCCATATTGTTGGCTCTGCGTGTCACCAACGATAATGCTGCGATAGCCAGAGTCATTCGTAACAGAGATTTCGAATTTATCAGATTCTTTGATGAAATAAGTTTTATTTATTCTATTGTGTGATAACGTCTGTGATGCATCACGAATCTTTTTTGCAAGTTCGTGAATTTCCTGATTGGGCATATGATTCTTCCCTCCTCAGATAAGATGCAGGTTCTTGAGTCCGCGAATGGAATCATCCATACGAATCATGCCGTGGTTCTGCGTCATATAGTCCTTCAACTGGAAGAACTGCCCTTGCCGGATGAGGTTTTCCGTCGCGTCAGTATGCAGCAGCACTTCGAACGCCGCCACGCGCCCCCCTCCTGTCTTTGGCAAGAGCTTCTGTGCGATGACGCCCTGGAAGCAGGACGCCAGTTCGCTCTGCATGTGCCGCTGCGCTTCCGCTGGAAAGTACCTCAGAATGCGGTCGATGGCATCCGTCGTATTCGCCGTATGGAGCGTCGTGAACACAAGATGGCCTGTCTCTGCCGCTGCGATGGCCGTCGAAATCGTTTCTGCATCGCGCATCTCGCCGACAAGGATGACATCAGGATCCTGTCGGAGAGCCGAGCGCAGGCCGGAGCTGAAAGACTCGCAGTCCGTTCGCACCTCGCGCTGTGAAATCAAAGCCTTCTTCATCTGGAAGAGATATTCCACGGGATCTTCAATCGTGATTATGTGCTTGTCCTGTGTCGCGTTGATGCTCTCCAGCATCGCCGCGAGCGTCGTGGTCTTGCCGCTGCCCGTCGGGCCGCAGACGATGACGAGGCCGTGCTCCTTCTGTACGAGCTGCCGCACAGAGAGCGGGAGTCGCAGGTCGTTCATCTTCGGGATGTTCTCAGGAATCAGACGGAGCGAAATGCTGCAACCGTTCCGATCTAGGAAAGCATTCATGCGGCAGCGGACGTAATTGCCGTTTCGGCTCAGGACAATGGACGTATAGCTTGCGTCGATGTCATCCCTGCCACGTCCAACGTCAGGCATTTCTAGCTGCCCGATTTGCCAGAGATAGTCTTTCATATCGGCATCGGTGCAGATGCCAACCGAAAGAAGCTGCGAAAGATTGTAGAGTTTCCCATCCTTGCGATAGACAGGCACAATGCCCGTGCAAAGATGGAGATCGGAGCCGCCAGCATCCGCTACGGCAGTCAGCATCGTATCAATCGAAACAGGCTGTTCCAACGTTAGAGCCACTCCTTTTGTATTGGATTTGTTCTGCCTCTATGTTATGAGAAGTCGCATTTGCAAAACTGCCGTATTTTTTCCACGAAAAAAGACGAGACACCGAAGCATCTCGTCTTCATCTGACTCTCAGAAATCTTGCCCAGACTGGGCAACATGAAAGTCGTGTGTATGTATTTCATTTTGTTCGAAGGATGGAACAGACAGCCGATAGCGGTATTTCTCCGAACTTCTCTTACAGCTCCGGATTGTTGCGCAACAGAGCAAGATGAGGCTGAGTCTCAGGGAGCTACCCCGAAACTTCTCATCCCGTTATGCCCTCTGGGGAGAATGAGACTCCCAACGTTCACCCACCATTCAGCATTGATGTTTTCACGCTTATCAGGCGCAGTATCATTGTATGCTGGTCGCTTGAGCTACTAGTACCGCATTCGTGCTTATAGCTGGATTTCTCCAGCATCATGACCGACTCCCTTGGTGCCTTTTGCCGCAGATTGCCGCGCCGGCGAGCGCGAGTCTGTATGGTGTCCTATTTTGGATCTTGCGGGAGCACACGAAATGCGAGCGTTATCCTCTTCTGTGAGAAGCACCTGCCCGGTTCGACCACCCCATGTTGAGGGCGTTCCCCTCGCACCTCTCGACGCAAGGAGCTAAGGCGCAGGTGGGTATCCTCACCCACGCCATCGTCGTGTTGTTTCTTCAGACAGTCTCGGACGCATGGTATTGCGTTAAACCGAGTTCCACCTGCTGCCTGTACCATCCCTCGAACGAAGCCACCCCTTGGGAAAGGCGGCTCCCTGCTAAGGAGGACTGTCTTTATTCTACCAAAAGTTTACGATAAAAACCATAAAAATTTTTCTGAACGCTCTTGCTAAGTGGAATGCACAAAGGATTTTCCTTGTTCTGGTTTCACGAGTTCTGCCACGTCTGGCTCCTGCAACGCCTTGTCCAAGATTTCCTGTGCAAAGTTCTTGCTTCCTCGCACGGCGGCCGGCGCGTATCGCTCAATATAGTCTTTCACGTCTGCTTGCAGTCCGTCATTCAACAGCGACTGCCGCGCCGCTCTTACAAGGACGCTCGTGATCTTCTGTACCTTGTCTGTACGGATCCTGCTCATCCCATCCATGAACGTGTGCAGGAATGCTTTCTGTGCCACCTGCCAGTCTTTGAGCGAACGGACATCTCGGATAGCGTTCCATGCTCCCTTGCTCATCTTTGTCTGGATGGCCTTTGAAATCTGTTGTGTTTTCTCAGCGTCAAGATAGCAGATGGTATCATACTTTTTCTGATCTGCCCGTTTGCGGAGGATGAATGTAACAGGGTGCTGCTCTTCGCTTCGTCCTTGGCAGTCTTCATCGCGGAGCGAATACGGCACGACATGCAGGTTTTTCAACCTGCCCTGCATGTCCGCATTCTGTCCCATGCAGAGCGTGAAGCTGTGGTTCGTCAAGCCGAATTCGAATGGCTTCTCTTTTCTAGTTGACGTGCGGATATTCTGCAAGACGAGGCAGCTGCTGGATGTCAGTGCCGCAATTTCGTGCAGATGTTTTGCTTTCCGCAGGAAGAGATCATATGGATGCCGTTCCGTGAACTGGATGCGGTATGGCATCAGCTCCCCCTTCGTGGCTAACTGGAAGAATCTTTCTGCGGACAGTCTGGTATATACGCCGGCAAGGTGTCGGAAATTCTCGGTTGGGAATTCCACCTCGATGTACTGGCTGCCGAAGGCGTAAAGGAAGACATTTCCGCTCAGTCGTTCTTGATAGATTCGTGCTGCGCGGATGATGATGTCAACAGGGTTCCTTCGTCGCAGGGTTCTGTGCGTCCCCTCTCTCGCTCCCATATTTTCTCCTAAAGAGACCGCCAACCATAGATACTGGCTGGCGGTCTCTTTAGGTGTGGCAGTTGTCGCTGTGCTAAAAATCTTCCATGGGTATGTCCGTCCCCCATGTGGACGCGCCTTGTCTCCCCGGCACGGGCTGGATGTCGATTTTCATCAGCACCCCCATCGGCTTCTCGAAGTCCCCGACGCGGACTCGCCTTGTTCCCGGCGCGGATTTAAGCATCTCATGCGCACGCGGAGTCGCAATCCATGCTCACGTCATCAGCTGTCCTGCCACTTGCTTTTCAGCTCAGTATTAGTATACCATCTCGTACAAAAAATTGCAAGATAATTTTTCAAAATATTTTTACTTCTCTTTCTCACTCGTTCTCGGCTGCACATATTTCTCCACTTCGGGATTCTTCATCGCCTTCTCGATAATCTGTGGCGCATACTGTTCTCGCACCGTCCCCGCTGGAATCGGCGCGTACTTGTTGATCCAATCCTCGATGTCTGCCTGGATGCCATTATGCAGGAAGGCGTTCTCTGTCGCGTGGATGACGGCTTCTTCAATCTGCGGCATGTCATACGAAGTGCATGGCAGCTGCAATTCCTGATAGAGCGTCGAGAGGAACACCTCTCCGGCATCCATCCCCGCCTGTGTCGGCAGCACATCCCACGAAACCTTGCCGTTGCGGAGCTTGCGGAACCGCGTCACGCGCTCTACATCATCAAGAACAATGGAGGATGTACCTTTCATAAGGTCATCCAGCCGGAAGTTCGTGCTCGTGAGATACTGGACGGACGGCACTCCCGGCTCCACAAAGCAGTGGATGGAGGAATAGTCGCGTCCTGCAGGGAACTGCTGCTCGAAGAGATACACCATCCTGCCTGTCTCCTTGAAGTTCGTATGGACGGCGCGAGGGAATTCTTCAAAGAACGCCTTGTCCTTGTCCCCTGCCAGCTGTTCGCGGAGCTGGTGCATCGTGTCATCCTGAAAGCCAGGAGGCAGGACGAGGAGCGGATGATTCGGATTCTCCCAGGTATCAAAGAGTTCCTGTGCGAGAGGCACCACGACTTTGTAATCAGGATAGTCCTGCTCCAGCTGCGCTCTTTTCTTGTCGATGTCATCATTCATCTGCTGGAAGTATTTCTCGGAAAGCAAGTTCGGCTTCTGGAGGTATGGAGCGACATCACGCGCCATCCGCTCGGCAAAGGCTTTCTGGAACGCCGGATAGTCTCTTCCTCCCGCGAAGTCCCTCTGCGTCAAGGGAAGATTGACGAAATCCACATAGTCGAACTTCTGCGTGGAGGGATCGAGGATGCGCTGGAATTGCAAGACGAAGGCATTCTCATAGCCTGGAACCTCATTGATGTACTTGTCCGTGAGGTTGGTGTTGGCTTCCAGTTTGCCGACATACGCGCCGATTCGGATGATCGGCTCGTCTACGAGTTTTGGATACCGATATTGAATCTGTTGCTGGTACTCTGGGTTTTCGATGATGCTTTTCATGAGTTTGAATTTGTCTTCCCCGCAATTCGACCAATCAATCTCGAAATCAGTAGTTTACAACTTCAAGCGGCTTCGCCCAAATGAGAGGCCAGCCATTTCAAGACATCTTGAATATGGTCGCTATTTTCGTCATTTTGCGCCAGCATGCCCATCTTTGCGAAAAATACATCTTC
>Ga0256406_1004519_pt1 | contig 15800 bp, 17 predicted proteins | sample RumenRJG_03DNA_FD_185986 | JGI IMG/M metagenome (GOLD analysis project Ga0256406, IMG submission 185986) | Bovine rumen microbial communities from Lethbridge, Alberta, Canada - RJG_03 | ecosystem: Host-associated > Mammals > Digestive system > Stomach > Rumen | place: Canada: Alberta | collected... | reverse complement strand
TGCATAGATATAGTACTGGGTTTCGCGGGCGAGACCTTCGAAGGTGTATTCGTGAGCATTGTTGACCACGGTGTAGCTGGCGGCGGCCAGGGCTTCGGCATCAAGCTGAGTTTCGCTGATGAGGACGTGGAACTCGGTTACGAGGGTGTCGGGGCAGTCCCAGGTGGCAGTGATGCGGATGCGCTCGGGAGCCGTCTGCAGGTTGCGCGCGGCAACGCAGGTCTCGGTCTGGAGGGTGAGGGTGTAGTCGGTGTAGAGATTGCGGTCCTCAGCCTTGACGCGGAGGACGGTGGGGGTGTTCATCTGGAGGTAGTTCTTGATGGAGTAGCTGGTGACCTGGCAGGTGAAGGAGCCGTCGCCGGCGGTGTCGATGAAGACGGCAGCGCCGGTGTTGACCGTCCAAGTGAGGGTCATGTCGGAGCTCACATTGTCGGTATACCAGACTGGGGCGTTGATGAAGTAGGGCTCGGCGAGGGTGTCCATGACGGGGGCCTCGCGGCGGGCGTTGCCGGTGAGGTTGAAGGCGGTCATCTTGCAGCCTGTGCGGAGGGTGCGGCTGCTGACAGTGACGGCGCGGCTGCTGTCGGTGTCGGAGCAGAGGGCGCGGAGGGTGAAATTGTAGGTGGTGTTTTCCGGAAGGGCGGAGAAGGTGTAGGTGGTGTCGGTGGTGGTGGTGTAGCTGAGGGTGTCGGAGCCCTGGATGCAGAGGATGCTGTAGGTGGCGCCGTTGTTGGTGGTGTCGCTCCAGCTCAAGGTGATGCTGCTGCTGGTGGCTTCGACAACCAGACCTCTAGGCTTGGCACAGGTGGGGGCGAGGGCTACACTGAAGTTGTCCATGTAAGTGGCAGCGCCATACTTGCTCTCGCCGCGGAGAATGATGTAGCACGTGCCGCTGGTGATGGGGATAGGAAACTCGTAGGTGTACCATCCCGAGGCGCTTTCGGCCTGAACCACGCCGCCATCGGTCTGTGTGTGGTTACGCGAGATGAAGCCCATCTCTGTGGCACCTTCAATATTGCCATCGGTGCTGGCGAATACGCGGATGCCTTCGCCGGGATAGCTGGCGCCGGAAGCACTGCGTAGCACATCAATGATGAATTCGTAGTTGCCGTTGAGGCTCATCTCGGGCAGCACCAACTTGGTCATGGTGCCGTTGCTCATGTCAGGCAGCATCAGCTTGTTTGTGGCGTTGCCCGACTGGGTGGTGGTATTCACGGTAAAGACTTGGGATTCGGGTCCTTCGATATGCTCGTTCAGCATGCAGGGAATTGCAGTGGTATTGGCGGCATACAATTCGAAGTCCTCGACCCATGGGAAAGCGGAAACCACACCGCAGGCGGTGCGGAAGGTGGTGGCGATGAGGGCGGTTGCACCGCCTTCGCAGTCGGTACGCACACCATAGGTATACTCGGTGTTGGCATTGAGGCCCGCGAGGGTATAGCTGAGGGCAGTGAGACCCGTGGCCACAACGTTGGTGTCGGTGGGGGTGATGATTACCACACTATAGGTGGTGCCTGCTGCATTCTCGGCATCGGCCCAGGTGAGGGTGGCACCGGTGTTCGTGATGTCGCTGGCGACCAGGCTCTGCACTCGCTTGCAGCTCGACGTGGGCTCGTAGGTGAAAGTAGTCTTGGGGATGAAATTGCGCTGCGAGCCTGTGACGTTGGCCAAGCTGCTGCCATTGTAGCCTCCCCATGAGGCCCCCGAAACGGTCTGGCCATTGAAATAAATGTTTTTATAGCCAGCGTCGGTGGTGTTGTCAATACCAATCAGCAGGTTGCCGCCGTTGTACTCATAGGGGACGCTGAGGGCGATGGTCATCTCGCCACCGCTGCCGCTGCTGACCACCGACAGCGTGCCGCTGTAGGCAACATCGCCGGCAGTTCTCGGCTCAAGGGCTGTGATGGTCGTGTATTCGACCTCTTTCAGGTACACCTCCACTTGGCTCGCCGTGGTGTACGGCACATTGCTACTGGTGCTGTAGAACTTCAGCTCGGTGATGGTCATACCCGACATCTGGGCCAAACTGCTGGCTGGATACACTACCTGGCTTCGTGTGAAGTCGTCAAAGTAATGAATGTACGCCGGTACAACGTTTGAAGTGGTTGTACCGTCATACACTGTCAGCGTTTGTGCTTGCGCTAGGAACGGTAGCATCATGGCCACCGCGAGCGCGAAAGAGCGTACGAACTTTAACATAGGGTTAGGATTTAAATGATTATTAATTAATTTGTTATGTCGATTTTTTTCATATTGCCTCCTTATATGTTATGGCTGCAAAGATACATTTTATTTTTGAATTATATGCTAAAAATTGTTAAAAGATCACTCCCCAACCCTGCGGCGAGGGGTGGGGAGCGGTAGGGGGATGGTAGGGGTTCTCTAGGGGAATTGTTCGGTCCTTTCCCATTATTACCCACCGATGGGAAAATAGGGATACTTTGCTAGGCGAGGAGTCGCTGGCGGAGGTCGTCGGGGATGGTGTCGGAGGCGGCGGTGGAGCGTCGGTAGCCGGCCATGACGGTGCGGCACTCGGCACAGAGGCGTCCGGTGCTCTGCTCGACGATGCGCTGGAGGACGGTAAGGCTCTTGTTGCCAATGCGTTCCACCTCGGTCTCGACGGCGATGGGGTCGGACTTGTGGATTTGGGAGCGGAAGTCGACTTCGTAGTGGACGACCATGACGGTGAAGTCGCCCTCTTCGGGCGGGAGGCCGCGGGCGCGGAAGAAGTGGTCTTTGCCGAGGTCGAAGAATTCCATGATGACGGCGTTGTTGACATGGCCCATCTGGTCGATGTCGTTAAATCTTATCTGTAAGGGCAATTTCATTGGATTAGGGATTAGGAATTAGGGATTGGGGATTGGGGATTAGGGATTAGGAATTAGGAATTAGGGATTTAGGAATTTAGGGTTGCGGAGGTGGTTTTGGTGATGCTGGAGAGGATTTTAAAGAGGGATTCGCAGTCGGAATATATGGAGGTCATTTCCGACTCGGTGAGGTAGTCGGTTCTGTGGAGCAGACGCAGCCAATATTTTGTTTCGTTGCACTCTTTGAAGGCTATATACATCTTCGAGAGGAAATCTTTTTTCGAAATCGCACACAAGGCCTCGTTGACATTGGCCCCAATGCTCGTCCCACTGCGCAGCAGTTGTTTGGAGAGGACGTATTCACCCTTGCCATAGGAAATGTGTTTATAGAGATTGATTATTCTGACGGCGAATTCTTCGCTTTGGATTTTGACAAGGTTTTCTTCTTTCATAAATTCCTAATTTCTAATTCCTAATTCCTAATTGGAGTTTTATTTTTCGCTGCGCCGCAGCGAAAAATAAAACTCCAGTCCGGGGATGCGGTTTTTGGCGTAGATTTCGCCGTGGTGGAAGAGGACGGCGTGCTTGACGATGGAGAGGCCGAGGCCGGTGCCGCCGTCGGCGCGGGAGCGGCCTTGGCCGATGCGGACGAAGCGGTCGAAGAGTCGGGCGAGGTAGTCGTCGGGGACGCCGCGGCCGGTGTCGTAGAAGTGGATGTAGTGGAATTCGGAATTTTGGATTTTGAATTTTGAGTTCACAGGCTCATAGGTTTCGGCGACGATGTCGATGCCGGGGCCGGCATAAGAGAGGGCGTTGTCGGCCAGGTTGCGGAAGATGCGGTAGAGGAGTTCGTGGTTGCCGCGGATGGGTAGGGGCGGGAGGTTGTTGCGGAGGGTGACGGAGGAGGCGGCGGCGCGGTCGGCGAGTTCGTCGAAGACCTCCTGGGCGACGTCGCGCACATCGAGCTGCTCGAGGGGGAAGAGGTCGGCGCTCTCTTCGAGTTTGTTGATAACGGAGACGTCCTGGATGAGGTCGGAGAGGCGCAGGGTCTGCTGGTAGGAGCGTTCGAGGAAGTGGCGACGGCGGTCGTCGTCGACGGGGCGGTCGGAGAGGAGGATTTCGAGGTAGCCGCGGATGGAGCTGACTGGGGTTTTGAGCTCGTGGGCGATGTTGGAGGTCATCTCTTGCTTGAGCTGTCGGTTGCGCTGCTCGGTGGCCTGTGCTTCGTGGCGGAGGCGGTTGGCCTCGTCGGCGAGCTGTCGCAGGCGGCGGGTGCGGCGCGCGAGGCGCAGGTAGAGCACCAGGATGACCAGGACGAGCAGGAGGAGTATGGCGTCAGACCAGTCCATAGCCAAAGCCGGTTTTGTTGACGATGCGTGAGCCGTCGGGGCCGAGTTTTTTGCGCAGTCGCGCGATGTGGACGTCGACCGAGCGCTCGCCCACCAGGGTGTCGCCGGGCCAGACGGCGGCGAGGATTTCCTCGCGGGTGAAGTAGCGGCCGGGGTGCTCCTCGAAGAGCTTCAGGATCAGGTATTCGCGGCGGGTCAGACTAGAGAGACTAGTGGGACTAGTCAAACCAGTAGGACTAGTGTTGGCGGTGGAGCGGCGGAGGACGGCGCGGATGCGTGCGAGGACGGTGTCGAAGGCGAAGGGTTTGGCGATGTAGTCGTCGGCGCCGGCGTCGAAGCCGCGGAGCTGGTCGTCGTGGCCGCCGAGTGCGGTGAGGAAGATGACGGGGGTCTGGTCGCCGTGCCCGCGGAGGGTCCGCGCCAGGTCGACGCCCGACATGCCACCCATCATCACGTCGAGGATAAGGAGGTCGTAGGGGGGATTTTTAAATTTTGAATTTTGAATTTTGAGTAAAGGGAGAGCTTCTTCGGCGCTGAGGGCGGTATCGACCTCAAAGCCCTCGGCTTCAAGGTTGAAGCGGAGGATTTCGCAGAGGTCCTGCTCGTCGTCGACTACCAGTATTCGTTGTTTGGGAGACATCATCGAAGAGGGGAGCGATAGACGGGGGTCGAACCCGCGACCTGCGGCTTGGGAAGCCGCCGCTCTGCCAACTGAGCTACTATCGCATTGTTTCAACCCACCCATAACGCACCCTGCGGGGGTTTATTGTGCGGTGGGCGAAAATATTTTTCAGTCGCGGTGGCTCAGGATGCTCAACAACCTGATAAAGAGGTTGATGACATCGAGATAAATATCCAGCGCGCTGTCGACGGCGTTGTCGAGGGTTTTGGGGTAGGCCTGCGACTTGGCCACGTCGTAGCCGATATAGCCCGAGAAGAGGAGGACGAAGAACCAGTCGAAGAGCTGGCCGCGATAGCCGAAGAGGAAGGTGGCGACGAGCTCGGCCACAAGGCCGACGACAAGGGCGATGACCAGCGTGCGCCCCAGGCCGAGGAAGAGCTGCGGACGGACGAGCGAGATGAGGGCCATGGTGACGGTGACCATGCCGGTCAGGGCCATGGCTTTCACCACGATGGCCGCGGGCAGACCCGGGATGACGAGCGAGAGCATGATGCCGATGGGCAGCACGACGAGGTTGTAGCCGACGAAGCTGACGGCGGGGTTCTGCGACTTGGCTGCCAGGACGATGCCCAGGAAAGTGGGCACGAGGTAGCCCGCCAGGAGGAGCCAGGGGCTGACGCCCTGCAGGGCGTTCATCAGCGGGTAGGCGAAGTAGTAGACGATGACCGCGTTGAGGAGCAGGCCGTAGGCCAGGAGGCCGGTGAGGGCGAGGTTGTAGGTGCGGGCCGAGAGGCGGTCGGCTTCGCCGCTCTCGAGGCGCAGCTGCTTGCGGTTGGTGAAGGTGTCGGTGAAGGTTGCTTCTGCCATGATATGATGTTGGTTTTCTGGAATTACTAGAATTTCTAGTTTATCTAGTATTTGCTAGTTAAAATAATCAAATGTGCCATTCTCGCTTGTGACGGTGACCTGGGTGCGGTCGGCGGCTTCGACGCGGCCGATGACCTGGGCGTCGACGCCGAAGGAGCGGCTGATGTCGATGATGGCGCGGGCGGTGGCCTCGTCGGTGTAGAGCTCCATGCGGTGGCCCATGTTGAACACCTTGTACATCTCCTGCCAGTCGGTGTGGCTCTCCTGGTGGATCATGCGGAAGAGCGGCGGCACGGGGAAGAGGTTGTCCTTGATGACATGCAGCCCCTTCTTACCTCCTGACTCCTTACCTCCTGACTCCTCCAAAAAATGAAGCACCTTGGTCTGGGCGCCGCCGGAGCAGTGGACCATGCCGTCGATCTTGGGGCGGTACTCGTCGAGGACGCGCCGGATGATGGGGGCATAGGTGCGGGTGGGCGAGAGGACGAGGTGGCCGGCGTCGACGCCCGGCACCTCGGTGGGGTCGGTGAGGAGCTTGGTGCCGCAGAAGACGACGTCGGAGGGCAGCCCCTTGTCGTAGCACATGGGGTAGCGCTCGGCGTAGAGGTGGCTGAAGACGTCGTGGCGGGCGGAGGTGAGGCCGTTGCTGCCCATGCCGCCGTTGTAGGCGGTCTCGTAGGTGGCCTGGCCGTAGGAGGCGAGGCCGACGATGACGTTGCCGGCCTTGATGCGTGCGTTGTCGATGACGTCGGCGCGGCGCAGGCGTGCGGTGACGGTGCTGTCGACGATGACGGTGCGGACAAGGTCGCCCACGTCGGCCGTCTCGCCGCCGGTGAGGACGATGTCGATGCCCATGTCGCGCATGGTTTGGCAGAACTCCTCGGTGCCGCCGATGATGGCGGAGATGACTTCGCCGGGCACCAGGCGCTTGTTGCGCCCGATGGTGGAGGAGAGGAGTATGTGGTCCAGCGCGCCGACGCAGAGCAGGTCGTCGGTGTTCATGACGATGGCGTCGACGGCGATGCCCTTCCAGACGGAGAGGTCGCCCGTCTCGCGCCAATACATGTAGGCGAGGCTGCTCTTGGTGCCGGCGCCGTCGGCGTGCATGATGTTGCAGTAGTCGGGGTCGCCGCCGAGCAGGTCGGGTATAATCTTGCAGAAAGCCTTGGGGTAGAGGCCCTTGTCTATGTTCTTGATGGCGTTGTGGACATCCTCTTTGGAGGCCGAGACGCCGCGTTGGTTGTATTTGTCCATGGTTTGTATAACGCCATAGTTTCCTTAATATTGTACGTAACGTATAAAAAATACCGCCGCCACAGATCCATTACCCCAGCAGGACGTCGAGCACCATCATGAGGACGAAGCCAGCGGCGAAGCCGAGGGTGGAGAGGTTGGAGTGGGTGCCTTGGGAGGCTTCGGGGATGAGCTCCTCGACCACCACATACATCATGGCGCCGGCGGCGAAGGCGAGCATGTAGGGCAGGACGGGCGTGAGGAGTGGAGCCATGAGGAGGATGGCGAGGGCGCCGAGGGGCTCGACGGCGCCGCTGAGCGAGCCGATGAGGAACGAGCGCAGGCGCGAGTTGCCGGCGGCATGCATGGGCATGGAGATGATGGCGCCCTCGGGGATGTTCTGTATGGCGATGCCGATAGAGACGGCGAGGGCGGCGCTGAGGCCGAGGCCGTGCCCGCTGCCGGCGAAGACGACGCCGACGGCCATGCCTTCGGGCAGGTTGTGGATGGTGACGGCGAGGGCGAGCATGGCGGTGCGCGAGAGGTGGGAGCGCGGACCTTCGGCCCGCGCGGCACCGACGTGGAGGTGGGGCGTCAGCTCGTCGACAAGAAGCAGGAAGCCGATACCGAGCAGGAAGCCCACCGCAGCGGGCACCACGGCCGCGGCTCCCCTACCCTCCCCCATCTCCATGGCGGGCAGCAGCAGCGACCACACCGAGGCCGCCACCATCACTCCGCTGGCGAAGCCCAGCAGGGCTTTTTGGAGGCGGTCGGGCATCTCGCGCTTCATAAAGAAGACGAAGGAGGAACCCAGCATGGTGCCGAGCAGGGGCAGGAGGAGGCCGAGGAGGAGTGCGGTGGTGTCCATAGGGTGTGGTTTGAGGGTGCAAAAGTACACACTTTTCCGCACATGGAGGCAGTTTGGAGGGAAAATAGCCATAAATGGGGATAAGAGACTCGGCACCAGCCAGTTGGAGCAAGAATGAAAAACGGCGCAAAAATTTGGAAAAAAACCGGAAAAATGGGCAAAATCGCCCGATTGCAACTGGCTGATAACAAGGTGATAAGAGGTATCCTCTTCTTCCTTGCTTCTTCCTCTCTTGGGGGGTGGGGGCGGAGTGGACCCCTCACCCCTGCGGGGAGCTCCCCTTGGGAAGGGGAGCAGCTGGGGAGGGGAAGGGGGTGGGAAGGGGAGCAGCCGGGGGAGGAGAAAAAAAATGGGCGGCGGATGTAAGATTTCGGGGGGGATGCACGTCATTTATACAGAACCAATTTTTCTGAACGATGAAACGAATTGCCATCATGACGGCCGCCCTGCTGGCGGCGACAACAACCTTCGGACAGGAGCGGCGCTGGAGCCTGGACTACCACGCGGGGCTCGGCCTGACGCGCTTTGTGAACTACCCCGCCCTCTCGGCCATCGAGGACGGGACTCCCTCATACACAGGCCTGACGGCCTCGTTCACGCTGGCCCTGAAGCGCGACGACGGCTTCGCCCTGGGGCTGCGCTACCGCAACACGGAGGTGGCCACCGCAGCCACGAGCCTGCGCGAGGAGGCGACGGTGCACGATGTGTCGGTGCTGGTGCGGCACTCGACGATGGTCACGCCGCGGCTGGAGCTCCACGGCAGCGCCACGATGGGACTGGCGATATTGCACAACAGCATGGTGTCGCGCGGCAACGAGCTGACCTTCAACCGCTACGGCATCAGCGCCGGGCTGGAGGCAGGCCTGCGCTACTACATGACCGAGGAGATGTACTTCAGCTTCGACCTCGGCATCGGCGGCGTGAGCACGTTCAAAAAGGCGCTCGACATCCCGAACGACCAGCTGCCGCAGAACCGCCACTCGTGGGCGGCGGTGCACGCCCTGGGCGGCTTCGGCATCGGCCTGCGCCCCAAGGTGCGCAAGCTGCGCATGCCGCAGCAGCTCATCGACCAAAGCGAGCCGCTGCAGCTGGCGCGGTATGAGGAGTGAAAAAAACATCATTTTGAGCTGCATTTACTGATGTCCCACTAAAAAAAAATTTGCAGATTCAAAAATAATGTGTAATTTTGCACCGTGAAACAAAAACAATATTCTATGGCATAAAGACAACAGAATAGTATAGACATACAGACATATTTAAGCGTATTCGCTTTTCTTGGTGTACCTGAAAATCTGCAAATTTTTAAGTACTTACTACGTCAAGAAAGGAGAAACGCTCACGGCACCGTGAGCTTTCTTGATAAGTAGTAAGGGTTTTGCAGAGCCTCAGGTACAGAACAGAAAAAAGTTCACGGCTTTTTTATTGCATATATTAAACATTAAACAGAAGAATATGGGACTCATCAACAACATTAAAGATGCCTTCAACAAGGCCGAATTCACGGTAGCGCCGAACAAGAAACTCAAAACCCTCTCGGCCGATTTCCTCAAAGCCTTCGATCTGCAGCTGGCTTTCTACAAAGGCCAGAAGCTTGCCGACCCCGAGATGACCCTCGCGGCCTTGAACAGCAAGACCTCCAAGGAGGTCAACACCAAAGCCGACGGCTTGAAGATCAAAGGCTCGACCAAAGTGGGCGATGCCGAGAAACTCTTCGACCAGAACTTCGGCGTCACCGTGCAGATCAAGGACAAGGAAGGCAAGGCTTGCGTTCCCAACAACATCACCATCGGCCAGGCCGCACGCGGAGAGTACAAATGAGATTCGAAGCCACATCCTCCGAGGCGGCCCTGGCCGCCAACGGCAAGATTATCAATGTCGCCACACCGTGGCACCTCATCGTCGACACCGATGCCGAGACCATCACCGTGCGCAAGCGCAACCTGACGATGATCGGCGTCGACGAGGACGTGCTGGCTTTCCGCTATATCCGCCGCATCAAGATAGACCAGCACTTAATCGGCGCCGACATCGAAATCAAGGCCGTCGGTGGCACCGTCACCGCCTACTGCCTCAGCAAGAGCGACTGCCGTCGCATCAAGGAGATACTGATGGACTACAACGCCACCAAGCGTGGCAAAGGAATCATATTTTCGTAAAACAAAAAAACAACAATATGGCAAAGAAAGAAAGTAAAACCGTAAGGGACGCAAAAAAGGAAATTGCGCGTCTGAAAAAAGAAAACAGGAAAGATGAGACCATAGTATGGCTAAAATACATATTGTATTTGGTACTGGCCATCGGCATAGGATTTTCAATAATCTACTTTCTTAACATAGAGAATATATGGGCTATTATTGCCATATATGGTGTATGTCTCGGAGTCTTTTTCTATCTTGTTTTTGGTGCATTGTTCAGAAATTAACACAACAGTATTATGTCAGATATTCAAACAACAAATTATCCCAGCACCGCGAAGGTGCTGGTGCGCAGCGAGAACCAGGGGCGCACAGCTCTGGGCATCTTTCAGGCTTATTGCCTCATCCACCCTGAAGCGAAATTAGAGGACCTCAACCGTGCTTTCCCGCGCGAGAAGTTTGCCTCCACCAAGAAGGTACAAAACACATTCTGCACTGCAGAAGAGTTGGAACGCATAGCGCAGGCCGAAGGCGACGAGCGTACATTGAAGTTCGTTGAAGACATAAAGAACGGCAAGCCCGGTGCCTACTACTATACGCTGGGCGACGGCACCCGAGTCACCAACTACAATGTGGTGTGGGGACAAAGCAATTTTCCAACCCTCGTGGAATGGGCCAAGCAGTACGACATCTACGTAGCCAGCTTTGAGAAAGGCCGTCGCGGCAAGCTTGGCTATTATGAGCTGGAATACCTCAACAACTGGAAACCGCAGGTGGAGATAGTAGAGAAAATCGTGGAAAAAGAGGTGGTGCGCGAGGTGGAGAAGAAGCACATCCCCTGGTGGGTATGGCTGCTGCTGGCATTGGCCGTTATCGGCATCTTGCTGGCGCTGTTGCTCCGCCCGAAAGGCAAGACCGATGTGGTCACCGTCACCGACACCGTGGTGCAGACCGTTGTCGACACCGTCTATATCCAACAACTGGAGCAGATAGAAGACAACTTCAACGCCGCCGAGTTCCAGAAGGACAAGGCCGACCTCAGCGAGGATGCCAAGTTTGTGCTGCACGACCTTGCCAAGCTGATGAAACGGTATCCAGAGTTGCGCCTGCGCATTGCCGGCCACACCAGCGCTGAGGGCGATGTGGCACACAACCAGAAGCTCAGTGAAGCCCGTGCCCAGGCCGCCGTCACCTTCCTGACCGCGCACGAGGGCATCGATGCCAGCCGCCTCGAAGCAGCAGGCTTTGGCAGCAGCCATCCCAAGAACGCCGACGACCCGATGGCTCCGGAGAACCGTCGCACCGAGTTCGAAATCCTTTAGTCAATTCACGGCCCTGCGCGGGGAAGCCATCCCGCAGGGGCTATATCTATTAATTTAAAACGTTTTAAAATTATGGCAGACATCAAAATGACCGGCAACATGAAGGTGAAGACCCTTCGCGACCAATTCAAGAAAGCCTTCGGCTCGACCCTGCGCGTCTACAACGGCGCCCGCTTCGCCGACGACGATGCAACCCTCGCTTCCATCCGCGCCAAAGACGCCAAGGGCGGCGAGCTGACCGTGCGTGGCAACATGCAGGTGGGCAACTTCGAGGACAAGGTGAAGGAGCTCTACGGCATCAAGGTCCAGGTGGCCAACGCCGACGACAGTGCCCTGGCCGACAACAGCATCACCATCACCGCCGCCGGCAAGTAAGCCTTACGGCAACAGTCATTGGCAGGCCAGGTGCTTGCCAATGACTTTCAACAATTAAAATACTAACAAATAAAACATTATAAGTTATGGCACACAAATTAAAAACAGCATCAAATGGAACAATCTTTTGTTCCAAATGTGGAGGCAAAACAGGTCTTTATAATGAATGTAACGAAAAAGGACATAGCTTCACAATACAGAAAGATATTATTTTTTGCACAAAATGTGGGATCCGTGCTTCGTATGGAGAATATCCTATACGTCCAAGCAAAGAGTGTTCGGATAAAGGCCACAAATACAAGGTGTTCCCAAATGGAGAAATCCGTTGTACAAAATGCGGACGTGACCATTATTCTTCAGATAGATCCTGTTCTAACTAAAAGAAAATAGCGATGAGACAAAATTTTACTAACGATTTGCGGCTAAACTATCTTGTCCAGTCGTTCAAATCCATCTCTCGCAAGCCGTTTGAAACGTATGTAATCCAGCGTATCTGGCATCGGTTGGGTGATGACCGCGTGCAGTTTGTATTTCAGCAGTATGTTAATCGTGGCGAGAAGGACAAGTATGCTATGGCCGACCTCTACTTGCCGCAGGTGAAGATGGTGGTGGAAGTCAACGAGAAGTACCACTACACGACCGAAGAGCAGATGGAGCGCGATGCAATACGTAATGCAGAAATAGCCAAGCGTGGTAAACTGGACGTGCTTGTCATCAACTGCGACCAGCCACTTGAAGCTGTCCACAAGGACATCGAGAAAGTGGTGGAGGAAATCCGAAGCCGCATCAAGAATTTGGGCGACAAGTTCGTTCCGTGGGATGGCTATGTCTTGCACGATGCCAAATACTACAAGAAGAATGGTTGCCTGAATGTGGACGACAATATCTATGTCCAGACCATCGACGATGCTTGCGACATTTTCGGCATCAAGGCCAAGCACAAAGGCTTCCTCCGTGCTGCAGGTGCCGACATTGACGAAAAGACAATGCTTTGGGCTCCCGATGCCACCAATAGATTATGGGAAAACAAACTCTTGGAGGATGGAAATCTCATTGAAGAACGACCGAAAAAAGAGAATGGCTACCCTAACCACGTACTAAATGCTCTGAGTACCTTCGACCATAGGCGTGTTGTCTTCTTCCGCCAGCGTGATGACTTTGGTTTGAACCTCTATAAGTTCGTAGGTGTATTTATGCTTGATGTTGTCCGCACCAAGAAAGAGAACTGCACCTATTGGAAGAAAGTTTCCGACACCTATAAACTCAAATAGCCAACACCATGAGCATAGAATACTACCGCAAGCGCCTCATCGACCTCCGCAAGGATGTCGCCGACGAGCGCGAAGCCAAGAAAAGAGACAATGCACATTATGCAGACCTCGTCAAGCGTGCTACCAGCACCAGCAGCAAGGCCAGCTACCGCAAACAGAAAATCGAGCGTGCCGCCAGTCACGACCGCCGTATCGAGAGCCTGAAGCGTGACATCGAACGGGCCAAGGAAAGCTTGAAGCGCGAGCGCGAAAGGGCAAAGAAGAAGTAGTCCTTGGCGTTCATTTTACGAGTAATCCTACCAGAAACAATAGAGAGCACCCAACAACCTTGCTATACAATAGAAACGAGCCACCCAATCGGGCGGCTCGTTTCATTATCTAAGACTCGATGGCTTATCTGCGGCGGCCATTGCCGTTGCCACCGCTGCGGCGCTCGCCACCGCCGTTGCCACCTTCGCGGCGGGGACCACGGTCGCGGCCTCCACGGTCGCCACCTTCGCGGCGGGCGGGCTTCTCCTCCACGTAGCCTTCGGGCTTGGGAAGGAGGGCCTTGCGGCTGAGCTTGATTTTGCCGTTCTTTTCGTCGAAGGCGATGACCTTGACCTGGAAGGTGTCGCCCTCCTGGATGAGGCCTTCGAGGGTGGCGGGGTGGCCCCACTCGTACTCGCTGATGTGCATCAGGCCCTCTTTGCCGGGGAGGAACTCCATGAAGGCGCCGAACTCGACGATGGAGACCACGCGGGCGTCGTAGATGTCGCCCACCTCGGGCACGGTGCAGATCTCTTTGATCCACTTGATGGCGGCGTCGATGTCGTCTTTGTTCTGCGAGGCGACGTCGACGATGCCGAACTCGCCCACCTCCTCGATGTTGATGATGGTGTTGGTCTCGGACTGGATTTTCTGGATGACCTCGCCACCCTTGCCGATGACGGCGCCGATGAAGTCCTTCGGGATCTGAATCTGCTCGATGCGTGGGACGAAGGGCTTGTAGTCCTCGCGGGGCTGGGGGATGGTCTCGGTGATTTTGCCGAGGATGTGGAGGCGTCCCTGGCGGGCCTGCTCGAGGGCTTTGGCGAGGACGTCGTAGCTGAGGCCGTCGACCTTGATGTCCATCTGGCAGGCGGTGATGCCGTCGGCGGTGCCGCAGACCTTGAAGTCCATGTCGCCGAGGTGGTCCTCGTCGCCGAGGATGTCGGAGAGGACGGCCCACTTGTCGCCCTTGCTGATGAGGCCCATGGCGATACCGGCGACGGGTTTGCGGATTTTGACGCCGGCGTCCATCAGGGCCATGCAGCCGGCGCAGACGGTGGCCATGGAGGAGGAGCCGTTGGACTCGAGGATGTCGCTGACGACGCGGATGGTGTAGGGGCAGTCGGTCTCCGAGGGGAGCACCTCTTTGAGGGCGCGCCAGGCGAGGTGGCCGTGGCCGACCTCGCGGCGGCTGGTGCTGCCGGAGCGCTTGACCTCGCCGGTGGAGAAGCCGGGGAAGTTGTAGTGGAGCAGGAAGCGGCGCATGCCTTCGATGACGGCGCCGTCGATCTTCTGCTGGTCGAGCTTGGTGCCGAGGGTGCAGGTGGAGAGCGACTGGGTTTCGCCGCGGGTGAAGATGGCGCTGCCGTGGACGGAGGGGAGGTAGTCGGTCTCGCACCAGATGGGGCGGATCTCGTCAAGCTGGCGGCCGTCGAGGCGGGTGCGCTCGTTGAGGACCATGTCGCGCATGGCCTCGCGCTCCACGTCGTGGTAGTAGCGGTCGATCATGAACTTGATTTCGTCGGTGAGGGTCTCCTCGGTGTAGTTGGCATCGATGAATTCCTGCTTGATGGCGGCGAAGCCGTCCTCGCGCTGGTGCTTGTTGGCAATGCCCTGCTTGGAGAAGTCGTAGCACTTCTGGTAGACGGCATCGCGGACGCGCTGGCGGAGCTCTTCGTCGTTGACCTCGTGGCAGTACTCGCGCTTCTCGGTCTTGCCGGCTTCAGTGGTGAGTTCATTGAGGACGCGGCACTGGATTTTGATGGCCTCGTGGGCGGCCTTGAGGGCGCCGAGCATGATGTCTTCGGAGACCTCTTTCATCTCGCCTTCGACCATCATGATGTTGTCTTCGGTGGCGGCGACGATGAGGTCGAGGTCGGCGCGCTCGATGTCCTGCATGGGGGTGTTGATGACATACCGGCCGTCGAGGTGGCTGACGCGCACCTCGGAGACGGGGCCGTTGAAGGGTATGTCGCTGACGGCGAGGGCCGAGGCGGCGGCGAGGGCGGCCAGCTGGTCGGGCATGGTGTCGTGGTCGCCGGAGATGAGGTAGATCATGACCTGGACCTCGGCATGGAAATTGTCGGGGAAGAGGGGGCGGAGGGCACGGTCGACGAGGCGGGCGATGAGGATTTCATGCTCGGAGGGGCGTGCCTCGCGCTTGAAGAAACCGCCGGGGAAGCGGCCCATGGAGGCGTACTTCTCCTGGTAGTCGACGGTGAGGGGCATGAAGTCGACATTCTCGCCGACTTCCTTTTTGGCGCATACGGTGGCCAGGAGCATGGTGTCGTTCATGCGGACAACGGCGGAGCCGTCGGCCTGCTTGGCCAGTTTGCCGGTTTCGATGGTGACCATGCGGCCGTCGCCGAGGTCGAACTTTTTCGTGATGATGTTCATTTACTTTATTGTTTTACTGTTTTTTCCGCAGCCTTGAGGACCATCCCCAAGGCTTCAAAATGTGTTAATAATCAGTTTACTATCTCCTTCGGCGGGCATCAAAGAACCGGCTAAAAGAAAGTGCAAATATACAAAAAAAAGTGAACGGGGCGAAAAAAAAGTGCACGCGAGGGCGGAGCTTAGGTTCAACATGTGAATGCAACACGTCATTGCAAATATACAAAAAAAACGTTTTTCGGAGCATCGAAGTTCAATTTTTCTCTCGGACGGCGGTTTAGTTTAAGCTGAACAGAGTGGATGAATTC
>Ga0256406_1004518_pt1 | contig 15806 bp, 18 predicted proteins | sample RumenRJG_03DNA_FD_185986 | JGI IMG/M metagenome (GOLD analysis project Ga0256406, IMG submission 185986) | Bovine rumen microbial communities from Lethbridge, Alberta, Canada - RJG_03 | ecosystem: Host-associated > Mammals > Digestive system > Stomach > Rumen | place: Canada: Alberta | collected... | reverse complement strand
GCCGGACAAGGACAGCTAGAAGAAAAGCCCTCTCGACGAACGACAGCTCGCCGGAAGGGCTCTTTCTTTACTCGTCAGGTATCTTTCGGAACTCGACACGCGCCGCGAGCTGACGAAGCGCTCGCGATCCGATTCTTTGCGCGGATGTCGGCGTCATTGACATCGCCGCGCCAACCTCCGCCCACGTCCGGCCATCGACGTAATGAGAGACGACGAGCTCGCGTTCCTGCTGCTGAAGCACGGCGAGGACGTCTTTGATACCTTCGAGCATTATCGTCATCTTGCGAACCGTGTCCGTTTTCGTGCGCTCTTCCAAGGTGTAAGCCTCGCGCATCCACTCGAAGCTATAGCACGAACCATCCCGCAGGGCATCGCGAAGGAAGCGGATGTCTTCGCGGAAGCAAGCGAGCTGCCGTTCATCTCGCCGGAACGACCGCAAGGCGGAGCGAAGCTTCTTTTCATTCGTCGTCATCGGAACAACCTCCCATCTTGTCATCTGCCAGAAGCATACCACGACGCGCTGGCACTCGTCACCATCAATGGAGCTCACCTTCTACACGTCCACACGACGCGCACGAAGACGGGCGCATCCGCACGGATGCACGCCAAAAAGCCGCGAAAATGTCCATGTCTCGCGGAATCTGCAAAACCGCGCAGAAAAAGTCCTCACAGAATCGCCCACAGGGCCCCTCGAAACGTCCGCAGGTATAAATACATGCACCAAAGCGCGGACGCCTCCACGCGCAGCGCAGGACGCGCAGACGGCAAAACGCCCATTTTGCGGCGAGTTTGCGGCGAGAAACCGCCCAAACGACGCGCTGAAGACGTCATCCGGCACGATGCAGCCGGACTTCCTGCTCGCGATCCGCAGGATGCAGCCGGACGCTGGCACTCACGCGGAGAGCTTGACGGATGCAGCAGCCGCATCTACGTTCTGTTTACATTGTAGACGAGCGTAAACAATCGGCGCGAGGTATTACCCAAATTACCAGTAATCCAAGGTACTACCAGCACCGAACGACAGAAAACCACAGCCGGACGCGCTGCCGTCGCCGCAATTTGCGGCAACCTGCCGAAACCTTCCATCATGGATTATGTCAAAATAGGGGATACCCCAAATTGATAAAATCCATGACGCCATCCTCCGCGCGTCCGAAATGTAAAACAATCATTTCTTGACATAATGTGAAGCCATATCAAGAGCTGACTTCACACTTCGCCGGACGCCGGATGCAGCTCGCGATCCGCAGCGCCGGACAGGATGCTCGCCATCATGGCGGATGCAGCAGCCGGAATGGATGCAGAAAGAGACATCCGAACGAAAAGAAAGATGTCTCTCTCTACAGGTTGAAGCGAGAAAGAGAGGAAATGAAGCGAGAAAAGTTTCAGATTTTCGATTAAAGTTTATAAAGAAATTACTCTTACTGTTGACATGGGGAAAAGTGCACAGTAAAAACGTTATCAATTAGAAGAGTAGTTGGCACGCAATATGCAAGCAGCAAGTAAAGAAAAATTTCTTGTTCTTCATCTTTAAATTCATCATGAAATATGGTATTATATAGTAGTAAACAGGAATACATACAGAAAACCGATAGGAGGGAGACACCGCAACATGAAAGTGATAGCCATCGCGAACCAGAAAGGCGGAGCGGGCAAGACATCGACGGCGTCCGCGCTGTGGTATTGGTTGAACCACAACGGACACGACGCTCTCGCCATCGACCTCGACGCCCAATGCAACCTTTCATCCGCAGCAGCAGCGAAGACGAACGGCGGCACGGCCTTAGGCATCCTGACGCAAGAGCTCGCCGCGCCGGACGTCATCCAGCACACGGAGCAAGGCGACATCATCGCGGCATCTGCGAAACTAAGCGCTGCCGACACGATGCTCGCAGACGAGACGGGAAAGGAGTTTCGCATCAAAGAAGCGCTCGAACCACTCGCGGATGCATACGACTTCGCCATCATCGACACGCCGCCACACATCGGCGTGCTCACGAAGAACGCCTTGACCGCCGCCGACTATGTCGTCATCCCGTCGCAGGGAGACGCCTTTTCCCTGTCTGGCATCGAGCAGATCGGCAAGTCCATCGACGCAATCCGTCATTATTACAATCCGGCGCTGAAGGTCGAAGGAATCCTGCTGACAAGATTCAACCCACGGACGACCATCTCGCAGGTCATCCGCGACAGCATCGAAGAGACGGCGCAGTGCATGGGCGCTAGGCTCTTCGAGACGACCATCCGCGAAGCGACCGCCGTCAAGGAAGCGCAGCTCATTCACTTATCCATCTTCCAGCACGCGCCAAGCTCGAACGTCGCGGAAGACTACGAAAATTTCTGCAAGGAACTCATAGGAGGAATCTCGTTATGACAAAAGAAGCATTGAAAGCCAAGATGACACAGGAAGCGAAAGCCACGCACGCGCCGGAAGGCGAGCAGGTCGAAGCGCCATCGACGGAATCGCCCGTAAAGAACATTTCGCCGGAAGTCTTCATCGACCCGAAAACCATCACGCCGGAACAGGTGGCGGCGATGCAGCGCAAACTCCGCGAGCTCGAAGAGCTAAAGGGCGAGAAGCGCACGGCCCACGTCAATCTTATCTTGCGCCCGTCGCGCCTCAATCGTTTCAAGACTATGGCGAAGCAGGACAAGAAATCCAACAGCGCATTTTTCGAGGAACTCGTCGATGCAGCATGGAACAGCCGGAAGGAATGAAGGTGAAAGCATGACGGATGTCAAACTCTACACCGTGAAAGACCTCGCAGCCGCGCTGAAGGTGCATTACCAGACAGCGCTCTCATACTGCGAGCAGGGGAAAATCCTTGCGAAGAAGGTCGAAGGCCGTTGGATCGTCACGGAAGAAAACCTCCGCAGATTCATCGAACCTGCTGCCGCGCAGGGATGACAATCTCCTTCTACCTGTCATCCTCGCCGGATGCAGGGCAATATAAAAAGGCCCGCGCAGACTCGACCCCGCGCAGACCTGAAAGTGTATTCACGAAGCAGCTCGACGAAAAGCGGCCCCGTCATGCCTACATGATACCATGCAGCGCCGGACAGGGCAACAGGGAGGAATCCAAAATGAGACTCGAAGAACGCGCGGAGCGCAAAGTCGCTGCCGCCTATGGGCTCACTCGCGAAGGCTCGCACGACGAACACTTCCTTGACAAGTATCTCGCTGACGCGCATGAATGGTATGAAAAAGAGTGCATCGTCAACTACTACGCGAGGACGAGCCACCCCAAGAAGAGGGAAAAGCTCGAAAAGGTGCTCGACGCCATCGACGACGAGTATTTCGCCAACGCTGAAGACGAAGACAGAATCATCTCCACGGAAGAGTGGATAGAGCAGGAGAAAGAAAAGACGCGCCTCCGCCACGCGGGCGAGAACTACAAGTAAGAGGAAAGCCCGACAGGATGCAGCAGCAGACTCGAACCAGCTCAAATTTGAGCAGGTTGAACACGGACATTTTTGTCCGCGACTGCGAGCGGATGCAGATGCAGGACATCGTTCTCGCGGGCATCTCAATGACGGATGTCTTCACCCTCGCCGGATGTCATGGCGGAAAACTCCGCCGCCGAACGCTGGCACTCGCGCAGGATGTCGCAGCCGGATTTTCAGCCGCGAAACGCTAACAAAAGCTAACGTCTGCGCGGATGCAGCAGCCGGACGCGCTGCTAAAAAATGCTAAGAAATGTTAAGGTGCAAGACCTCCGCGTCATCGCGGAAAATGATATGATTTGATAGGGTATGGACGGCGCTGAAGACGCCATCGACGATGCAGCCGGAAGCGGAGCTCGCCGGATGTCGCCGCCGACCAAAGCCTTCCACCACAGGTAAAGAAGAAGCAGCCTGTCCTTTGCTCGCGGAGCATTTCGCCGCGATCCGCGCGGATGCACGCCGGATGCAGCAGATATTGACCGCGCAGCGAGGACACGACACGAAGCTCGAAAGGAGCTGAAGAACATGGCGCAGGAAAAGCCGAACGAATCGCAGGAAATGAAGTTATGGCAGGTAGATAACGATGTAAATTCCAACAGGTTTGACGACAAGCAAGCAACCGGAATACTCAATACACACTCGCTTTCATACTCATTCCGGCACGAAAGAATATGTTTCGTAGACTACCCGAACCCCATTCACGAACTAGCTCTCAAGAATGAATACATGTTCGTTCCTGAAGGCACGCCGAAAGACCTGCTCGCGCAGCCATTCTATGATGACATCGTTTTTCTGATTTACAACGACGAAATTTATATGGCCGTCAGTATGGGCGGACGTGCTGAAAAAGCATGGAAGGAAGACCGTGAATTATACACAAAAGCTCACGAGTTATACAAAGAAGACAAGGATAAGAACCACGAAGCTATTGTCGCGATCCGCGACAGAATGGACGAATTAGCCGAACAGCTACCGCAGCTCATTCACGACAACATCGAAGACTACCAGCGCAGCCTGATTGAAAAGCACGCGAGCGATCCCGACTTCATCGTCCGGCTCGCCAATTCTGTCAAAGTTTGCGCAGCACTCACAGCCGGACGTTCAAAAGCTATCCTGCTCACGTTGCAGGACAAGAAGCACGGCGCGATGTTCTTCAATACGGAACACGATGTAGATGAAATGACAGCTGAAGAGAAAGAACGGTTTTATCCTCGTCTTCTTGAAACTGTTCAGCTTTATTCCTTTTCAAGAGTAAATCAAAAATTCTTGCATGAAAACAATTCAAGATACTGTGGGATGCAGATTTATCTTTCAGTTATTAAAGAAAAAGACGATACGCTTTATGGAGAGCTGTCTAAATGGCTGAAAGTAACGATTCAAAGGGCGACATGGCAACGTGTCATTAGTCCCCACGTCCGCAAATGGCTGAAGCAGCACCCAAAGGAGAAAAAGACGGCAAAGTCGCAAAAGAAAGCGGCATCAATGGACGCTGACGACGCGCAACCGCCGGATGAAGCAGAACTGGAAGTAGAAAAGAGAATCAGGGAGCTGAATCTAAAGCCTAGCTCGACAGCACTTCGCGCTGTGAAAAGCTCGCTTGGGAGTAGTCTCAATGCAAACCGCCTAAAGCATCGTATCGAAAGGACGAATCATTCCGCCTTTCTCGAAGAGCTAAAATCTGAACTCGACTACAGCGTATTGCAAGGAACCCGCGAGAACGGGAAAGAGAAAAATCAGACTGCCGTCCAACTCGTCAACATCGAAGAAAATTTCTCAACGATAAAGCGTAAATCACCAGAAGCAGCCGGATATTTCGACTTTATCACGACGCAAGCGGTGCAAAAAATTTTCGCAGACGGAAAACTTCTAAGGGAAGACCTCATCCTCCCTTACAGTGCTTTTCTCCAAGAGAATGGCGGGCCGTGCTCATCCGCGGATGCATTGTGTAAGGGTATCGAAAGGTATGGCCCCATCCTAAGGGGACTGTATCTTATGGGGGAATATGAACCAACAAACCCGAAAGAAGACAAGAAAGTGTTGTCAGAACATGACATCGTCGGCCCGATCCGGCGAATCACGAACCGCGATGGATATGTGAGAATCCTGTTTGAACCGGAATTCAATTTCGGTGTATTCTTCAAGTTCCGTTACCCATTTCCCCCATACTTCTGGAAACTCACACTTGGGACGCGCAGCTTCCTTGACAGATTGCTCGAAACGACCCGCATGGCGGGCGGGGAGCACGGCACGCGTCGCGCAAGCGCCTTGCATAAAGACCATATATTTACATCGACGATAAACTCCGCCATCATGTACACCAATATTCCAGATCCGACGGAAACGAAGCACCGTCGTCGCGACATCATCGAAAATGTTGAAAAGTACATCAACGAAATCAAATATGTCGAAGCGCGGCAACGGAAGCAAGAAGCGATCCGCAACTTGAAGCCAGACGAAAATGGCGAATACAACAAAGCAGAGCTCGCTGCAGAAATGAAGAAACATCGTTACCTTGATGTAGACTTCTACAACGTTACGCCGGACGAGAGAGACATAAACAAGTTCCTCGACGGAAAAGTTATTGTCAAGTATTACGGACAATTCGCCGACGACATGCTCGCTCAATCGAAAAAGCAGACGAAGAAAATCCAAAAGGAAGAGAGGAAAGCCGAAAAGCGGAAAGAAAATGTAGAATACAGACTCGCAAGGAACGCGGCAAAAAGTAAATAATCGACATCGGACGACTGATAAAGAGGAATCTTTGCAGCCGTCCTTTTCTGTTTCTGCCTTGCCAGTTTTGTCGGGGAAAAACCTGTCACAACGAACAGTTAAAAACCGACAGTTAGGGCATTGTGACAGACAGTTAGGGCATTGTGACAGACAGTTAGGGCATTGTGACAGACAGATGTGGCAACCCTAATTTTACAGACAAATCCCAAAAGCCGCGTCGTTCCTAGCTCTATGACATGTAAGAGAAAGGTTCTCATCCCCTAATTATATTAATCATACTAATCATGATTAAGCGCACACACGGCCTTTTTTGACGAAAAGGCCGCTGTGCGATATGTTTGACCTGTAAACCGAAACCGCCGCAAACCATTGAAACATCAAGGCTCACGCCATCCTCGTCGAAGTCATATTCGCCGGAAGACGAGTGCCATATCTGTCGGTTTTGTGATAGAGCGTTTCCGACAGATATGGCAGATATGAACCGACAGATATGGCACCACCGCCACGGCGCAGCCGGACAACCTGCTCGACAGGATGGATGCAGGAGAGCAGCACGAAGAGACTTTTCCTTCACAGGTCATCCAAGACGAGCGACGACCCCGACGTCCGGCGAGCGGATGCAGATGCAGCCGCAGCCGTCAGAATCCAAAAGGTACTGGGAACGACCCCTCGAAGCTCGCGCCATCTTGCGGCCCAATGTTCGACCGCCTATCAAATTTTTCAGCCATTTAGTTAACGATGCGAGAGGATGTAACAGCAAAGCCTACCTCTACCAGTCCTCGAAAGATGCACGTCATCCAGATATAAATTTCAGGGAGGGAAAACGAATGTTCATAGGCAGAGACATCGACAAACTCACTTGCACGCAGAAGGCACTTGCGGAAGCGCTGAACCTTTCGACCGTGCGAATCTATCAGCTCATCAAAGAAGGCATCGTCGTCCGCGATCCGAACGACAAGAAAGGCGGCGTGTTCCTCGTCGAAAGCTGCCGGAACTATTGGCGGATGAAGAACCGCAAGAACGCAATCACCGACGACGGCGTGCTCATCGACATCGAAAAAGAGAGAGCGCTACACGAAGCAGCCGACAGAAAACTCGCGGAACTGAAGCTCGCGAAACTCGAAGGCCGTGTCTTCGACGCGACCACCGTCGAACTCAAACAGGTCGAAGTCCTGTCGAATCTCCGCACTCGTCTTCTTGGACTTCCTGCGAAGCTCGCGCCGGAAATCGAAATGCTCGACGAAGCCGGAATCGAAAAACTGCTCACGCGGGAAATCGAAGAAGCGCTCGACGAGCTGCCGGAATACTCGCCGGAACTCTACCTCGACGAAGAAGTCATCCCGCAGCATGGCGACGACGAGCTCGAATGATTCGACACGATCCGCTCGCCGGATGTCTCCCCAATTTCGGGGAACCCCATAAAACCCCAACAGAAAAACGCGCACATCTTCGCGAAGAATCCTTCCAGAATCGCGCAGAAGCCCTTTCGAGACATCCACGCATAAACTTATACCTGCGAGACACGCGGACGGCCTCACGCGCGAAACTGAAGCAAAAGAGCAGCATCCTCGAATCAAAAATCATGGTTCATCCTTATCGGTTTTTCGGAAGCAGCCGCGAGAACGACATCGCCGCCATCGTGTTTATCGTCAGATAAACCGCTAAGTACACATTCTTCTGTTTTGCACGACCTGCCGCCGGACGTCTGCGAAATTTCACGCATACCCCTTGCAAGGCGATGCGAAAAAATCGCACAACCTGCCAGATGCAGCAGCCGCCAACTCACGAAGAGGTGCACTTAGGCATTTCTCGAAAGCGAGAAACGCGCAGCACCGAAAGCCCGCTTCCAGAAGGGAAGCTCACTTATGCATTTCGCGCGGCGAAGTGCTGGAAGAAGCCCGAAAATCTGCCGCTCGCCTCCGCTCGCTGAACCTGTGAGGATGAAAAACGAGAGCGCCATCGTCAGGGCAAGGGAAAAATTTTCCCATCCCTGCCGCAGCAGCAGCCGCGAATTTCGACGGATGTCTTCGCGAGCAGCCGGACAGTTTTTCCGACCTCGCCGGACAGCATCGCGCAGATCGGGCGGATGTTTTCGCGGATGTCCTGAAGAAATTCGAGCAGAAGTTTTTCGGCATCGCCACCACGGAAGCGGCGAGGAAGCAGAGAGAAATCCGGCGGAGCTCATCGTCCGGCATCGTCATCGGAGAGCAAAACCTGAAGCGAGCGCCGTGTCATTGTCCCACTCTCGAAGAGAGAAAGGCGCACTTATGAGTTTCTGCCGGAAGCAGAAACGAAGTGCTGGAACTTTTGCGGACGCTGCCGGAAATCGCAGAGAAAAATTTCGCGCTGGCACTCACGAACGGATGCAGCCGGACGACACGATCCGACAGATGGACAGGATGCAGATGCAGGGTTTTCTCTCTACAGGTCATCCACCGCGAAGCGGAACATGTCACAGAATCGACGAGAGCGCCGTCAGGAGCTCGCCGAAATCGAAACAGGTAAACTTGTATGCATCGCCATCGCGAAGGCCGTCAGAGACGAATCTGGAACGGTTCAAGCGAGAGCGAAGCAAGAGAAAGGAGCGAATTTCATGAACGAGAAAAATCTGAAGCCCGTCAAATCGACGGACGATGCAAAGGCCAAAGGCCGGAAAGGAGGACTTGCGAGCGGACGTTCACGGCGCAGACGGAAGAGTATGGCGAAAGCGATGCAGGAAATCATGAAGACGACCGTCCCGTCCGGCGAAATCCGTGACCGCCTGAAAGAAGCGGGCCTCGAACTCGACGAAGACGCCACGACCGCCGCAGCCTTCGCGTCAAGCATCCTGCTCGCGGCGATGCAGGGCAACATGCAAGCAGCACGCCTCGTCTTGGAACTCGTCGGCGAAGACCCGCAGCTCGAACACAAGAAAGAGAACGACGCCGCGCTGCTGGAACTCAAGCAGAAGCAGCTCGACGCCGCGCACGCAATAGATCCCTTTTACCAGCCTATCCAGATTGTAGAACCACCACCGTTTAACCTGACAAAGCTCACGGACGACGAGCTCGAAGCCTTTGAAAGACTTTGCCGGAAAGTGCTGCCGGATGCGAGCGTGTCGCAGATGCTAGGGGAGGAAGAACCATGAACGACGACGATGCAAAAGAGAAAGCGTTCCTCGAAAATGTCCAGCGATTCGCAGCAGCGATGCAGCGCGGGCCTCATCGGACAGCGAAGGACTGGAAGAGGTACGAGCAGCAGGAACGATTTGAGAAACGCAAGCGGAGGACATCGTCATCCGGCGCAAAGAAGCGAGCGCAGCCGAAAGGGAGCGTTTCGAAATCCGCGAGCGCCGGAAGATTGAACGAGCACAACGACCCAGAAGGCCGGAAAGGGTATCCGAAATCATCGGACAACCCCCTCCCCTCTTCGCGATCCTGACGGAATTGGCGGAGACTAGCGCAACCACCTTTTTACAATCCGCAGCCAAATTTTCACTTTTTCCGGCAACAAAATCATTTTTCTGTCCATGCTGCCGGACGCTCGACCGCGAGCGCCACGGCGGCGGAAAGGAGCTGAAGACCTATGAAGAAGGAGCGCAGAAGATACGCTCGAAAGCTCATCTGCGAGCTGAAAGGCCATCCTGTCGGAACCTTGGAAGACCTGAAAGACATCCTGCATCTGCATAACATGTGCGATGCAAGGGCGCTGAAGGTCATCCGCTGCCGCGTCGGCAAGGCCATCGGCGAGTTTTGCATCGACGTCTACATGGACGGCGGGCACGTCTATGCTCTCTATCCCTGCTGACGGCATCGGCATCCGGCGCAGCACGAGCGCAGCAGCCCGCAGGAGACAGCCGCCCGCCCGCCGCGACAAATCCCTCGTAGGAAGCGCCGGAAGCCCGTCAGAAGCGAAGCAGGACGGCGAGAGAGGGAGCAGAATTTTCCTTCTACTCGTCATCCATCGACCGCCGGACGCCGGAAACTGGCATTTCTTGCCATTGTTCCACGTGAAACATTTTAGAAATAGAAAGAGGAAGGGGAAATTCTTCAAAAATCTCTTTACAAAATGTTCCACGTGAAACATTTTGAAATGATGCTAGTTCTTGCTATGATTTACTATGATATGCTATAATAGACAAGAATAAAGGAAGTGATTCAAGAATAAATTTGAAAGTGTATTGACGAAGAAGCTCACGAAAAGGAAGTGCAAGAAATGACAATTCGCGAAGCCATCCGCTATATCAACACGCATCCCGACGAAGTCTTCAAGCGAGACGGAAGCGGGGAAGGATGGATTTGTCCGTTTTGCGGAAGCGGCGGCGGGCCGGACGGCACGGGCATGACGATAAAACCGAAAAGCCCTCCAGAAAAGCCTTTGTTTCGCTGCTGGGCATGTGAAGACGTCGGCGAAGTCGGAGCGGATGGAACGATTCACGCCATCAGCATTATCGACATCCTCGCAAAGAAAAACAACATCGACCCGCACAACAAGAAAGCCGCGCTCGCAGCAGCTTGCAGCGAGTTTGGCATCGCCTACGACGAACTCGAACTCGACGACGATTACAAGAAGCGGAGCAGGACGTCCGGCACGAAGTCGCAGAAGGCGAGCTCTCCTTCTACCAGTCAGAAGACCTCCGCGCCGCCCGCTGCCGCGCCGACATCCACCGCGAAGCAGGATGCATCCGGCACGTCATCCAAGCAGAAGAAGGCGGAACCGCCGCTCTACACACAAGAGCAATTCAATGCGATGCACGACGCGATTCTCGCGGACAACTACCTCGCAGACAGGGGCATCGGCAAAGAGACTATCAGCCGCCATCCCATCGGCCTTGATGTCAACTATTGGACACATGACAGCGAGGAACGTCCGGTAAAGTGGAAGGCCGTTGTCTTCGCCTTGGGAGCTCACAGCGCGGAATACCGCAACACGGACACGAACGCCGGACAGAAGGACAGATACCGCAAGAAGGGCGCGGCGAAGCTGTGGAACCTCGACGCCATCCGCGACGGCGAGCCCGTGTTCGTCACGGAAGGAATCATCGACGCCCTCTCGCTCGAAGAAGTCGGCGGGCCGTGCATCGGCCTTAGTTCGGCGTCAAACGTTGACATGCTGCTCGCGGAACTCCGCGCACGCGCAGCCGACAAGACAGGAAGACGCGGGCCGCTGCCGTCCGCAGTTATCGACGTGCTCGACAACGACGATGCAGGACGCGCAGCCGCGCTGAAGTTACGGAACGGCATCAAGGACGTCGGCGGCATGCTCTACATTGACGGACGCGATGCAATGTTCGGATGCAAAGACCCGAACGACGCGCTGCTCATCGACCGCACGACCTTCGCACAGCAGGTAGCAGCCACGAAGAACAAGCCGCGTGAAATGTACGTCGCCGCCAACAGCGCGGGCGGAGCGCTCGACGGTTTACGGAAGGCCATCCAAAGCACCGCAGTTTTTTCCACGACAGGATTTTCCGACCTTGACGAGCTCTTAGGCGGCGGACTCTTCGCCGGATCGCTCTACTTTATCGGTGCTATTTCGAGCCTTGGAAAGACGACCTTTTGTTTGGAGCTCGCCGACAATGTTGCAAAGTCCGGCGTCGATGTCCTGTATTTCTCCCTCGAAATGAGCAAGCATGAAATCATGTCGAAGAGCCTGTCGCGCCTGACGCATCGCAACCCGCGCAACGGCAAGGACGGAAAGGACTACTCGAAGACGACGCGCGGCATCATGACAGGAAGCTTCTATCAGAACTACTCGCAGGAAGAGAAAGACGTCATCCAAGAAGCCTTCGACGAGTATGCAGCGCACATTGGAAAGCACATGTTCATCTTTGACGGCCTTGGAACCATCGGAACGGACACGATTACGAAGGCCATACAGACACACAAACGCATGACAGGGCGCACGCCTTTAGTCGTCATCGACTATATCCAGATACTGAAGGACGCCGACGAGCGAGCGACCGACAAGAAGAATGTAGACATCAACGTCGTCGCGCTGAAGACGCTCGCAGTCAATGAGAATCTACCCATCATCGGTATTTCATCATTCAACCGTGATAATTATCGGACGTCCGTCAACCTCGCATCCTTCAAGGAATCCGGCGCCATCGAATACAGTTCGGACGTGCTCATCGGATTGCAGTATTTCGGCATGGACGAGCCCAAACGAAACAAGGACGGAAGCGAGAGCGGGAAAGCGGAGAGCGAGGAAGCCGGAAAGGCCCGCCGTCAAGAGCTTATCAACAGATGGAACAAGGAAAAGGAGAAGGGCATCAAAGCCATTGTCCCTATCGAGCTGAAAGTCCTGAAGGACAGAAACGGCAAGCTAGGAAAGCAGCTCTTCTACTACTGGCCCGCGACGAACGACGTAAAGGAAGTCTCGCAGATGTTCGGCGAGAACGAAGTCGAACGCGACGACGAGCTCACGCCGGACGAGGATGCAGCCGCCGTTTCCTTCCTCGACCGCCTCAATAACGTCAAGATCGGACAGCCACGCAGCGAAGCCACACAGGAAAAGAGACGGTTTGACGTATTCTACACGCCGACATTGACCTCGCTGGAAGTCGCATCCATGAGGAAGGATTATAAGGACTTCTGCGAGCGCCATCCGCACGGCGAAGAACTCGTCGCGGAATGGGCGAAGAAAAACAAAATCAAAGACCTCGCCAAAATGACGGGCGGACAGTACAAAGACCTGCTCACCTACTTCGAGAAAATCGACGCGCTCGCCATCATGTATGGCAAGGAAGACGACACGACGGATGCAGACGCGCCGAAAATGCAGACGCTGCTCGAAAGCGCGAGGGATGTCAGGAACCAGAAGGAGCTCGACGACCTCTTCGACGGCGCAGCCACGGAGACCGATAAAGGGAAAGCCTCTTCCTACACGTCATCCACGCAGCCACCGTTACCTCCGCAGCCGTCATGGCCTCCGCAGCCGCCGTCGCCGAAAGAAGTTTTCCGAAGGAGTGATAGAGAATGACGAAGCTCGAAGAAACGCTCGCCGCAGCCATCGAAGCTATCGACGACGCCATCATAGAGCAAGCGGACAGCCTGAAGCCATCGGAGCATGGCGTCCGCGAGCGCAGGGACAAGTTTTTCGATGACATCGCAGTCAAGCCGGACGATTTTTACATCAGCCTTATCAACGACTATGGGCGAGCCGTTGCATGGGAATGCAGGGCGCTCGACTTCCAGAAGGCGCTCGACCGGATGACGCCCGCAGAAATGGAGCTCTTTCAAGAATTTCGGAAGAGCTACAGCGCGTTCCACGCCATCGCGGAAGCGGTGAAGGATGCAAGGCAGTATGTTAGCGAGAAGGCCGAAAGGGAAATGCAGAAAGGAGCGTGAAACCATGAGACCGATTGAAGCCGCGCTTGAAGCGACCCTCGCGGAGCTCGAAGCAGCGCAGAAGACGAAGCCATCCGGCAAGACGCCGGACGACCTGACGGAATACCTCGAAACGATGAAATTCACGGAGCGCCGCGTCATCGCGAAAATGCAGAAGCTCGACGCGCTGCTGCTGCCGTTCCCTCGCCAATACTACAGAGACATCTACCGCGAGCATGGGAAAGACACGATGCTCTCGAAGTACAACTTCGACCGCGAGAAAGCCATCCGCGAGCGCATGACGGCGCACGAACGCAAGCTCGAAGCGGATGTCACGGAAAGTTTCAGCACGCTACACGCCCTTATCTACATGCTCGAAGAGACGAAGAAGAACCGCCGGATGCATGAAAGGAGCGATGCACATGACGAAGATTGAACAGGCACTCTCCGCCGTTATCGGGGAGCTGGCAGTTACGGAAGCATGGGCACGTCAGGACATCAACCGCCGCAACGTCACGCACTACGCTGAAAGCCTGAAGTTCCGAAAGCGGGCCGTTGCAGCCGCGATGCAGCACGCCGCGTCCGTCATGACGAAGCCGCCGGAAGCGTATCAGAAGATTGCAGACGAGCAGGGCATAGATGCAGCATACGCCGCGCAGGACAAAGACCTCGAAGCTGCCGTCGCTCGCCTGACATCCAAGGAAACGAAGCTGTGGAAGAAAGCCATACATGGAGTTGTAGACCTCGAATGCCTTATCGACATCATCGACGGCGTCCGGCACAGACTCCGCAGCAGAGGGGAACTTTGATAGGAAGGAGCAGCAGACATGAACCTTTCAGAACCCATTGAATCTATCACGGCGAGCATGGACGCCGCCACGCGCGAAGCGTATGCAGGAATGAAGAAGGGCGCATCGTTTAGCGAGACAATCACCCTCTACCTGTCCTTCATCGACTACGCCAAACAGAAGAACGAACACAGCCCCATCTACGCGGACGCCGCCGAAATGCTCGCGCTCACGCTAAAGGCGAAGCTGCCGGACGGCATCGACACGGACAAAATCGCCGCAGCCGTCGGCGCGGAAGCGCTCGAATCATGGCGTATCAGCAGAGCGGCCTATATCATCGCGGAAAAGCAGACGAAGGAGTTATTGACGACAGCGAGCAGCGAGGACGACTTCGCCGACAAGCTCGACACGATCCTCGCGGAAGTGAAGGACAGAGAGCTCGCCGCCTATCTCAAGATGTCTAATCCCAACCCGTAAGGAGGAAATCAGCATGAAAATCCAAAATCCCCACTACCTCATCCATACTGTCATGGACGAAGAGACGCGCAGCACGTTCCAGCAGATGCAGCGCGGCGAGCTCGCCGGACGGCTCGACTTCAATCACCTTGCATCCCTCTACATGTCCTTTATTTCTGCCATCGACGCGGACAAGCTGAAGGATGCAGACGACATCCGCGAAGTCGCAGCAGCCACGCTCGCGCAGGTCATCCACGAACGTCTGGAAGACGCTGGCATCGACACGGACGGCGTCAACGAAGAACAGCTCGCCGCAGCCATCGCCGGAAGCATCGGCGAAGCGTATGATGATACCATGACGGAATGCATCAACGAAGCCCGCGAGATGCAGGACACGCTCACGAACTTCGACAACATGGCGGACTTTGAAGCAGACCTCGACAAGACGCTCGCCACCACGCGCCACAAGCTGAAGAACGTCTTCGCTCGCATCCACGGCATCAAGCAGGAATCGACCGCCGCTTCTACCATCTGCGAATACATCGAAGACGCCATCGGCTCGCCAACTGACGGCGACTCACGCGGAGCAGCCGACGACCTGCTCGCAGCACTCGCGCAGGATGCACCGAACAAGGAGACGGAAGCCGTCATCGACGCGACCCGTTTCATCCTGCAAGGCGAGGACGACGGAAACCCCGCCGACACGATCCGCGAGCAACTTTGCAGTGTTGTCGGATATTCCACAGACGGCAAGACGGACGCGATGCTCGACGAAACGCTCGAAGCACTCGCAGACATGGCGACCGACTCCGCACTCACAGCCGTCATGCAAGCCGCTCGCGACATCCTAAAGACGGATGCAACCGCCTGAAGCCGGACAAGGACAGCTAGAAGAAAAGCCCTCTCGACGAACGACAGCTCGCCGGAAGGGCTCTTTCTTTACTCGTCTGGAATCTTTCGGAACTCGACACGCGCCGCGAGCTGACGAAGCGCTCGCGATCCGATTCTTTGCGCGGATGTCGGCGTCATTGACATCGCCGCGCCAACCTCCGCCCACGTCCGGCCATCGACGTAATGA
>Ga0256406_1004517_pt1 | contig 15809 bp, 11 predicted proteins | sample RumenRJG_03DNA_FD_185986 | JGI IMG/M metagenome (GOLD analysis project Ga0256406, IMG submission 185986) | Bovine rumen microbial communities from Lethbridge, Alberta, Canada - RJG_03 | ecosystem: Host-associated > Mammals > Digestive system > Stomach > Rumen | place: Canada: Alberta | collected... | reverse complement strand
ATTTTTGCTTGTCTTGATTTGCAGCACTAAGGTAAGTGAAAAATCTGACATGGCAAAATCCTGGGCAACTTTTTGTTGCTCAGGAACTTATAAAAATAGTTAAACTAAAGTGCTGCGGAATTAAGGACTTACAGAAATGAAAGATTTGAAAGGAACAAAGACAGAGAAAAACCTGCAGGAAGCTTTTGCAGGCGAGAGTCAGGCACGCAACAAATACACCTACTATGCTTCAAAAGCTAAGAAGGATGGTTTTGTACAGATCAGTAATATCTTCCTGGAGACAGCTGCAAACGAGAAGGAGCACGCCGAGATATGGTTTAAATACCTGAACGGTGGCAAGATCAGCGACACGATGGCCAACCTTGAGGATGCAGCCAATGGCGAGAACTTCGAATGGACAGACATGTATGCCCGCATGGCTGAGGAGGCCGATGAAGAGGGTTTCAAGGAGATTGCTGCAAAGTTCAGAATGGTGGCAAAAATCGAGAAAGAGCACGAGGAGCGTTATCGCAAGTTGCTGGACAATGTCAAGAAGGAGTGCGTATTCTCTAAGGACAACGACGTGATTTGGCAGTGCAGCAACTGCGGACATATCGTCATCGGCAAGAAAGCCCCCGAGATTTGTCCCGTCTGCGATCATCCCAAGGCTTACTTCCAGGTAAAGGCAGAAAACTATTAATTAAAAGAAAAAGCGGTTAGGCAAATGTCTAACCGCTCTTTTTTATCTTTAGCCCAACAGAATCTGTACGATACGTTCTGCCGTTCGACCATCCCATCTATCAGGCAAGGCACATTTCTTCCACCGTCCGGACTCTATACGCAGTATCTCCTCTTTCAGACGCTGAGGGTCTTCGCCCACCAAGACATTACTGCCCACACTCACCGTTTCCTGATGCTCCGTATAACTGTTCAGTGTAATACAAGGCACGCTGTTGAATGTAGCTTCTTCTGCCACATTACCACTATCAGTAATGATACCCTTAGCATGAGCCGTCAACCAACCAAATTCGAGGTAACTCAGGGAGGGTTGAGGTTTCAGGTTTGATGTTTCAGGTTTCAGGTTTGAAACCACTTCAAGGGCTTTGCCTCGCAAGGGCGCAATGACAGGTGTACCGCCTGCAGCCTCGGACATGGCAACGAGCATCTTCTTCAACTTATCCTCATCGGCTAAGAGCGCCTTTCTGTTTACAGTAAACACGAAATATGAGCCCGGTTCTATATCCAAAGCTGGTTTTTGCAGACGCTGATGATTAAAACGGAGGGTATCCATCAGAATATTTCCCACCATATATGTATTGTTACTGTCAGACTGTTCGCGTGCTGCCACACTGTTGCTACGTGTGCCGGCAGTAAAGAGATAGTCACTGAGGGCATCAATAACCAAGCGGTTCACCTCCTTAGGCATATTCATATCAAATGAACGGGTGCCCGCAACAAGATGCGCCAGTTTGATGCCACGCTTCTTGGTAACGATAGCAGCTGCCATCGTTGAGGCGAGATCATCGACTACGATAACAACATCAGCAGGATTGGTATTCAGATAGGCATCAAAATGAGCCATCACCCTACTGGTTATCTCATTCAGGCTGGTACTATCTACACCAAAGAAGACTGACGGACGCGGCATCTGCAAATCGTCGAAAAGCGAGACCTCCAGAGTGGGGTCGTCCTCACGGCCAGTATATACCAATTCATACTTAGCACCCTCAGCCTTTTCGATAGCACGAATCAGAGGTGCCACTTTTACAAAATTAGGGCGTGCGCCAGCAACAATACAAATATTTTTCATAGCGATAGCAAATTTTTCACTTTTCCTTTAATAGTCTGTCAATCTCATCAAACTGCTTACCCATATTCAGGTTCAGATAGATGCGATAGAGCACAGGAGCCCACTTTGCCTTCTCCTTTGGCATCAGTTTGCGATAGTGTTCCATGAACGGGCAGGCTTTCTGATAAGCCTGGCGCATCTGTTTCTTGTCACGACTGCCGCCTTGACGTTCTGCAATATTTACATAAGCCGTACCTGCATTAAAATATGGTTCGGCCAGATTTGGATTCAATTCTATGAGGCGCTCACTATACCCAATACTCTCCGCATAGCGCTCCATTCGCAATAACGTGGTGGACTTAGCAAAGAGAAACAGCTCGCTGGAGGGATTGACAGTCAGCGCACTATCAGCTAGCGCCAACGCCTTCTCATGCTGTCCTAAGCTGATATAGGCATCCATGAGACGAGGGAAGAAATAATGGAACTGCGGATAACGACGAAAACCCTCCTCAAGGGTCTTCATGTAGAGTTCGTTATCCTTGAGCAATCTGCGAGCCTCAGCAATAAATTGCAGGGTAAAATCAGCCTTGGCCGTGTCCTGGAGCGCCCGCTTACTGTAACGGAGTGTCAGCACGGGGTCTTGCTGTTTATAGCCGCAATAGGTAGCCCAGTAGGCCGCCTCAGACATACGTGTATCAAGGGAGTCGTAATGATAGGCCTGAAACAGGGGCTGACGGGCACAATCCAGGTAGGCCTCATAATAGCGATAGGCATCGGCCCATTTATTCTTCCTCAACAAGAAAGAGCCACCATTGAATATATTGGGGCGAAGGGCATTCAGCTGACTTGAATGACTCTTGCGGTTATCCGTTGTGAGACTGTCTAGCGTCTCAGCAATGGTCAGCATCTGAAGAGCCTTTGCAAAGAAAGATGCCGTGTCGTATTGTTGTTTGAGATATAACTTCTCGTTGCCCTGCTCATACTGCCCGAGCACAGCATCGTAGTATGCCAACCAGATACGCTTATTTGTACGGTTGGCAGAATCTTTCAGCAGAGCAGTCAATGTTTTCTCTGCATCTGCGTATTTGCCACTCTTGATAGACGACCGTGCCTGACTAAGCTCTTTTTTCTGAGCCATCAAGCACGGTGTCGTCATCAATAAGAGAAGCGTAACTGCAATGAGTTGCTTCATTCTCTAATTTAAAGGGTTGATATTATCGTCCGGCATTCACCAAGGCCTCCATCTCGTCAGACTTGGCCTTGTTGCCTAGCGAATAGTAAATCTGATAGAGGGGATATGCCCAGTTCACTTTCTCACGATCGGGATCCAGTTCCTTGGCACGCTCCAAGAATGAGAGCGCATCGTTCAGGATAGCCTTCACCTTGTCAGCATTAGCCTTGGTCAGACCACCAGTATTCTTGTCGGCCAACTTATCCTTCAGGTCGATGGCCTTACCATTCAGACATACACCAGCATTGAAGATGCACTGGATAAAAGAAGGATCAATCTCGATAGCCTTCTTGTAAGACTCAACAGCATTGTCCCAGTCGCGCTCGTTCATCTGCACCTCACCCTTCAGGGCCCAAGCCATCTTGTTCTCAGCATTCAGAGCAATTTCTTCCTCAGCCCATGCAGCCAGAGCCTTCTGGTTGTTTGAACGGGTATAGTACTCCATCAACAGGTTGAAGTAGCGCTCCTCCTCAGGATTGGCCTTGTGAAGATCCTTCACGGTATTGACATATGCCAGAGAGTCCTCGGCAGTCTTCATGGTCTCTTTCTTAGAGAAGAGCAGAATCTCGTTGGCCTCAGCAGCCTTCTTAGGATCCTGGGCTGCGATATGTGCATACTTCTCTGCAGAAACATAGTCTTTCTTCTGATAAGCCACCAGACCTGCATAATAGGCTATCTCTGAACGATACTGGTCCTTGCTCAGGTCGGCCACGTCAGCGAACCCAGTAAACAGTGGATTCTCAGGGCTGTCGATATAGAGCGACCACTTAGCCAAAGCACCGTCGAGGTTCTTGTGGTTGTAGTCAAACAGACCGGCATTGATCAGGTTCAAGCGAACATTCATCATACGCTGTTGGTTTGCGTGACGGTAGCGAATCTTTACCTTACCCTTCTCATTGGGCAGTACGTCATACTTATCGCACTCGATAGCAGCCTTCAGGGCCTCGTAACAGGCATTGTTCATACCCAGAGTATCGAAAGCCACTTTCTTCTGAGCCACCTGGTTTTTCAGGTTCTCCTCCTGAATGGCAGAGAACTTAGCAAACATAATATCAGCCTGAAGATTCCATGCTGCTGCCTTATCTGTTGTCTCGCTTGAGGTGAGTGCAGGAGCCAACATCTGAGCGGCAGCATCAAAGTCACCTTTTGACTGCAGTTTCTTGGCTTCTTTCACCACTGCATCCTGTGCAAAGGCTGTGGTGGCAGCACCTGCCATCAGAGCCATAATCATTAGTTTTTTCATATTCATATTATTTGTTAGTTAAACAGTTATTCGTTATTTGTTTCCTGGTTTTCTACTGCCTCCTGATTCTCCTGCTCCTCAGCAAGTTCCTCCTCTGTAGCCTTCTGCACCTTGCAGACGCTGGCAATGGTATCGTTCTTCTTAGTCAGGTTAATCAGACGGACACCCTGAGTAGCACGACCCATGACACGCACCTCGCTGACATTCAGACGGATTAGGATTCCGCTCTTGTTGATAATCATCAGGTCGTTCTCGTCGGTCACCACCTTGATAGCCACCAGTCGGCCAGTCTTCTCTGTGATAGCGAGGGTCTTCACGCCCTTGGTACCACGGTTGGTGATACGATAGTCCTCGATATCCGAACGCTTACCATAACCGTTCTCGCTGACCACCATGATGGTCTCGGTCTGAGGATCGTTCACACATACCATGCCTACTACCTCGTCGTCGCCACCATCGAGACGCATACCTATCACACCCGTTGACACACGGCCCATGGTGCGAACAGCATCCTCATTGAAGCGAACGGCACGTCCGTTGCGGTTGGCCAGCAGAATCTCGTTATGACCATTAGTAAGACGAACGCCTACAACCTGATCGCCCTCGTTGATATTGATAGCACGAACACCGGCAGCACGTACGTTACGATAGTCGTACAGACAGGTCTTCTTGATAATACCCTGCTTGGTAGCAAACATCACGTAGTGTGACTTCAGGAACTCCTCATCGTTGAAGTTCTTGATACGCAGCACGGCATTGATAGCATCATCGGGCTCGATATTGAGCATATTCTGGATGGCACGACCCTTTGAGTTGCGGTCGCCCTCAGGAATCTCGTAGCACTTCTGCCAGTAGCAACGTCCCTTCTGGGTGAAGAAGAGCAGCGTGTTGTGCATGGTGGCAGGATAGATATACTCTGTGAAGTCGTTATCACGATGACGGGCACCCTTAGCACCCAAGCCACCACGGCTCTGAGCATGGAAGTCGCTCAGCGGTGTACGCTTGATATAACCCATGTGACTGATTGTAATCACCACGGGATCATCGGGATAGAAGTCCTCTGCATTGAACTCATGATCGAAGGGGATAATCTCCGTCTTACGTTCGTCGCCATACTTCTCCTTCACCTCCAGCAGGTCTTCCTTCATTACCTGCTTACAACGCTCAGGATTATTCAGGATTTCTTCCAGATCGGCAATGAGCTTCATCAAGTCGTCATACTCCTGATGCAACTGGTCAACACGCAGACCGGTCAACTGACTCAGACGCATATCCACGATTGCCTTTGACTGAAGCTCATCCAAATCGAAGCGCTTCTCCAAGTTGCGCTGGGCATCGGTAGGTGTAGCCGACTGACGGATGATGTGTACCACCTCGTCGATATTGTTCACGGCAATAATCAAGCCCTCCAGGATGTGGGCACGCTCCTGGGCCTTCTTCAGGTCGAACTTGGTGCGACGGATGGTCACCTCATGACGATGCTCAATGAAGTAGCGGATGCACTCGCGCAAGCTGAGCAACTTCGGACGCATCTTACCATGAGTACCAGGGATGGGCACCAGTGCGATATTGTTTACAGAGAACGAGCTCTGCAGGGCTGTCATCTTGAACAACTTGTTCAGAATCACATTGGCATTGGCATCGCGCTTCACGTCAACCACGATACGCATACCCTGACGACCAGATTCGTCGTTGACATTTGAGATACCCTCAATCTTGTGCTGGGTAGCCAGGTCAGCGATATAAGCCACGAGGTCGGCCTTGTTGACACCATAAGGAATCTCGGTCACCACAATCTTATCGTGCTGTTCACCAGCCTCAATCTCAGCCTTGGCACGCATCACGATACGGCCACGACCTGTCTCGTAAGCATCCTTCACACCCTGCAGTCCATAGATATAGGCACCTGTGGGGAAGTCAGGACCGGGGATATATTGCATCAGGCCCTCGCAGTCAATCTCTGGATTATCGATAAAGGCGCAGCAACCATCAATCACCTCACCTAAGTTGTGGGTAGGCATATTCGTAGCCATACCTACGGCAATACCGTTAGCACCATTCACCAGCAGGTTGGGCACCTTGGTAGGCATCACGCTGGGCTCCAACAAGGTATTATCGAAGTTGGGGTCCATATCCACGGTATCCTTCTCCAAGTCGTCCATGATGTGCTCACCCATCTTTGAGAGACGGCACTCCGTGTAACGCATGGCAGCAGGTGAGTCACCGTCAACCGAACCGAAGTTACCCTGACCATCAACCAGCGTGTAGCGCATATTCCATTCCTGTCCCATACGTACCAGGGCACCATATACTGATGAGTCGCCGTGGGGGTGGTACTTACCGAGCACCTCACCAACAACACGCGCACACTTCTTGTGTGGCTTGTCACTGGTATTACCAATACCCATCATACCATAAAGAATACGGCGATGCACAGGTTTAAATCCATCACGAACATCAGGAAGGGCACGGGCCACAATCACGGACATCGAATAGTCGATGTATGAAGACTTCATCTCTTCCTCGATGTTAATCTTCAAAATTCTGTCGTTGTCAATCGTCTGATCCACTTTTCTATCGTTTTACTTTTTTACCTTTTTACTCTTTTACTTTTTAGCCAAAATTGCGTTTAAGGCCATTTTTAAGCCCGCTGACGCGTTTTTAACTTTTTTATTCAGCGTACAAAGGTACGAAAATTATTAAGATAAAAAAAGTAAAAAGGTAAAAAAAGAAAGGAAACAGCATCCTTTTTTTACTTTTTTACCTTTTTACCCTTTCACCTTTTTACTTTTTTACCTTTTTACTTTTTTACCTTTCATCGAACCGTCATATGAAAGCAGCCCTGCTTCACCTCGTACTTAATAAAACAGCGATTTTGCTGACGCATATCATTAAGAACCTCACTCAGGATAAATTTCAATGAGTCGTTGCGTACCTGACGGCGACTGGGGCCGTCGGGATCCTCTACAGTCTTATAACGGTTATAACAGATATCTATTGTGGTGCCATAGAGATGACAGGAGTTTTCGGTGGCATTGCCATTATGGCGGCGCAACTTTGCCACATCCTCCTGCGTACGGAGCACGCTGGTCACGATGAAACGATGCAAGGGAACGCCTTTCACCTGCAGACTATCGAAGAAAGCCTGACCTATATCCTGCAGAAGAACAGCTGCACGTGGCACCAGATAAGGGATACTACTATGCAAGGGGTCTATATAATAATAAGGTGAACAGTCTATGAACACCAGTTCGTCTTTTCTTTCTTCTGCGTCCAATCGGTTCTTCACCGGCTTAACGCCCCATCTGTTAGCTGCAATCAATTGCACACTATTACTATCAGGGAAAGCTGTTTTATAGCTGGACACACTACGAATACGATGATAGCGTTCACCATCAGGCACATAGCGAGCCGAAACAGAAGGAATTTGTACAACCTCATATTCTGATTCATTTACACCTGGAGTCTCTACGACCTCAGCATCAGAAAAGTCGTCGGCAAGAGAATCTACCGCCAAGCTATCAGACATTTCAGCCACAACAGATGATGATTCTGCGATACCAGGAAAGGCACAACGTACCAAGGCCAGCACCATCACCAACACGCCAAAAACCTCAAGAAAACGATGTTTACGCTTATTATTACCCTTCATTTCCTTTCACCTCATCTTACAATGCGCCTCACATCCTCCTCGTCAGCAAGGACAAACACCTTACCAAAAGCACCTATGGTGATAGGTAGCGTCTGGCCATGAAAACTGACAGTGCCGACATTTAGTACCAGATAATCATCTACCTGCATACTGCTCAGAAGAAAAGAGCCTGCAGCATTCATTGCCATATCGGTACCTGCAGCCACCAGTTCATCTGGCAACTGAGCATTAGACACCTCCTGACTCACCACACTCATTGCCAACTGTCTTACTGCAGCTTGATGCGCCCATGCCTCCGGTTTAGTAAAAGTCATAGCAGCCAACAGAACCAGCACCACAAAGGTCAGAAAAACAAAAACTTTCTTAGCCATTCTTTCTTATTATCTTGTTTCAGGGCACAAAGATAGTAAAAAAAAGGTAGATAACAAAAAAAATAAATAAATTTGGCGATTCAAGCATTTATTCGTAACTTTGCACCCAAATTGCAAATATTCGAATATAAGACATGAACATACTTGAACTGAGTGAACAAGAGATTCTCCGTCGACAGTCGCTCGACGAGCTGCGCAAGATGGGCATCAACCCCTACCCTGCCGCAGAGTATCCCGTAAATGCATGGAGCACAGATATTATTGAAAACTTTGAGGACTTACCCGTCATCGGAAAAGATGAGGAAGGCAACGATGTACGCGAGACGCCTACACCAGAGAACAGCCGTATGGTAAGTATTGCCGGCCGCATCATGAGCAAGAGTATCATGGGTAAGGCTGCCTTTGCCAAGTTGCAGGACTCTAAGGGGCGTATTCAGGTATACGTACAGCGTGATGCCATCTGCCCAGACGAGAACAAGGACCTTTACAACATTGTTTTCAAGAAGCTTCTTGACCTGGGCGACTTCATCGGTGTGAAAGGATACGTATTCCGCACAAAGACTGGAGAGATCAGTGTTCATGTGATGGAACTGACCGTACTAAGCAAGAGTTTGAAGCCCCTGCCTGTGGTGAAGACCGATGCCGACGGTAAGGTATATGACGCATTCGATGACCCAGAATTGCGTTATCGTCAGCGCTATGTTGATCTGATTGTGAATGCTGGTGTTAAAGAGACCTTCCTCAAGCGTGCTACCATCATCCGCACCATGCGCCGCATCCTTGATGATGCAGGCTATACAGAAGTTGACACACCTATTTTGCAGAACATCGCAGGTGGTGCATCGGCCCGTCCTTTCATCACCCACTTCAATGCCCTGAACCAGGACATGTACATGCGTATTGCCACAGAGCTCTACCTGAAGCGCCTTATCGTGGGTGGTTTCGAGGGTGTCTATGAGATGGGCAAGAACTTCCGCAACGAAGGTATGGACAAGACCCACAATCCTGAGTTCACCTGCATGGAGCTCTACGTGAGCTACAAGGATCTACTTTGGGGTATGACCTTCACCGAGAAGATGTTGGAGGAGATTTGTACAGCAGTGAACGGCAAGCCCGAGGTTGAGATTGACGGCAAGGTTATCTCATTCCGCGCTCCATTCCGTCGTCTGCCAATCCTCGACGCCATCAAGGAAAAGACAGGTTTCGACTGTGATGGTAAGACCGAGAACGAGATTCGCGCATTCTGCAAGTCTAAGGGCATGGAGGTTGACGAGACTATGGGTAAGGGTAAGCTCATTGACGAACTCTTTGGTGAGTTCTGCGAGGGTACCTTCATCCAGCCCACATTCATTACTGATTATCCTGTTGAGATGTCACCTCTTACCAAGATGCACCGCAGTAAGCCCGGGCTCACTGAGCGTTTCGAGCTGATGGTGAATGGTAAGGAGTTGGCTAATGCCTACTCTGAGCTTAACGATCCTATTGATCAGGAGGAGCGTTTCATTGAGCAGATGAAGCTTGCAGACAAGGGCGATGACGAGGCTATGATTATTGACCACGACTTCCTGCGCGCTCTGCAGTATGGTATGCCTCCTACCTTTGGTATCGGTATCGGCATCGACCGTCTGGTCATGCTGCTCACAGGTAAGTTCGCTATTGGCGAAGTCATGCTATTCCCACAGATGAAACCTGAGAAGAAGGCTCCTCAGAGCAGCATTCAGGAATGGGAAGCCATCGGCGTACCCGAGAACTGGGCTTATGTACTGCGTAAGGCTGGCTTCTATCTCATTCAGGATATCAAGGACGAGAAAGCTCAGGGCTTGCAGCAGAAGATTGGCGAAATCAACAAGAAGTTCAAGCTGAACTACGAGAAACCATCACTGGACGAAGTTCAGAGTTGGATTGATAAGGCGCAAGCCTAATTGTCAATTATCAATTAGCATCATGTACGACTGCGGTAAGATAGCAATAATCGGTGGAGGCTCATGGGCTACAGCCATTGCCAAAATAGTGGTGCAACACACGCACCACATTGGTTGGTATATGCGTCGCGAAGACCAGATAGAAGACTTCAGACGACTGAGCCACAACCCCAGTTACCTGACCAGCGTGCATTTTGACGTTCACGAGATTAATTTCAACAGCGATCTCAATAAAATTGCGGAGGCCTACGACACCTTGGTGTTCGTAGTGCCTTCCCCTTATTTAAAGAATCACCTGAAGAAACTGAAGGTGAGACTGAAGGATAAATTCATCGTAACAGCCATCAAGGGTATCGTACCCGACGAGAACCTGATTTGTACAGAGTATTTCCATCAGGTGTTCGACGTACCCCATGACAACTTAGCCTGCATTGGCGGTCCAAGTCATGCGGAAGAGGTAGCACTGGAGCGATTGAGCTATCTGACAGTTGGTTGTTCTGACATGGAGAAGGCGCAGTCGTTTGCCGAGGTGCTGAACAGCCAGTTCATTAAGACTAAGACATCAACCGATGTTATCGGCATAGAATACTCCAGCGTACTGAAGAATGTCTATGCCATTGCGGCTGGCATATGCAACGGCTTGAAATTTGGTGATAATTTCCAAGCCGTACTCATAGCCAATGCCGTACAGGAGATGGCACGTTTCCTGCAAAGTGTGCATCCTATAGAACGCAATGTTTATGATAGTGTTTACTTAGGCGATCTGCTGGTAACGGGATACTCCAATTTCTCACGCAACCGTGTCTTCGGAACCATGATTGGTAAAGGCTACAGTGTGAAAAGCGCACAGATGGAAATGGAGATGATTGCAGAGGGTTACTTTGGCACAAAATGTATGAAGGAGATAAACCGCCACTGGCACGTCAATATGCCTATCTTGGATGCTGTTTACAATATCTTATATGAGCGCATAGCACCAAAAATCGAGATTAAACTGCTGACAGATTCGTTCCGCTAATTGTTTTGGTAACGTGGTAACACTTTTATCGGATAGGAATATCGACTCTGAAAATAGAGCCTTCTCCCAATTTCGACTCTACAGTAACATTTCCACCAAGGCTGGATGCCATAACACGACAGATACTCAGTCCTAAGCCTGCACCTGGAATAAATTCATCCACTTTATAGAAACGCTCAAAGATACGTTCCAGATTCTCCTCTGCAATACCCTTGCCAGTATCCTTCACCCAGAAACAGACACGACCATCAACAGGACTATCATAGCCAACGATGATCGAACCCTGCTGTGTAAATTTCATCGCATTGGAAATGAGATGCTTGGCAATAGTACTCAGACGAACCATATCTGTAGTTACAGACAGGGCATCCTGTGCAAAGCTGATATTCAGTTCTACACCTGGGTTCAATTTTTCCGCAAAGACCGTCATAGCCTCTGCCAACATCGTATTTAAGTCGAATGTTGTCATGACCAGCTGTTCCTGACCGGATTCAATCTTCGAGATATTCAACACATCATCAACAATACGCAACAACTTCTGCGTATTCTCGTGAATCAAGTCTAAAAGGCTCTTACGTTCATCCTGATTATCAATATCAGGCAACACACTAGTAAAACCAACGATAGCATTCAGTGGGGTACGAATCTCATGACTCATATTGGCAATGAATGCAGTCTTCAGACGGTCACTCTCTTCTGCACGATTACGTGCCTTTACCAATGCGTCCTCCAATGCCTTCCGGTCATCAATACACTGGGTGGTTCCTACGATTTTAACAGGTTTACCATCTACGTCACGTGCAGCCACCGTGGCATAACTTTCTTCCCAATAAAAAGAGTTATCATAAGGTATCAAAACCCGGTAAATCTCATGATAAGCAGAAGAACGACCATCGCACAAATCTGCCAAGGACTGTCGCACGCGTTCAGCATCATGCGGGTCCAGTGGCAAAAGACTGTCTCCCAAAGCCATACCGTCAACATTGATATAATTATTACCTTTTTCACGGTAATCATGCTCAAAGGTAAACTTACCAGTCTTCACATCAAGATGCCAGATAGACAATTTCATGGTACCAAGCACGAACTCGTACTCTACATTGTGCTTGCCTACATTCTCCAACATCTGCAACTCCGACTTCAGTTGCTTACCAGCCTTAATCTGATACCATAGGACTACGCCCAACGATATAATCACAAGTACGAGAAGCACGTGTGGTAACATATTCAGAAACTGTATGTCGAGAGCAATATTTATCGTTAGGTTTATCATATAAGTGCAAAAGTACAAATATTTCCCGAAACGCAAAAAAAAATCACTATTAATTTTGTTTTTATTCTGTTTTTCTGTATATTTGCAAACGAAATCATAATAAAAATGGAAAACGAATTCGAATTAATCGCCAAAACGTTCATGGGACTGGAACCTGTGCTGGCGAAAGAGTTGACGCAACTGGGTGCCAACAACGTGCAAATAGGTAGACGCATGGTGTCGTTTACAGGTAATAAGGAGATGATGTATCGTGCCAATTTCTCACTGCATACAGCCATCAAGATTCTGAAACCCATAGCGCACTTCAAAGCACAAAGTGCTGATGATGTCTACGAAGAAATCAAAAAGATCGACTGGACTAAATACTTGAATAACGACCGCACCTTCGCTGTTGACTCTGTGGTATTCTCGGAAGAGTTCCGCCACTCAAAGTTTGTGAGCTACAAAGTAAAAGATGCTATTGTGGATCAGTTCCGTGAGAAGACTGGCAGCCGTCCCAACATTTCAGTTGCCAATCCCGATTTGCGTCTGCATATCCATATTGCAGATGTAGCACCGGGCAAGAGCGAGTGTACGCTCTGTCTGGACTCTTCTGGTGAGTCATTGCATCGCCGCGGCTATCGTCAGGAGAGCGTTGAGGCTCCTCTTAATGAAGTCTTGGCAGCAGGTATGATTCTTATGACTGGCTGGAAGGGTGAGACCGACTTTATCGATCCTATGTGTGGTTCTGGCACACTGCTCGTTGAAGCAGCCCTCATCGCCCGCAACATGGCACCAGGTTTATTCCGCAAAGAATATGCCTTTGAGAAATGGCCCGACTTTGATGCAGATCTCTTTGACCACATCTATAATGACGACTCTAAGGAACGTGAGTTCACACACCACATATACGGTTACGATGTAGATATCAAAGCTGTGAACACCGCCCGTCTGAACGTGAAAGCTGCAGGTCTGACAGCAGACATCACCGTTGAGGAACAGGATTTCAAGAACTTCACACAGCCAAAAGAGAAGAGCATTTTGGTATGTAATCCCCCTTACGGTGAACGTATCTCTACACCCGATTTGCTAGGCACCTATCGTATGATTGGTGAGCGACTGAAGCATCAGTTCCTTAATAACGACGCATGGATTCTGTCTTACCGTGAGGAGTGCTTTGAGCAAATTGGTCTGAAACCATCTATCAAGATTCCTGTTTACAATGGCTCATTGGAATGTGAGTTCCGTAAGTACCAGATTTTTGACGGTAAACTGAAGGATTTCCGCAGTGAAGGCGGTGTAGTGAAGACCGATGACGAGAAACGTCAGATGGCCGAGAAGCATCGTTTCAAGAAAAACCGTGAGTTCAAGCAGCGCCTGGACGAACAAGAGGAAAACGAGAGCAGCGATATCCGCTCATTTACTTTCCACAAGCACGACTTCAAGAAGGAAGAGCGTGGAGAAAGAAGACCAAGAAGAGAGGACCGGGAAGACAGAAAGCCCCGCTACTCAAAGGATGCCGGCAAATCAAGTTTCTCCGGAAGGGGAAAGAAATATAGTGACAGTCCTAACCGCGGCGGACACGAGCGTTTCGACCGCAGTGGAGGAAAACGAAACAAGCGATTTAATCATGACGATGAATAATATTAAGCAATGGGCGCACTATGTAGCGTCCATTCTTCTCTTTACAGCAATGACAGCACCTATGTCTGCACAGAAGCTTTTCACACTGGAGGACCTGAACTTCGGTGGCACAAACTATCACAATCTAAGACCAGCGAACATCTTCCTTACCTGGTGGGGCGACCAACTGATTCAGACAGACGTGGAGGAGTGCTACACCATTGACACCAAGACAGGCAAGAAGACATTGCTGTTTACTCTCGACGATATCAATAAATGGGCGGGCAGTGATGATGACCATTACGTGCGCCAACTGACGAATGCCACATTCCCCTACCCCAACGAGAAACTTGTCATGCTGGGCTTCAAGAAGTCTGTCATCCTGTTGGATTTCGGAAAGAAGAAGATTGTCTGGCAGGACAGCATCTCCGGACAGACAGCCTACGATTGGAATAAGACATCACGCGCTACGGCTTACGTGGAAGACGATCAGCTTTTTATTGCTGACGGACAAGGCAGGAAACACCAGCTTTCTACTGACGGCAGTCGCGAGATTGTCTATGGTCAGTCTGTACACCGCAATGAGTTTGGTATTGATAAGGGAACATTCTGGAGCCCAGACGGACAACATCTTGCTTTCTATCGCATGGACCAGAGCATGGTGACCGATTATCCACAGGTAGATATCTTCCCTCGCTCTGCCAGCTACGAGCCTGACAAATATCCGATGGCAGGCATGACTTCGCATAAAGTCTCCGTGGGTGTCTATGATTTAGGAACACAGAAGACAGTCTATCTGCAGACTGGCGACCCGACTAATCGTTATTTTACGAATATCGCATGGAGTCCTGACTCAAAGACGATTTATATGTTTGAGCTCAATCGCGAACAGAACGATTGCCGTCTTGTGAGCTATGATGCCACCACTGGTGCCAAGAAAGCAGAGCTCTATCGTGAGACCAGCGACAAATATGTAGAGCCGCTGCACCCCATCGTGTTCCTGCCTTGGGACAGTAACCTCTTTGTGATGCAGAGTCAACGCGACGGCTACAACCACCTGTACCTATATAATAAAAAAGGTGAGATGGTCAAACAGCTGACTAAAGGCGTATGGGTTGTCATGGATGTTCTGGGTTTCAATCAGAAAGATAAGAGCATCATCATTGCTTCTAACGAGAAGCATGCGCTGCAAAGCAACTTGTATGCAGTCAACATCAAGACACTCAAGCGCACATTACTCGATAATGGAGAAGGCGTACACTGGGGAAAACTATCAAGCTCTGGCACAAAACTGTACGAAAAATACAGCACACCTACAACGCCAAATACAGTTAACGCAATAGAAATCTCAAACTTCAAACCTCGAACCTCAAACCTACTCACGGCTGAGGACCCTTGGAAAGACTATGTACAGCCCATATTTGAGAGTGGCAGCATTAAGGCGGCCGACGGCATGACAGACCTCTACTGGCGTATGGTGAAGCCGCACGACTTTGATATAACAAAGAAATATCCCACGGTGGTCTATGTCTATGGCGGTCCTCATGCTCATAATGTCGATGCGTCATGGCACTGGGCAAGTCGTTCTTGGGAGACCTACATGGCACAGAAAGGCTATATCGTTTTCATCTTGGACAATCGTGGCTCTGAGAACCGTGGACTCGACTTCGAACAGGCCACATTCCACCAACTGGGACAGATAGAGATGCAAGACCAGATGAAAGGTGTG
>Ga0256406_1004516_pt1 | contig 15809 bp, 15 predicted proteins | sample RumenRJG_03DNA_FD_185986 | JGI IMG/M metagenome (GOLD analysis project Ga0256406, IMG submission 185986) | Bovine rumen microbial communities from Lethbridge, Alberta, Canada - RJG_03 | ecosystem: Host-associated > Mammals > Digestive system > Stomach > Rumen | place: Canada: Alberta | collected... | reverse complement strand
AATTATAGGGCACTTCATGATGGCGCGGATTTTTCATTATAGGATCTGCATTCAGCCAAGTGCAGTGTTCGTGCTCCCGAAAGTAGCCCAAAATCCTGTATTTCCCCAAAAAGACGCCAAACGATCGCAAAGAAGACGCAGATTTTTGATTTAGGAAATAATATCCGAAAAAGTTCACTTTTCACTTGACGGACATAGCATGTTTGTTAGAAAATTCAAGATGAGGAGTTCTCGTAAATTACAGAGAACTAAGAATAAAGTATAGAAGTTGGGGTAATTATGAGGAAAGTGGTTAAATTCGGCGGAAGCTCTCTTGCCGATTCAAAGCAGTTTGAAAAGGTCGGTAACATCATCAGTGCCGACGAATCAAGATTATACGTTGTTCCAAGCGCTCCTGGCAAACGTTTCTCAAAGGACACGAAAGTCACGGACATGCTGATCAAGGCTTATGAAATTACGGTTGAAGGCGGCGACTTGGGCGAACAGCTGAAGAAAATCAAAGCACGATATGATGAAATTATTGACGGACTTGGACTTGAGATGACGCTTGACGATGAATTTGCGACAATTAAGGAGAATCTTGAAAAAAATCCTTACCTTGACTATGCTTCTTCTCGCGGAGAGTATCTGAACGGAAAGGTCCTTGCAAATTATCTCGGTTTTGAGTTCATCGACCCTTATGAAACGATTTTTTTCAACGAAGAGGGGCAGCTGAATGATTACAAGACCAACAAGGTTTTGAAAAAGCGCCTTGAAGAGGTTGAACATGCGGTGATTCCCGGTTTTTACGGACAAGGAAAGGATGGACGCGTCAAGACGTTTTCGCGCGGCGGATCTGACGTGACGGGGTCAATCGTGGCTGCTGCTGCCGGGGTTGATGTTTATGAAAACTGGACCGATGTTTCAGGATTTCTTGTTGCCGATCCGCGTATCGTGGAAGATCCAGAGACAATCAGCACGATTACGTATCGTGAGCTGCGCGAGCTTTCATACATGGGAGCATCCGTTTTGCATGAAGAAGCAATTTTCCCGGTTCGCTCAAAGGGGATTCCAATCAATATCAGAAATACGAATCGTCCTCAAGATGAGGGAACATGGATCGTTGAAAGCACGGCCAAAAAACCTGCATATACGATTACCGGAGTTGCCGGCAAAAAAGGCTTTTGTTCGATTACAATTACGCAGGCCTTGATGAATTCTCAAATTGGCTTTGGACGCAGAGTGCTGCAAGCATTTGAAGAAAGCGATATTTCGTTTGAACATATGCCTTCCGGAATCGATACTCTTTCAGTCGTCGTACATGAAGACGAATTCCTGCTTAAAGAACAGGAAGTCATGGCCCGTCTTCACAGAATGACCGAACCGGATTCAATCGAAATCGAATCGGATCTGGCATTGATTGCGGTCGTTGGTCGCGGAATGAAGTCTCAAAGCGGGACTGCGGCAAGACTTTTTGCCGCACTGGCCAACGCAAACGTCAACATTCGCATGATTGACCAGGGATCTTCAGAATTGAACATTATCGTCGGCGTTGCCAATAACGATTTTGAAGCCGCAATCAGGGCAATCTACGAAAATTTTGTGGCGCGTGTGTAAAAGCTGTCAGACAATCAGAACACTGACGATATGTGAATGGTGTAAAATATGGATAATCTCATTAAACAATTAGAAGCGTTTGTTCCTTACAACGAACAGGAAGAACGCGATTTGTCCGTGATGCTTGACTTGGCCAAGAGCGGGGCGGACGTTTTGACAAGAAAGAACAAAACGGCTCATTTTTCCGCTTCGGCATGGATCGTATCACCGGATCGAAAAAGTACCTTGATGTGCTTTCACAACATTTACAACTCCTGGTCGTGGATGGGCGGACATGCTGACGGCGATGCTGATTTAAAGCACGTCGTCGTAAAGGAAATCGGCGAAGAGTGCGGCCTTTCCCCGGACAAGCTGCATTTTCTGGATGACGGCATATTCTCCGTCGAGATTTTGACGGTCAACGGGCATGAGAAACGCGGAGAATACGTGCCTTCCCATCTGCATCTGAACGTGACGTATCTTTTGGAAACTGATCCTGCATTTGACCTGCAAAGCAAACCTGACGAAAACAAGGCGGTTTCCTGGATCAGGATTGCAGATCTCTCAAAGCGCGTTTCCGAACAATGGATGAATGAACGAATTTATTCAAAACTCGTTAAAAAAATTGCCGCAGCGGATTAGTTGAAAGAGGCTTTGAAAAAGTCCAGGTTCTTACTTGAATTAAATGAAATGCCGAACGAAGGCGGTTGATTTACGACTGACTTTGTCGGCTTTTTTAAATGCAGTGCTCGCTAAATCAGCGCGCAAAATACTCATGTCCTGACGGAGCATATCTTTTGAGTGCTTTGATACATGGAAAAAAAACGATTATTTTTGCTTATTTCCATCATAACAGGCGCTTATCTTGAATACGAAAAAAACGGATCAGATTTGCAATCAATTGCAAATCTGATTCGTTTTTTCAATTTGAGGCAGAGTTTTCTCAAAGACCCTTTTTTAAAAAAATTTGGAGCTTCCGCATGACGAACCGCAAAGAAGAATCTCCGAATAAAAGCGCTTGCATAATTGGCTGGTTTTGCATAAAATAAAAATGATATAGCGATTGATTAGAGGGATGTTCATGGATATTGAGAAACTGCTTGCACTTTTTCCGCAAGCAAATTTGGGAGAAAAACAGGCCGGGGCGATTTCATTCAGGCAAGGGGATGCCTTTTTGAATATTCCCGCAGCTGAACTGTCAGAAAAAGAGCGAAATATTTTGGAAATTTTCTTGGGGAAAACAGCTGATTTTGAAGTCGAATGCGGAGTATGGCAGGATTATCTGACGAAAAAAAGCAATGTTAAACCAATCAAGCGCGGCAAGATCAGGTTTATCCAATATGAGATACGCTCCTTGAACCAAGCCGAGTTTGACATGGAGATGTTCAAAAAGGCTTTTTCCGCACTGTTTCCAAAAGAACCGGAAGCTGTTTTCTTTTTGTCAAATAACAGCGGCGTGGCGGTTGAAAAAATCAATGCTGCAAGTTTTGACAAAGAGGAGTTTAAGGGAATCATTCAGGCGCTTGATGCCGATCTTGGTGCAAGCTGCCGTGTATTTGTCGGACATATCTGGAATCATAAGGATGATTTGCGCGAACTTTTTTCCTCAGAACGGCGGGTTTTTTTGACGGAAAATCCGTCTGAACAGGTTTTTGATCTGTCCGAAGTAGCGCTTCATTACTATTGTCATGAAATGACCTCAAAAAGTCCGCTTGCCCAAAAATACCATCAATTGATTTCTGAAGACCCGCAGCTGAAAAAGATCGTCGTTGCCTTGTATCATGAAAAAGGCAACGTTTCATCAGCGGCAAAAAAGTTATATCTTCACAGAAACACGCTTCAGTACAGAATAGACAGACTTCGTCAGGAGACCGGACTCAATTTGCGCCGGATGGATGACCTGGTTTTTTGCTATCTGATGCTGCAGTGACCATGGACGCTTTTGAGTGGTGCGGAAATTGAAAAGGAACGCTTTTAGCAGCTTGCGTCGTCTATGCAACCGTTTTCGTAAAAGTGCACAAAGGTTGCTGAATTTTTTGTGCAACTTGTGCTAGTCTAAAGAAAGCCTTTTCAATATAATTGTAAGCGTAAACATGATAAAAGACAGGTGAAAAAAATGGTTGAATTGAATTTAAGACATATTTACAAGCATTATGATAATGCCGAAGACGGTCAATATTCCGTAACCGACTTCAATTTGGACATCAAGGATCGGGAATTCATCGTTTTTGTCGGACCGTCAGGCTGCGGTAAATCAACGACCTTGCGCATGATTGCCGGCTTGGAAGACATTTCCAAGGGCGAATTTTTGATTGACGGTCGCGTTGTTAACGATGAAGCACCAAAGGATCGCGACATTGCCATGGTTTTCCAAAACTACGCCTTGTATCCTCACATGACTGTTTATGACAACATGGCATTTGGTTTGAAACTGCGCAAGTATGACAAAGGAGACATCGACAAGCGCGTTCATCATGCCGCAAAGATTTTGGGACTGGAGGAATATCTCCAACGCAAACCGGCCGCTCTTTCCGGCGGTCAGCGTCAACGTGTCGCCTTGGGTCGCGCAATCGTGCGTGACGCGCCGATTTTCTTGATGGACGAACCGCTCTCAAACCTTGATGCCAAGCTTCGCGTCTCCATGCGCGCAGAAATCGCCAAGCTGCATCAGCAACTTAAGACAACGACGATTTACGTTACGCACGATCAGACTGAAGCCATGACGATGGCCGATCGCATCGTCGTCATGCGCGACGGCAAGATTCAGCAAGTCGGAACTCCGCAAGAAGTCTACGATCATCCGGCAAACGTGTTCGTTGGCGGGTTCATCGGATCACCGGCAATGAACTTCTTCAACGTGACGCTTAAGGACGGTAAAATTACCGATGATGGCAACAACTTTACGTTGTCGGTTCCAGAAGGATGCTTGAAGGTTTTGAAGGATAAGGGCTATGACGGAAAAGAAATCATCTTCGGCATTCGTCCGGAAGACATTCATTCAGAACCTGCCTTCCTCGAAACGTTCCCTGAGTCTGTCGTCAACGCTGAAGTTGTCGTTTCAGAACTTCTTGGAGCTGACTCGCAGCTTTACAGCCGCGTCGGCAATACGGAATTTGTTTCAAAGGTTGACGCGCGCGACTACCTTGCGCCAGGATCGAAGGTTCAAATGGGCTTTGACATCAACAAGGCGCACTTCTTCGACAAAGACTCGGAATTGTCCGTATATTAAAATCAGACCCCTAGTATTTCAAAGAGGCTTCGGAATGTTCCGTAGCCTCTTTTTGTGTATTTTATAAAATGCAGTGCGTTCTCTCAGACGAGGATTTGTGTCACTTGAGCGCAAATAATGACCGCTTGAACCGAATTTGTTTACAGCAAATTTGAAAAATGGTTAAATTAAAAACGTAAAGAGGTGAGATGATGAGGGTTCGAGTTGAGATCGGCACTGATGTTTCGGAAAAAGAAATTGTTTTGAGAACGAACGAGTACGATGAAGAGGTTGAACGGATGCTTTCTTTGCTGCAAAAGATTCAAAAGACGCCGCAGCTGATTTTTTATAAGGACAGCACGGAATATTTCTTTTCCGCGGATAAAATTTTGTTTTTTGAAACAAGCGAAAGGCAAGTTTACGCTCATACGAAAAATGATGTTTTTGTCGTTAAGCACAGGCTTTACGAATTGGAGGGTATTTTGAGCGGAAAATTCATGCGGATTTCCAAATCGACCATCGTCAATCTCAGTCACGTATACGCTTTGACGCAGTCTATTTCAGGATGTTCGATTCAATTTGCGAATACGCACAAGCAGGTTTACGTGTCTAGAAGATATTACAAGCTGCTGCGTGAACGCATGAAGGAAGTGAGGGAAAAAATATGATGAGAAAAAAATTTTGGGGCGTGCTTTTGATTTTAGCCGCGATTGCTTTGGTTATCAGTCGCCTGGGTTTGAAATACAGCGTGCCGCTAGGTTTTTGGCAGGTTGTCGGAACGTTGTTCTTCGGTGCTGGACTGATTGAGGGGCTGAGCAAAAGGAAAATCGGAACGAGCGTTTTTTCGATTGCTTTTTTGCTGATTATTTATCAAGACCAGCTCAATCTGCGAAGCGTCGGATCCTGGACGATTCTTGGGGCAGCACTGCTGATTACGATCGGGTTGAACATGATTTTTAAGCAGCATTTTCAGTTTTGGTATGAAAATGTTTCATCAGGCAAAAATTACATTATTAATGGGGATAACGGAAAAGAGGAAGAAAGCAAAGAATATGAGGAATTTACCGAAAATGAGGTTGGATCGACGATCAAAGTCAATTCATTTTTGAATACGACGTCGCGATATGTTCAATCGCAAAATCTCAGACGAATCGACGTCAAGGCCAATCTTTCGGACGTCAATCTGTATTTGGACAACGCCATGCTTCAGGACGGGCATGCAACGATCAAAGTTGACGTTTCTTTAGGCGACGTCAACATTTACGTGCCGAGGTCATGGGATGTCAACAACAGCGTCGATGCTTTTTTGGCAGACGTTAAGTTTGTCGGCATGCCGTCCGGCGAAGGAACCCAAAACCTTAAAGTCGAAGGAAGCGTCCGCTTGGGCGACGTCAAGATTCACTACGTATAATTTTAAGCGGAGATGATGCCGCACTGGATTTTCTAAAAAGGTTCCTCTTGATTAAATGAAATGCCGAACGATGCGGGTCGATTTGTGACTTGTTTTGTTCGGCATTTTCTCAATTTCGATACGTGAAATCAGTTTCTTTTGCAAAATGCAGTGCTGCGAATCTGTCGTCAAGGACCGTTTACGGGCAAAATATCGATTTTTGAAATATGCCCGTAAAATGCAGCCCACGGTTACGGGCAAAACGTCGATTTTTGGGATATGCCCGTAAAATGCAGCCCACGGTTACGGGCAAAACGTCGATTTTTGGGATATGCCCGTAAAATGCAGTCCACGGTTACGGGCAAAACGCCGATTTTTGGGATATGCCCGTAAAAGCCAGCCCACGGTTACGGGCAAAACGCCGATTTTTGGGATATGCCCGTAAAAGCCAGTCCACGGTTACGGGCAAAACCACGTTGTATATAAAACCTGGATGATTCGCAATAAATCGCAAGGCATCATGATTTTTTGGCTGTCTTAAAGGTTATTGGTAGCGCAATTATTTATTTCTGTGCTATCCTTAGGTAAATAGTTAATAAACATTAAGCTGTTGGTTACAAAAGAAGGAAAAGCAGCATTTGCAGTCGGAATCGTTTTGATTTTGTCGGTGCTTTTTGTGAACCGAAATCCGGCATATAAAAAACGTGAGCTTATCATTACCATTAGTTATCAATTATGTGATGCGATATAATCGTAAATTGATAAAGGATGGCGATTGTTATGGAAACAATTCAACACAAATTTAATTGGTCAGTTTGGTTGTAGGTGTTATTTTGTTTGTGGCAGGCATAGTCACATTCATTCATCTTGGTACAACGCTTGAGTTCATCTCTATTATCATAGGTGTAACGGCAGTTGTTAAGGGCTTGTATGAATTATGGTTCAAACACGTTCTTGATACGACGACCGAAGAAAAGACGCTTGGTCTTTTTGCAATGGGAATCGTTGCTCTCGTGCTTGGCTTCCTGTTCATTTTCAAAGCTGCAACTGGTGCCCAGGTCGTAGCGTATATCTTTGCTTTGTGGTTCATCTTCGACGCAATTATTCAGCTTGCTACTTCAAAGAAGTTTAAAAACGCCGGCAAAGCACACTACGTCTGGATGATCGCATTGAACGTCATTGCCTTGCTTTTAGGCATCGCATTATTGTTCAATCCGCTCCTTGCCAGCATCGCAATCGTGTGGATTGTTTCAATCTACTTGGTTGTCACAGGCATTTCTCAATTTATATCTGCATTTTAATTTGTCTGCGAACGAGCCCCGTTTCGGTTTGAAACGGGGTTTTTTGTTAAATTCAGTGCGGCATCCTGATTCCGAAAACGAACGCGGATTTTTTGAAAAATGCAGTGGCGCAACCTGATTTCAAAAAACAAATGAGGATTTCATCTCTGCATCTGTCAGAAAAATTGGGGGATGTGCTCGCATCGAAAATGTGACGTCTTACGGTTTCTTTTTGACCGCTTGGTTCAAGATGCTTGTAATCAAGCAAAGTTTGAGAATATAATAGTTCCATCAAGCAAACAAAGGGGGAATTTAGCTATGAAAGAAAGGGCAATTGAAGTTTCGAACCTCAAAAAATATTTTAAAGACGTCAAAGCCGTCGACGACATCAGCTTTTCGGTCGAACAAGGCGAACTGTTCGGTTTTCTCGGCGTCAACGGTGCCGGAAAATCTACCGTAATCAATATTTTGTGCACCTTATATAAAAAAGACGGCGGAAGCGTGCGTGTTTTGGGAAACGAAGTCGGAAAGGACGATGAAAAAATTCGGCAGGACATCGGGATGGTTCATCAGGAAAATTCCCTTGATGAGCTGCTGACGGTCAAGGAAAATCTGCAGATTCGCGGGGGGCTTTATGGCGAGACTAAAGAAAATCTCAGGAAAAATTTTGACAAGGTCGTCAAACTTCTTGGGTTGAAAGATGTTTTGAACAGACCGTACGGAAAACTTTCCGGAGGTCAAAAACGCAGGGCAGAGATTGCGGCGGCACTGATGCACGAACCCAAGATCCTGTTTTTGGACGAACCGACGACGGGACTTGATCCGGCAACGAGAAAGAATGTCTGGGAAGCAATCGTTTCTTTGCAAAAAGAACTTGGGATGACCGTCTTTTTGACGACGCATTACATGGAAGAAGCTGCCAATGCAAATCACGTCTGCATCATCGATCATGGCAAGGTGCTGATGGCCGGAACGCCATTTGAGTTGAAGAATACATATGTCAAAGACGTTTTGCGACTTTATTTTGAACCGGAAAAAAAGGATGAAGTCAAAGAGTCTGCAGCAATCAAAGCTCTGCATTTGACAAAGGAAACAGGCGACATGATCGAAGCAGAACTTGAATGCACGAAGGACGCATTGGACGTTTTGGAGAAAATCAGAGGAGAAATCAAAGGTTTTGAAGTCGTTCAGGGAACGATGGACGATTTGTTCATCAACGTGACAGGGGGAAATAAAAATGCATAAATTTTGGAATCTGGTGAAGAGACATTGTTTGGTGTTCCTTCGCGACAAGACTGCCGTGTTCTTTTCGTTTTTGGCGATGATCATCATCATCGTGCTGATGGGCGTCTTTTTGTCCAAGATGAACGTTGACAGCATTTTGAGCCTTTTGGAGCAATTTCGTCATTCAAAAGCAACGGCAACGGACAGGAAGAATGCGACGGAACTCGTTTATTACTGCATCTTGGCCGGAATTTTGATGACGAATTCGCTGACCGTATCCACCAGCGTGATCGGAATATACATCGACGACATCAAGAGTCATGCGATTGATTGCTTTTATTCGGCACCGATCAAGCGCAGCATTGTCTCGTTGTCATACATCGCAGCGGCAATGATGGTTTCGATGATGATGTGTTTGGCAACGCTCGGCGTTTTTTTGGCATTTATCGTTTTAGACGGCGGAGAGATGCTTTCGCTGACGAGTCTGCTGAAGGTCATCGTGGGAATTGCGCTCAACGTCGTTTTGTTTTCAATCGGCGCGTACGGAATTTCGCTTGGGCTCAGAAGTTCAAAGAGCTGGTCGACGTTTGCAAGCATTTCCGGAACGCTGGTCGGATTTTTGGGAGGAGTCTATTTGCCTATGGGCTTTCTTCCAAAAGGCGTTGCGAGTGTTTTGAAGTTTTTGCCTTTTTTGCACGGAGCATCGATTTTGCGCAAAAGCTGCGTCCAATCCGCGTTGGATAAGACGTTTGCCGGTTGTCCGTCAGAAATTGCGACAAATTATCAGGAATATGTCGGCATTACCGTCAAATCCGGAGGACACGTTTTGAGCACGGCTGAACAGGTCTGAATCATGACATTGTGGCTCGTTGCAGCGTTGGCAGCCGTTTTTGCAATTTCGCGGAGAAAGCATTTGAACAGATGAAAATTATGATATCTTCTGCAGACGACGAGAAAGAAGAATTTATTATAAAACGCAATGTTTTGACAGACGATAACCATAACGGCTATTTACGGACAGAAAGACCATTTTCATCGATGTGTTCGTAAACGGCAGTGATTTTGACAAATGCAGCACACGCTCAATCAGCACGTCAAAATCACGGACACGTTTTGTTGCATGGAGGAATTTCCGGTATGGCAGGCGATACGCAAAAACCGAATGACTGCGATTAATTGCAGTCATTCGGTTTTTAATTTGAGGAATATTTTTCCCGACCTCTCGATCAAAAATTATTTTAGAAAACCTTGAACGGAGGCACGGGATTTGCCTGCGGATGATTGAAGTTGAAAGTTTTGAGACTTTCAAAATCTTCTTGCTTGATCCATGTTGTAGCAGCACCGGCAATCATGAGATTGATTTCGACGTCTTCTCGGTCTCGTTCCGTGAACGGAATGACCACGCATGGCTTTTGCTGGCTGCGGAACAAAGCAAGCTCATATGCGCAGCCGTCGTCAATGTTATCGAGATCGTACAGGAAAACGCCGATGTCGCTTGTTGCAACGGCAGTGCAGTCGTTTTGGAACGTGGCAGCAACCCATTCAGGCGTTCCAAAGACGCCTTCCGGATCGTTGTCCACGGTCGCGTCCTTGTACTGGAAGTCAAACGGGAAGTGAATAACGCCGACGGTTTCGTTTTGGTTAAGATATTCGCGCGCTTTTTTGGCGCGTTCTTTTTGAACGTCGTTGAACCATGGCGTGGCAAGATAAATTTTTGTCGTCGGACTTTTTGCAAGACCTTTGTCAATCATAATTCTTCCTCCTTGCGTGCATGTCGGCACGTTAATGTAAAATGCAGAGCGTGATTGCTGCTTTGATGCAAACGAGTAAGTCAGTATTCGTCCGTTTTCAAATAGTGCGAGTAGTAATCGACTGAAACGCGGGTTCCGTCAACCGTCAAGCGGGTCACCGAACCGTTTTTGGGACTGACGGTGATATCGACTTCGGGATCAAAATGGTGGACGATGCTTCTGATCGTCGTTCCGTGGCTGACGATCAAAATGTTGCAGCCGTCATCTGCAATCTTGTCAAGATATTCAAAACCATTTCCGACGCGTTCCCAGAATTCCTGGTTGTTTTCGGCCTGGTGGAACGGGTCTGCTTCCTTGCAGAAATCGCGCGCATCTTCAATCGAGTACGTTGAGATCAGCTCTTTGAAAGTGCGGCAGTTGTGCGAGGCACCGATCATCAGCCAGGCCTGATTGGAATCGGATCCTTCGTAATAGCCGTAGCCTTGTTCACGGAAATTTTCAAGCGTGATCGGAACGGGCGTTTCATTGTCGTTTTCGGACAGAATATAGTTGCAGGTTCTCATTGCGCGTGTCGTATCGCTGTGAAACGCGTACGCAAATTTGATTTTCTTGAGGCGCCGACCTGCTTCATGCGCATCTTCAATGCCCTTTTGGGTGAGCGGCGAATCGCACCACCCCTGCATTCGATTATAGCGATTTAAAATCGTTTGTCCATGTCTTACCAGGTATATTTTATAGCTCATTAAAAATCCTCCGAAAAAAAGTATATCATCATCAGCAAAAACGCGCTACTCGTTCATTTTGCTCAAGACGGCACGCAGCCTTGGCATGACGTCCTTGTCGCATGAGAACAAAATGTGGTCTCCGAGCTGAATCTGAGTCGATCCGTGCGGAGAAATCGCCCTGCCGTTTCTGAAAATTCGACTGATGGTGATGTTTTCGACGAACGGAATCTGACTGACTTCAATGCCGTCAAATCTGGCATTGTTGACGACGACTTCGTAAAGGCGCGAATTGCCGGTAATCATCTGGAGCGTTGACGGCGTTTCGATGACGGAGCTCATTAAACCGACGTTCGTGTCGAAAATATTGAGCGTTTCGACGTCGGCAGAAGCCAGCTTGTGATCCATCTCGGACATGCTTTGCGGATCTGTATTTTCCAGTTCGCAGATGACGCGCTTGACTCCGTATTCCTTGGCTTTCAGAGCCAGGTTGACGTTCATCTGCGGGTCGGTGTAGCCAAGGACCAGGATATCCGTGTCAAATACAGAGCTGTCAATCAAGTCCTTCGGATCAATGCTTGTCAGAAAGCTGACGTTGCCCTTGTAGCGGTAGGTATCGTAGTTTTCTTGTTTATGAGTATAGATCGAAACGTCATACCAGTCCGAATTGAGCCGTTCTGCGGCGTTGATCGTCACAAGGTTTGCGCCGATGATGTGAACCGTTGTTTTCTTCATGTCTTCCGGTTCGGACGAAAGGAGGCGGTTGAAGCAAAGCGGACCGAAAAGACAGGTCAGGATGCCGGCAATGAGGAACGCGCCTGATTGCTGGCTCGTGATGACTTTAAGGTCTTCTGCAACCGTCAAAACTGCCAAAACGAGCGTAATCGTCGTTCCGGAAAGAATCGAGCCGGCCAAGGCGTTTTGGCGTTTGAAACGCAGCCGCAGTCCGAAGAAGGCCGGAAGCTTGGCCAAGACGAACGCCAAAAAGAACAACGGAATCAGAACGATCGTCTTTGGATCCGCCAAAAGACTCGGAATGTCGAGCTTGACTCCGGTCAGGATGAAGAAGAAAGGAATCAAAAAGCCGTATCCGATCGCATCCAGCTTTTGCTGCGTGGATTCGCTCGGAGAAAGAAGCTTGATGACGATGCCGGCAACGAATGCGCCCAAGATGTTTTCTGCACCGACGTGTTCAGCCAGGACGACCAGAGTGATGATGACTGCAAACGACAAACGCATGTCGATTTGCGTGGTTGATTTGTTAAATTTGGAAAGAGCCGGGAAGAACCAGCGAAAGTGCCTGAAAATCATGGCGCCGGCAATGAACAACAGGCCGATGAGCCAAATCTGACTTCCTCTTCCGGCAACGACGGAGCTGTAGATCGTCAAGGAAAGCAGCGGGACGACCTCGCCTAAAACCGCAATCAGAAGAATCGTCTGACCGAACGGCTTTGACAGAAGCTCATTTTCCTTCAAAACTGAAATGACGACGCCAAGCGCGATTGTCGAAAAAAGAATCGTTGCCAGCAGGACGTTCGTGAACAGGCCGGTGAATTTAAAGAGAAATGCAAGCGCAAAAGCTGCGACAAAGCTCAAAGCGTATGACAGGACGGCGACTTGGACCGGCGTGATTTTGGGCGTGTCGTCTGCCTGCTTTTGTTCGAGCTTCGTCAACGGAGCGTTGTTTTTCTTGAAGAGCGAAAAATCGATTTCCATGCCGCTCAAAAATAACAGCAAGATTACGCCGAACGTTGACATGCTGTTCAGAATCGAATCGATGTGCACCAGGTTGAGACAGCTTTTGCCGATAATGATGCCGACGATGATTTCGGCAACGGACGTCGGCAGAAGTTTGATGTTGAAACGTGCCAGAATCATAGGCGTTGCAAAGGCTGCAATGACTGTGATCATTAATGAGATATCCATGGAATCATCCTTTCTGATTATTTTCTTTATTGTATCAGTTTATATCGATTTTTTCTTGAAGAATGACCGTTTTGAAAAGACTTTAATTTCACTTTGAAGGGTGAAATATGCTAAAATAGATTACTGAAAATTTCTGAAAAGGGAGCGTTCAAATGGCCGACATCATCAAAGAACAAGAACAAAAGCGCATGGATTACGTCGTTGAAAAAATAAAAAATGAAGAAGAAACCGCCAAAAAGAAAATTTCCAGGGCATCTGCCGATACCAAGGCGATTCAGGCTGATTTCAAAAACAACGTTCGCATCAAAACGGGGACGTATTCCGGCATGATGGAAACGGCTTTGACCGTCAGGCAGCAGCAGATGCAGCTTGAAGAACGCGAAAACAGTCGCAATCAGGCGGCGCATCGTTTGGAAATTCTTGAACGGATGGAAAAGAAGCCTTATTTTGCGCGCGTCGATCTGATCGAACAGGGCGAAGACAAAAAAGAAACGATTTACATCGGATTGGCGACTTTTTCGAACGGTCCGGACGAATTTCTCGTATACGATTGGCGTGCGCCGATTTCAAGCGTTTATTACGATGGAGGCCTTGGCAAAACCACTTATGCGACGCCTGACGGGGAGCGCGAGGTTGACGTGGTCCTGAAACGACAGTTCATGGTCGATGACGGCAAGATTCTGACTGTATTTGACACGGATGAAACGGTGGGCGATCAGATGCTGCTTGAGGTTTTGGATGAATCTTCCGACGTCAAAATGAAGAGCATCGTTACGACGATTCAAAAAGAACAAAACAAGATTATCCGCGATACGAAGTCTGATCTGCTGTTCGTTCAGGGGGCAGCCGGTTCCGGAAAAACGTCGGCCGTGCTGCAGCGCGTGGCCTATCTGCTCTATCGTTATCGCGGCAATTTGAATTCCGGTCAGATCATCCTGTTTTCGCCCAATCAGCTGTTCAACGACTACATCGATCAGGTTTTGCCGGAACTCGGCGAACACAACATGGTACAGATGACCTACTACCAGTATACCCAGCACCGCCTTCCGAAGATGCACGTCGAAACGCTCAAGGAACGTTTTGAAGAAGATAATCACGGAACAAACAAGAAAATCAGGGTCATCAAGGACAGTTTGAAGTTTTTTGACGCAACGACCGCATATTCAAACTATTTGGAAAGAAACGGGATGCGTTTCAAAAACATCATGCACAACGGCGAAATCTTCTTCTCGCGCAAGGAAATCAAGTCGATTTACTATAGCTTTAATGAAAATTATCATCTTGGCAATCGCTTGGAAGCAACGCAGGAAGAACTGCTCAAACGCTTGAGTTCAAGGGTTGGGCAGGAAGCCAGAACCGATCGCGTTCAAAAAGCCGTTCAGGATTTGCCAGCACAGGAACTTAATGCTTTGTACGGCGATCATCCGCGCAACTTTGTCGATGGCGACAAGGAACTCCTCTTTTTGTGCAAGCAATACGTGACGAAGGAATTCATGAAAATCAAGCGCACCATCGTCAGGAAACGTTTTTTGAACGTCAATGCTCAGTACGTTCATTTTTTGCGACACGTTCCTTCTTTGCTCGATCTTTCAAAGTTCGACGTTTCGGATGACGAATGGCAAAAAGGGGTCGAAAACACGATTGATCAAATCAAAAAGCGCAGTCTGCCGATGACGGACGTGTCCTGCTTCTTGTATCTGTACGACCGCATCACCGGCAAGAAGGGCGACATCAGAATGCGATACGTCTTCATCGATGAGATCCAGGATTATACGGCATACCAGCTTGCATATCTCAAGACGGAATTTCCGCGCGCCCACTTCACGATGCTCGGCGATCTGAATCAGGCGATTTTCACGAAGGAAAACAGCCACAGCCTGCTGTCTGAACTTTCGACGATGTTTGACAAGGACAGGACCAACGTGGTTCAGCTGACAAAATCGTATCGTTCAACCAGGCAGATTACCGATTTTACCAAGGAAGTGCTTGTCGATGGCGAAAAAGTCACTGCATTTAACCGCAACGGATCCTTGCCGACGATGACGATCGATGCTGACAGGGAACGCCTCGTTGAAGACGTCAAAGAACGTTTGCTTCAAAACGATGCCTTGAAGCTGACGACTGCCATCATCTGCAAGTCGCTTTCGGAATGCGAATGGCTGACCGAACAGCTTAACGTCAAAGGAGTCAAGGCAACGCTGATCAGAACCGAAAATCAGCGCCTCGTTCCCGGGACGATTATTGTCCCTTCATACTTGGCCAAGGGTCTGGAATTTGATGCTGTTATCATGTGGAACGCCAACAAGGAAAACTATCATGAAGAAGATGAACGCCAGCTGGTCTACACGATCTGCTCGCGTGCCATGCACCGATTGGACATTACCGTTGACGGTGAGATGTCGCCGTTGTTTGACCGGGTTCCAAAAGATTTGTACGAAATGATTGAAAAATAGCAAGGAGGCTGGGAAAAAAGTCCCGTTTTCCTCTTGAATTACATGAAATGTCGAACAAAGGAAGTCGCAAGTCGACTGATTTTGTCCGGCATTTTTTATAGGTGAATTTTTTGCCAAATGCAGTGCTGTGCAGCTCTGGCTCAATCAATGCTTGGTTATGCCCGTATAATGGTGTAAATTGATAAAAAAAAGAGAGCCAAGTGCTCAGCTCCCAGGTATAATTAAATCAACAAACAACAATAATACTAGGAGGATGAACAAATGGCCCAATTAAATATTA
>Ga0256406_1004515_pt1 | contig 15812 bp, 13 predicted proteins | sample RumenRJG_03DNA_FD_185986 | JGI IMG/M metagenome (GOLD analysis project Ga0256406, IMG submission 185986) | Bovine rumen microbial communities from Lethbridge, Alberta, Canada - RJG_03 | ecosystem: Host-associated > Mammals > Digestive system > Stomach > Rumen | place: Canada: Alberta | collected... | reverse complement strand
GATTGTCTGCTGGCCGGCCCGGCTTTGCCCGGGCCGGCTGTACCTGTGTAAAGGAAAAGATACCATATGAATAATACTGAAACTGTAACAGTGGATGCCGCGGCAGCCGCCGGGGCAAAAGAAGCAAAGGAAAAGCTGAATGCAAAGGAAACCTTCTGGCAGGTTCTTTTTCTGATCTGCGGAATTATTGCGGTAGGCTTTGTGCTGGCCATTTCCATATATCTGATTATTTCCGGAATCCCGGCTATTCATAAGATCGGAATCTTCAAATTTATGTTTGGAACGAAATGGGCGTCAACGGCGGCGGAACCTTCCTTCGGCATTCTGCCGTTCATTCTCACCAGCATTTACGGCACCGCCGGGGCCGTGGTCATCGGAGTTCCGATCGGACTGATGACAGCGGTGTTCCTCTCCAAGGCTGCACCGAAAAAGTTCGCAGCTGTCATCAAAAACTGTGTTCAGCTGCTGGCCGGCATTCCTTCGGTTGTCTATGGTCTGGTCGGCATGATTGTTCTGGTGCCGTCTGTTCAGAAGGCGTTTCACCTTGCCAGCGGTGCCACTTTGCTGGCGGCCGTTATTGTACTGGCCATCATGATCCTGCCGAACATCATCAATGTTTCCCTGACAGCGCTGGATGCGGTGCCGAAGGAATATGAGGAGGCTTCTCTTGCATTGGGGGCTACCAGGACAGAAACTTTCTTTAAGATATCCGTACATGCCGCCAGGAGCGGAATTGCGGCGGCCGTTGTTCTGGGGGTTGGAAGAGCGATCGGAGAGGCCATGGCCATCATCATGGTTTCCGGCAATGTGGCCAATATGCCCGGACTTCTGAAATCCGTGCGTTTTATGACAACAGCCATTGCCTCGGAAATGTCCTACGCGGCGGTCGGATCCCTTCAGAGAAATGCGCTTTTTTCGATCGGCCTTGTTCTGTTCGTATTTATCATGCTGATCAACGTATTTCTGAACGTAGTTATTAAGGGAAAGGGGAAAGAGCAGTAATGAGGAGAAAATTCTATAATGGCAGTATGAAATTTTTCATGTATCTGTGCTCCTTCCTTACGGTGGCGCTGCTGCTTTTTCTGATGGGGTATATTGCCTGGCGCGGTCTTCCGCATCTGACATGGCAGCTGATTTCAACACAGACAAGCCACCGCGCGCATACCATCGGTATTCTCCCCAATATCCTGAATACCCTCTATATTATTATCATTACCATGATCATTGCGCTTCCGATTTCCGTCGGAGCGGCTGTATATCTGACCGAATATGCCACCAACCGTAAAGTGGTTGCCATCATCGGGTTTGCCACCGAAACCCTGACCGGCATTCCGTCCATCATCTTCGGCCTGGTGGGCATGCTGCTGTTTATTCAGCTGATGGGACTGAAATCAGGTATTCTCGCCGGAGGCCTTACGCTGGTTATGATGATCATGCCAACCATTGTCCGCACCACTCAGGAAAGTCTGAAGACCGTACCGATGTCGTACCGTGAAGGAGCGCTGGCGCTGGGAAGCGGAAAATGGTATATGATCCGCACGGTTGTACTTCCAAACGCAATCGACGGTATTGTTACCGGCTGCATACTGGCGATCGGACACATTATCGGCGAGTCCGCAGCTCTTCTTTTCACGGCAGGTTTTGGTCTGAAACTGAATAGCTTTGTCAAATCGCTTCAGTCCTCATCCGCAACCTTGACGGTTGCCCTGTATGTATATGCCAGTGAACAGGGCGAAATAGACGTTGCTTTCGCCATCGCAGTTATCCTTATGCTGCTGACACTGCTGATTAACTTCCTGGCAGATCTTGCCGGAAAGAAACTCAGGAAAGCCTGAAAAGATGACAGATGATACGGAGGGAATAATTTTGAGCGGCACAATTGTATCCGTAAAGGGATTGAATTTATGGTACGGTGACCATCAGGCGCTGAAAAATATCAATGTTGACATTCCGCAGAATCAGATTACAGCATTGATCGGACCCAGCGGCTGCGGTAAATCAACCTTCATGAAGACCCTGAACCGAATGAATGATCTGATCCCGGGAGTAAAGATTAAAGGAGATATTCTGTACCGGGGGCAGAATATTTACGATGCCTCAGTGAACGTCACCGATCTGCGCAAGAAAATCGGTATGGTGTTCCAGAAGGCAAACCCGTTTCCGATGAGTATTTACGATAACATTGCCTATGGCCCGAGAATCCATGGCGTCCATTCCAGGGCGAAACTGGATGAGATTGTTGAAAAATCGCTGAAGGACGCAGCGATCTGGGACGAGGTAAAAGACCGGCTGAAGGCAAGCGCGCTCGGTATGTCCGGAGGTCAGCAGCAGAGACTTTGCATTGCGCGTGCGCTGGCTGTGCAGCCCGATATCATTCTGATGGATGAGTCTACATCCGCGCTGGACCCTATCTCTACCGGAAAAATTGAGGAGCTTTGTCTGCAGCTGAAGGAAAAATATACGGTGATCATGGTAACCCACAACATGCAGCAGGCAGTCCGCGTTTCTGATTTCTGCTGCTTCTTTCTGCTGGGAGAACTGATTGAAGCGGAAGATACCAAAACATTGTTCTCGATGCCGAAGGATAAGAGAACCGAGGATTACGTAACAGGGAGGTTCGGTTGATATATGCGTTCTAATCTTGATAAACAGCTGGACACATTAAACCAGGAAATGATTCGAATGGGAATGCTCTGCGAAACCGCTATTTCCATGTCGTCGGATGCCGTACTGCGCCATGATGCCGCGGAGGCAAAAAAACTTCCGGATCTTCTGGAACAGATTCACGATAAGGATAAGCAGATTGAAAGCGTCTGCCTGATGATTATTCTGCAGCAGCAGCCGGTGGCCTCCGATCTGCGCCTGGTCTCCTCCGCCCTGAAGATGGTGACGGACATGGACCGGATCGGCGTTCAGTCGAACGACATCGCCGAGATTGTCACTATGAAGGGCATTGAAGGACCGATTGACAGAAGTATCCCGGTGCGGGAAATGGCGGACGCTGTTATTCACATGGTTACCGCAGCGGTGGATGCCTTTGTGAAAAGAGATGACAATATGGCGCATTCCGTGGTAAAATATGACGACAAGGTGGATAGCTGTTTTGATCGGGTAAAGGAAAAGCTGGCAGAGGTTCTGAAGAGAACCGACAGCGTCACGGGCAGGGATCCGGAAACCGGGCTGGACGCCGTTGCGGTTCTGGATATTCTGATGATTACCAAGTATCTGGAACGTATCGGCGATCACGCCGTTAACATTGCCCGCTGGGTCATCTTTTCCATTACGGGTATCGATGAAAAACATGAAGGACGTATAAAATGATTTATTGTGTTGAGGATGATGAGAGCAGCCGCGAACTGATGGTATATGCACTTAATTCCGCAAACCTGGATGCAGCAGGCTTCGAAAATGCGGCAGAGTTTTGGAAAGCACTGAAAAAATCGAAGCCGGGTCTGATCATTCTTGATATCATGCTTCCGGATGAAGGAGGCATATCCATATTGAAGAAGCTTCGCGCGGACAGTGCAACCGAATGCATTCCCGTAATCATGGCTTCCGCCAGAGGGACCGAGTATGACAAGGTAAACGGACTGGATCTGGGAGCCGATGATTATCTGGCCAAACCCTTCGGAATGATGGAGATGGTTTCCCGGGTGCGCGCCGTACTTCGCCGGAGCGCAAAAAAGAATGTTCCGGAAATTCTGAAGGCCGGGGATATCTGCATGAACACAATGGAGCATACGGTGACGGTCCATGGGGAGAATGTTGAGCTTACCCTGAAGGAATATGAGCTTTTGAAGCTTTTTATGTCAAACATGGGAAGGGCCTTTACAAGAGATGTCCTCCTGGAAAATGTCTGGAATGACGATTTCGGCGGTGAAACCCGTACGGTTGACGTCCATGTGGGAACACTGCGGACCAAGCTGAAAGATCAGGGAGATATGATCCATACCGTGCGCGGTGTCGGCTACAGAATGCAGGAGCAGGAATAGATTTTTCTGACGGAAAAGAAGCCGGCTGCAGGGGAAAAGCTGCAGCCGGCTATTTGCATACCTGGCGGAAGTTTGCTGCACCTGACTTCAGTGTGCCGGAGGGACAAAACCGGGAGGCAAAGTTTACGACACGACGGCAGCCGGAAGATGAATTTTGTACGGCAGCCGGCGAACAGGAGGAGCCGTATGACAAAGAAAATATTCAAATCGATTTTCGTCGCCGCGATGGTCGTGATGCTGGTATCCTTCGTCCTGATTTTCGGGGTACTGTATATTTATGTGAATAAAGTTTCCATGAATCAGCTGAGGATGCAGGCGGATCTTGCAGCAGCCGGCGTGGAACAAAGCGGCATCGCTTATCTGGACAGCCTTGACCCTTCCGGCTACCGGATTACACTGATTGAGCAGGATGGAACCGTCCTCTATGAAAGCAGCGATGCAGACGCGGACAAGATGGAAAATCATCTGGAGCGTGAGGAAGTGCAGGAAGCGCTGAAAACAGGAGAAGGAGAGGCGCAGCGCTTTTCAAGAACTCTGCTGGAGCGTTATCTGTACTGCGCCAGGAAGCTTGGAAATGGAAATATCATACGTCTGAGCCTTTCCCAGTACACGGCGCTGCGCATTTTCCTGACGCTGCTGGCACCGCTCATCCTTATCTGTATTTTTGCCATATTTCTGTCCATGCTCCTGGCCGGAAGACTGTCACGGCGAATCGTGAAGCCGCTCAATGATGTTGATCTGGACCATCCGCTGGATAATGAGGGATATGATGAACTTAGTCCCTTGTTCAAGAGGATAAATCAGCAGCAGACGGAACTGAACGAGCAGGAACTGGAGCTGGAAAATAAGCAGTCAGAGCTGGATACGATCCTCGGAAATATAAGCGAGGGGATGATCCTGCTTTCTGCGGATGGCCGGATTGTCAGCATCAATAATGCCGCAGCCCGGCTGCTGGGTACAAGCCATAAAGACGCCGGCGGCAGGAAAATCATCATGATCAATCGGAACATTGAACTTCAGGATGCGATTGACCGTGCGCTCAGCGGCAGAAAAAATGAACGTGTCATCACGCTCAAATCCCGCCAGTACCAGGTGAACGCATCGCCGGTGGCCGGTGAGAACGGGCTTCGGGGAGCGGCCATTGTTCTTTTTGATGTGACGGATAAGGAGCAGGCAGAGAGCATGCGGCGTGAATTCTCGGCCAATGTCTCCCATGAACTGAAAACACCGTTGCATGCGATCTCCGGATATGCGGAGCTTATGAAGGACGGCGTCGTCCGGGAAGGCGATGTTGTTCCGTTTGCGCAGAAGATATATAAAGAATCGCAGCGGGCTATTCAGCTGGTGGAAGATATCATCAGTCTTTCTCATCTGGATGAAGGTGCGGACGATATGGCCCGCGTAAAGCTTGACGTCTACAAGATTGTTAAAGCAGAGGCGGAGCGGTTATGCGGCGAGGCGGAGCGTGCCGGTGTTCAGCTGATTACGGAGGGCGAAAAAACGAAGATGACCGGCATACCGGCTCTGATTCAGCAGATCATTCACAATCTGATGGACAATGCGATTAAGTACAATCATGCGGGCGGAAAAGTAACAGCCTCTGTCCGCAGTCTGGGAGGTGAGGTAGAGCTTTCCGTTTCCGATACCGGGATCGGTATTCCGGAGGCAGATCAGCAGCGGGTATTTGAGCGCTTTCACCGCGTGGACAAGAGTCATTCACGCGCGATCGGAGGCACCGGTCTCGGACTTTCGATCGTCAAGCACGCGGTGCAGATTCATCACGGCCGTATTGCCCTGCAAAGCACTCCCGGCGAAGGAACCACGATCACAGTTACGATGCCGAAAAAATAATCAGAGCCTTTATGCCGCCCATTCCGGCGTGTTTTTCCGGGTTGGTGATTGTAAGAAAAAACATTTTATGACATAATAGCGGTGATGGGAGGCAGCGGTATGAAAAAAATTAATCTGAAGAAAGCTAATCCGGCACAGGCAGCCGGCTCGGAAACGGCAGAGTTTAAGTGGATGGGAAAAGATACGGCCGCGGTGCTGATTGCGGCGGTGCTGACGGCGGCTGTCCGGGCCGGGTTTGAATACATGACCGGCGGCGATATGGATGCGCTTTCTCCGGGCTTTCCGGCTTTGGTTGCATTTTTTCTCACTTTCTTTATGTTAAAACACAGGTTTTCATTTCTGCCGGTTGATCACGGCCGCCAGTATGCGGTGCAGGGAATGGCATCGAAGGGAAAACTCAGGGGCGTCGGAATTATTATGGTGATCTGCTTTCTGGTCACGTCCCTTGTCTTTGTCCGCTTTTCCTTCGAATACCTGATTTACGCAATCCTCATTTTTATTGAAATGATGAGCGGCTATCTGGACGATGCCAGCTCAAGTGCATGGCAGGATTATAAAAAAGGGGCTATCGACCTGGGAGTTTCCCTGCTGACGGGTATTGTATTCGTAGTTACGAACTCAACGAATACGTACATCGGAAAGGTACAGATCACGCTGCATCCGGTTGTCTATGTGGTTCTTGCGGCTGTTCTGGTATGGGCAAGCATCAACGCAACCAACTGCGTGGATGGCGTGGACGGACTGTGCGGTTCGCTGAGTATCATTACCATCCTCAGTATCGCGCTCATTTACATGAGTGATCTGAACCAGTCTTATTTTGAGTATTCGCTGATTATGGCGGGTGTTCTGCTGGCTTATCTGATCTTCAACACGAAACCGAGCAGTATGCTGATGGGTGATGCCGGCTCAAGAGCCATCGGTGTTCTGATCGCCATCCTGATCATGAAGAGCGGCCATCCGCTCAGTTACCTGGTATTGGCGATCGTTATGATCGTTGACGGCCTGACGGGGCTGGTAAAGGTGTTTTTCAAACGGTTCTTCCATATCTCATTTTTCAGGACCCTGAAAACGCCGCTCCACGATGAAATGCGCCGGGATCTTCTTACTGGGGAGGATACGACTCCGAAGCCGAAGAAGCCGAGGGTAAGAAACTGGCAGGATCCTCAGATTGTAGCGCGTTTCTGCATCATACAGACGGCAGCCTCTGTCCTCTGGTATGCCCTGGGACTGTAAGACGCTTAATTTTGTTTAGAACAGGAGAATAGAAAATGGGGAACAAAGAATCAATTTCTGCAAGTATTGTACAGAAGGCTGAGATTGCCAGGGTTGTCCTGATGCCGGGAGATCCGCTGCGCGCAAAGGCAGTTGCGGATAAGTATATGAGCGATGTTGTACTTTTCAACGACACCCGCAACATGCTGGGATATACAGGAACCTATAAGGGCAAACGCATCAGCGTAATGGGACATGGCATGGGCGTTCCGTCCATCGGAATTTACAGTCAGGAACTGTACAGCCAGTTTGGCGTAGATGCGATCATCCGCATCGGCTCCGCCGGCGGTCTGGATATGGATGTTGACGCAAAGGATGTTGTCATTGCGGAAGCTGCCTCCACAAACTCCGGTTATGGCAATGCCTATGGCATTCCGGGACAGCTGGCAGCCTGCGCGGACTATGAAATGCTTGAGGAAGCTGTAAAGAATGCCCGCGCAAAGAACGTAAAATTCAAGGTTGGCAAGGTGTATACTTCGGATTTCTTCTATTATCCGCAGAAAGACCTGAACGAAAAGCTGAGAGATTTCGGCCATCTGTGCGTTGAAATGGAAACAGCCGGCCTCTACTGGACAGCCTGTGCAAACGGGAAAAAGGCGCTTTCCATCCTCTCTATTTCGGATCATCTGTTCAAACCGGTCGCACTCAGCGCCGATGAAAGACAAAACGGCTTCACCGACATGATGGAAATCGCCCTGGATACGGCCGTTAAATTTGCGGAATAATCAGACCGATACGCTGGGCTATGCTGACTGCGCCGGTCTGGATGCACGGTTCAATTTGCAGAATAATAAGTTCAAATTGTCCATAAGCCGGAAAACCAGGAAAAACCGGACGGGCAGGAAGAAACCGGACAGGTCAGAAAGCCCGGGCCGCCGCACAAACATGTGCGGCGGCTCTTTTTTTCTGCGCGGATCGCAGCAGGAAAGCCGGCAGGACAGGCAGCAGGATTTTTGCAAATGACCCGTAAAAAACGCAAATAGAGCTCAGAACACAGGTCCGGAGCCGGCATAGAAAGAAAAAGTTGAAAATAACCGGTTACTGGCGTATGATGGGGTACGATACCGACAGCACATTTTTATTTTTGACAGAAGAAGGTAGTGACAGCAATGGTTAAAGAAACGGTTATGTGGCATTCCGACCGGCTGGATAAGGATATGCATGTTAATGTTTACGGCTGCAAAGGAGTTCCGCTTCTTTTTTTCCCGACACAGGATTCGATGGCCGGAAGTCTGTATGATTTCGGCATGATCGGATGCATCAAGGATTATATTGAAAAAGGAAAGATTTGCGTGTTTACCGTTGATACGGTGGATAAGGAAAGCTGGTCCTGCACGGAAGGAATCAATTCATGGCGCACTGCCAGACAGGAAAGTTATTTTCAGTATATTGTGAATGAGGTTGTTCCGTTTATCCGTACCCGCTGCGGAAAAGTTCTTCCGCTGACCGCCGGACTTTCGATGGGAGCAGACCACGCGGCGATTACTTTTCTGAGACGGCCGGATCTGTTTCAGGGGCTGCTGGCGCTGTCCGGAGTATATGACTGCAGTTATTTTTACGGTAATTACATGGACGGCGATCTTTACAATAATTCACCGGAGCATTTTCTGGCGAACATGAATACGAACCATCCGTACATCAATCTGTACAATTCCAAAAGGGAAATCTTCTGCATCGGGCAGGGAGCCTGGGAGGAGCCCGGTGCTACCTCGCAGCATAATCTGCAGCGTATTTTCGATGAAAAGGGTATTCACGCCTGGTTTGACTACTGGGGAAATGATGTCAGCCATGACTGGTTCTGGTGGTTTAAGCAGATCCGTTATTTCCTTCCGTTTCTGCTGGGCGAGAAGAACATTCCCGAAGAACATTCCTAAGGTGCAGCAGAGCGGCGTTAGTTTCAAAGGATGGTAATTATTTTATGAATTTTATTTTTATTTCTCCGAACTTTCCATATACCTACTGGAATTTCTGTGATCGTCTTCACAGGAACGGAGTTAATGTTCTGGGCATCGGCGATGAACCGTACGAACAGCTGGATCCCCGGCTGAAGAAATCATTGACAGAGTATTATAAGGTTGCAACGCTGGAAGATTATAACCAGGTATTTCGGGCCACTGCCTTTTTTTCCTATAAGTACGGCAAGATTGACTGGATTGAATCCATGAATGAGTACTGGCTGCAGCAGGATGCGCGTCTGAGAACAGATTTTAATGTTACAACCGGCGTGCAGAATGGACAGATTGATTTTATCAAGGAAAAATCCCTCATGAAGGTTGTCTACAACCTGGCGGGCATTCCGACGGCGCGTCAGCACAAAGTGGCAACACTGGAAGAGGGGCGGCGGTTTGTTTCCGAGGTCGGCTATCCGGTCATTGTGAAACCGGACATCGGTGTTGGCGCCAACAATACATGGAAACTGAAGAATGATTCGGAGCTCGTGGAATTTTATCACAACCGGGAGATGGGCGTTCACAGCGAGCCTTATGTGATGGAACAGTTTATCGAGGGAAACATCGTATCTTACGATGCCATTCTGGATTCAAACTGTGACCCGCTATTCGAATCCAGCACAAAGTGGCCGCCTTCGATTGTGGATATCGTTGTGGAGGACAAGAACCTGGCATACTATGTGCTTCCGGACGTTCCGGAGCCGCTGAGGGTTCTCGGCCGCCGAACGGTAAAGGCCTTTGGGGTCCGGAACCGCTTCGTACATCTGGAATTTTTCAGACTGGCAAGACCCTGCCCGGGAGTCGGGAACTATGGCGACTATGCGGCGCTGGAGGTGAATATGCGCCCGGCCGGCGGATACACTCCGGATATGATGAACTTCGCCCATGCTACGGATGTTTATCAGATCTGGGCAGACATGGTAACCACAAACAAGCGGATCCTTCAGCCCCACGGAACGGATGGCTTCTGTGTGTATGCCGGCCGAAAGGATGGGCATCCCTATGTCCACACCCATGAGGAGATCATGGCGAAATACGGTTCCTGCATGAAGATGCAGGAGGAAATGCCGGAACTGAACTGGCCGCAGATGGGAAGATTCATGTACACGGTGCGCCTGGAATCCCAGGAACAGACCGATGAGTTTATCCGTTTCGTGCAGGATGAGCGGACTTCCCGGTAAATATCAGAAAAAGGCTGTTTTATATGTTTGCAGAAAAAATCCCTGCCGGAGGTGAGCTATCATCTCCGGCGGGGATTTTTTGTGCGGAAAATTTTGCGGAATACTTCAGCAGGAAAAGAACATCCGGAATATTTTGCCGGATATAGCTCACGCAGCCTACACCGGGAAGATCGTCTGATACAGGCTGTTCATCAGCGGGATCGTAATGATACAGAGCAAAACGCCCATAATATTATAGATACCGGCTTCCAGCGGCTTATTGTTGTATACAATGGCCAGCTGGGAGACGGTAGCTGCGGGCGGTGCCGCCATGGCCATGAAGGCAACCTGGAATACAGGAATCAATTCCGGCCTGCGCCGGAGCAGCCCGGTAGCGCAGAGAAGTGCGAGGACCATCAGCGGGAATACGATCAGCCGGAGGAGTGAAATTTTATAGGCTTTCATTAACGTAAATACATCTTTGAGGCTGGCGAGGGCAATCGTCATACCGACAACCATCATCGATAAAGGGCCTACCGTGGACCCCAGACCGGACAGTGCGGTGAAAATAAAATCCGGGAAGCGGAAACCAGTCGCCATTATAAAAATTCCAATCAGAGTCGCCAGAACATTGGAGGTTGTCAGAATTTTTTTCAGCTGAAATTTACGCTGACCGCTGATCAGGCTTTCGCCGTGCGTCCAGACCAGCAGGTTAAACGGAATCTGGATAGCGGTGGCATAGAAAACCATATCCTTCCCCAGGGTCATGCTGATCAGCGGCAGGATCAGATTGCCGACATTAGAATAAATCAGAGTGGTCTCATCAATAGCATCCAGATGAAGCGGCTTTCGAAGCAGCCGGGCCGCCAGAATCCAGACCGCATAGACAGCGCAGGAAAAAAGAACGCAGAACCAGAAATTATGGATGCGCTCCGGTGTCATATCGATGGTAAAGGCGCTGATGATCAGGCATGGTGTCAGGACATAAGCCACCATATTGGAAAGAGGCCGGATCCCCGCCGGGTCAAATACTTTCGCCTTTACAACCATATATCCGGCGATCGCCATCAGAAGCATGGAACAAAGTTTACTGATCAGTGTCAAAGTAAAAGACATGAGAAATACCAGCCTTCCTGAAGATGGAACGGCGGACCCGATAATCCGGGCAGCCGGAGAAGAAAATCTGTAGAAAAATACATGTATACAGTAGTGTAGCATGCATAAAAACTGCCTTCAATACAAAATGAATTTGCTTTTATACATAATTTATCATTATTTCGCATAATATTAGAGACAAAAATATGGAAATTGGGTTATAATAGCAATAATGCAATTCAATAACAGACATTGTGTTTTACAGGAGGGTTACATTGAGCAGAATTTCTATTCGTACAAAGTCTCAGTCACAGGCCGTGGTTGAGTCACTGTACAAGGACGTTGAACGGCGTATCATCGCCAGTCCGCCCGGACTGTGTCCGGTTGATCTTGCCGATTCATTCCTAAAGCTGTGCCATGCACAGACATGCGGCAAATGTGTTCCGTGCCGCGTAGGATTAAGCCAGCTTTCAAAGATGCTGGACAGCGTACTCGAGGGAACGGCAACGGAAGAGACGATTGATGAGATTGAAAGGACAGCCCGGGTTATAAAAAATTCGGCGGACTGTGCCATCGGTTTCGAGGCAGCCAATATGGTTCTGCAGGGAGTGATTGGTTTCCGCGACGACTATGAGGAGCATGTAAAGCATCACCGCTGCCTCGGTTCTCTGAATCAGCCGGTTCCGTGCGTGGCTCTGTGTCCGGCGGGCGTGGATATCCCGGGATACATTGCCCTGATTCATGCGGGGCGCTGTGCAGATGCCGTAAGACTGATCCGCAAGGATAATCCGTTCCCGATATCCTGCGGTCTGGTGTGCGAGCATCCGTGTGAAGCCAGGTGTCGCCGCAACATGATTGACGGACCGATCAATATCCGCGGGCTGAAACGCTATGCGTGCGATCACGCCGGTGAAGTTCCGGTGCCGGCCCGTGCGGAGGAAACCGGAAAGAAGGTAGCCATCATCGGGGGCGGCCCGGGCGGACTTTCCGCTGCCTACTATCTTGCCCTGATGGGACATTCTGTTATGGTCTATGAGCAGCGTAAAGAACTGGGAGGCATGCTCCGCTATGGCATTCCGAGCTATCGTCTGCCAAGAGAACGTCTGGATGAAGATATCCATTCCATTCTGTCGGTCGGAGGGATCGAATATAAGACCGGCATCAGCGTCGGAAAGGATGTGTCGCTGGCAGATATACGGAAAGAATACAATGCGGTGTATATCGCGATCGGAGCTCATACCGACAAGAAGCTTAATCTGCCGGGCGAGGATGCGCGCGGAGTCATTTCTGCCGTGGAGATGCTGCGCAGCATCGGAAATGGTACGCTGCCTGATTTCAGCGGCAGGAACGTAGTTATTGTCGGCGGCGGCAACGTAGCCATGGACTGCACGAGAAGTGCACGCCGCCTCGGTGCCGATCATGTTACCTGCGTATACCGCAGACGTCAGATCGATATGACAGCTCTGCAGGAAGAGGTGGAGGGCGCCATTGCCGAGGGATGCGAGATCGCAACCATGCAGGCACCGGTCCGCATTGAGACCGATGAAAACTACAACGTAAAGGGACTGTGGGTTCAGCCGCAGATAACGGGACCGTATGATAAATCCGGCCGCCCGAAGCCGATGAAGGCAGATGCTCCCGAGAAGCTGATTCCGTGCGATATTGTGGTTGTAGCCATCGGGCAGGACATTGAAAGCAAGCCGTTTGAGGAAGCCGGCATTCCGGTGAAGCGCGGTACCATCATGGCCCTGAACAGCGGAAGCGTTACGGATACCGAGGGTATTTTTGCCGGCGGCGACTGTGTATCCGGACCGGCTACGGTCATTCGTGCCATCGGTGCCGGGAAGGTTGCGGCAGCGAATATCGATGATTATCTTGGATTCGAACATGAGATTACGGTAGAGGTGGATATCCCGCAGCCGGTTCTGAAAGACCGCCCGCAGTACGGCCGGGTGAACCTGAACATGAGGGATGCGGCTGACCGCAAGGACGATTTCTGTGAAATTGAAAACGGCATGACCGATGAGGAAGCCTGCCAGGAATCCGGACGCTGCCTGCGCTGCGATCACTTCGGCTACGGTGTATTTAAAGGAGGGAGGACGGACAGATGGTAAACCTCACCATAGATAATATTCCTGTATCCTGCAAGGAGGGTACGACAATTATGGATGCGGCTGCCAGCATTGGTATCCCGATCCCGCATCTTTGCTATTTAAAAGGAGTTAACGAAATTGCAGCCTGCCGCGTGTGCGTGGTGGAAGTCAGGGGAACGGAGCGTCTGGTTCCGGCTTGCGATAACGCCGTGGCCGAAGGCATGACGATCTTCACAAACAGTCCCCGCGTGCGTGAAACGCGCCGGGTGAACGTGGAACTGTTGATGTCTCAGCACAGCGGTGAATGCATGAGCTGTGTGCGCTCCGGCAACTGCTCACTGCAGACGCTGGCCAACGATCTGAACATTCTGGATGACAATCCGTTCCAGAAGGATCTGCCGAGGTTTTTCTGGAACATGGAGGCACCGCTGATCAAGGATGCGGCCAAGTGCATCAAGTGTATGCGCTGCGTGAATGTCTGCGACAAGATTCAGTCGCTGGATATCTGGGATGTGGAGGGCACCGGCGGACACACTAATGTCAACGTTTCGATGAACCGGGAGATCATGGACGCGGACTGTGCCTTCTGCGGACAGTGTATTATCAACTGCCCGACGGCTGCTCTGCGGGAGAGAGACGATACCCAGAAGGTTTATGCGGCCATGGCGGACCCGAAGAAGGTTGTCATTGCTCAGGTGGCTCCGGCTGTGCGCACAGCCTGGGGCGAAGCGTTCGGCATGTCTGCCGGACAGGCGACCGAAGGCAGGATGGCAGCTGCACTGAAGCGTCTTGGCTTCGACTATGTATTTGATACCAACTTCGGCGCGGACATGACCATCATGGAGGAAGCCAGTGAGTTCCTGGAGCAGATCACACATCCGGATGAGCATACGTTCCCGATGTTTACATCCTGCTGTCCCGGCTGGGTTCGCTTTATGAAATCACAGTTCCCGGATATGGTGGGGCAGCTGTCAACCACCAAGTCCCCGCATCAGATGTTCGGCGCTACGATCAAGAGCTATTTTGCCCAGCTGAAGGGGATTGATCCGCATGACATCTGTGTTGTTTCCATCATGCCGTGCCTGGCCAAGAAGGCTGAGTGTGCGGAGCCGAACCAGAATGATGCCTGCGGTGATCCGGATGTGGATATTGTTCTGACCACCCGCGAGATGAATCGTATGTTCCGTGCGGATCATATTATTCCTCAGATACTGAAGGAAACACCATTCGACGAACCGCTGGGAATTGCATCCGGTGCCGGCCAGATCTTCGGCATCACCGGAGGTGTTATGGAGGCAGCGCTTCGTACCGCTTATTTTAAACTGACCGGAACGAATCCGGATCCGGACGCATTTAAAAATGTGCGCGGTCTGGACGGCTGGAAAGAAGCTGAGTTTGAAATCAACGGAAAAACGCTGCACGTAGCGGTTGCTTCGGGGCTTGGCAATACGCGGAAGCTGATCACGGCACTGCGCAAGGGAAGAGTACAGTATGATTTTGTGGAAATCATGGCCTGTCCGGGCGGCTGTTCGAACGGCGGCGGACTTCCGATCCACGATGGCTTCAACATGACGCCGGAGCGCGGGGCTGCACTGTATGGTCTTGACTCACATAACAAGATCCGCTTCTCACATGAGAACCCGGGCGTCCAGAAGCTCTATAAGGATTACTTTGGCGAGCCGCTTTCTGAGAAGGCAGAGAAACTGCTGCATACCGATCACTTTGGATGGGATATGCCGCTTTCGCCGAGACTTCACGAGTCAGCAAGATAACGGGGCAGATGGCAGCTGATTGGCAGCTGCTTACAAAAAGGTACATGATTGGCAGGACAATCAGAAAGAACTGCTGTATCACCGCCGGAAGGGATGATTCATCCTTTTGCGGTCGGATACAGCAGTTTTTTTGAAAGGAACACAGGATGTTAACAATAGGATGTCATGAGTCTTCTTCCAAAGGATACCTGAACATGGGAAGGGTAGCCGTGAAGATCGGCGCAGATACATTTCAATATTTTACACGAAATCCGCGGGGCGGAAGCGTGAAGGAGCTTAATGTTGCGGATATCGAAAATTTCATGGCATTCAGGAAGGAGCATAATCTGGCGATGCCGCTGGCACACGCACCCTACACGCTGAATCCGTGTGCGGCAAAGCCGGACGTCCGCCGTTTCGCGGTTGAAACCATGAAGGATGATCTGGGCCGGCTGGAATATCTGCCGGGTTCCTGCTACAACTTTCACCCGGGAAGCCATGTGGGGCAGGGCGCGGAGGAAGGAATCCGGAAGATTGCGGAGGTTCTCAATGAGGTCATCCGTCCGGAGCAGAAGACAACAGTACTTCTGGAAACCATGGCCGGAAAGGGCAGCGAAGTTGGGCGTACGTTTGAGGAACTGCGCAGTAT
>Ga0256406_1004514_pt1 | contig 15814 bp, 9 predicted proteins | sample RumenRJG_03DNA_FD_185986 | JGI IMG/M metagenome (GOLD analysis project Ga0256406, IMG submission 185986) | Bovine rumen microbial communities from Lethbridge, Alberta, Canada - RJG_03 | ecosystem: Host-associated > Mammals > Digestive system > Stomach > Rumen | place: Canada: Alberta | collected... | reverse complement strand
AGTCGGGATTGCTGCGGGCATGCTCGCACTTCTTGCATTCCTCTGGTACATCGGAGGCAGAGATTCTAAGATAGAGAGGACTCACGAGACAAAGCCTATCGAAGGTGTGCAGCCTTTCGAACTCGGATACATTTTCAACGGAGAGGTGGACATCAGAGATGTACTGCAGCTCCTGATGTACTTCGGTCAGAAGGGTTACCTCAGCATCAGCGAGTACGAGCCTAAGAAGTACAGGATAGTAAGGAAGAAAGATCCGAGCGGAGAGGAAAAGCACCTCAGGAACGCATACGGCATACTCTTCGAGGATATATATGAGAACAGGGCAATCGAAATGGAGGATCTCGGAGAGAGGCTTCTCAGTGTTCGCGACGCAATTAGCGATGACGTGGCAGCGGGCCATGCCTCTCCTGACAGCCTGCCGTTTACGCAGCTGTCATTAATACTCAGAATGGTCGGCACAGTCCTTGCGGCAATCGGCCTGGGAGCTATCAACGCAGTAAGTTATAAGTTTGAGTATCTCAACGTCAATTATACCGAAAGCGCTATTGTGGCGCTCATCGCAGGAGCCGCGATCTATTTCCTCTGCAAGGCATTTGACAGGAGAGATTCTTCGTCAGTTGATGACAACCGACTAATCGAAATCGTAGCGGTTTTCGTAATCGTCGCAGCATCTGCATACGTTGCAATCGGAGTCATGAGAAGAACCGGCAATTTAATTGCCGCAATTTGCCCGTTCATACTTGCCCTGCTCGGAGCTTTCATAGTCATTATTATGAGAGCCAGAGGAAAGGACAACGCCGAGCTCGTCATGAGGATAAGGCAGCTCAGGAATTTCATATATCATCCGACACCGAAGGAACTGCTTGAAAACCACATGGCGGACAAGAACTACTACTATGAAATGCTGCAGTACGCTCTGGCGGCGGGCGCGGAGGAGTCTTGGGCGATTTCCTTCCTGACTCTCGATGTGCCTGAGCCTAAGTGGTACACGGACGACATAGAAGGGCATGCATTTTCCAATCTGAGAGAAAATATTACAACGGTCGACTATGCAAGAGATTTAAAGACATTTATGAGGACAATTGAGACAGCCTTCGCTGATCTACTCAGGCGCAGGCGCAGAGGACAGTAAATAAAGATGGCAGATAAGCAAAAGATAATAAACATAGCAGTAATAGCGCACGTCGATGCGGGCAAATCCACACTCGTGGATGCACTTCTGGCCCAGTCGCACGTGTTCAGAGAAGGCGAGCAGGTAGCGGACTGCGTGATGGACTCCGACGCAATCGAGAGGGAAAGAGGCATCACGATCTATTCCAAAAACTGCTCGATTATGTATAAGGATTACAAGATTAACATCGTCGACACTCCGGGACATGCGGACTTCAGTTCGGAAGTAGAGCGCATCATGAAGACTGTTGACACAGTAATTCTGCTCGTGGATTCAAGCGAGGGTCCTATGCCTCAGACGAGGTTCGTGCTCAGCAAATCCCTCGAGCAGGGAGTCAATCCTATACTGTTCATCAATAAGATAGATAAGAAGGACGCAAGAATAGATGAGGTGGTCGACGAGGTATACGAACTCTTTATGGACCTCGAGGCCAATGACGATCAGCTCGATTTCCCGATTTTATACGGAATCGCCCGTCAGGGAATTGCCGTCAACGATCCGAAGGACGTCGAGTCAATCAGCATAGGTGAGGGAGAGACCAAGATTAAAAAGTCTCCTGCGGGATTCGGAGGCCTCGACATAGAGCCACTGCTCGAGTGCATTGTAAATCACTGTGATGCCTATCCGGACAGAGACAGCGAGCCTCTTCAGATGCAGGTATCGACCCTCGCATACGATGATTATATCGGAAGGCTCGGAATCGGACGCATCACTCGCGGCACAATTAAGGAGGCCCAACAGGTATCCGTCACCAAGGAAGACGGAAGCGTGGATAAGTGCAAAATCAACCAGGTCTTCGTATACAAGGGTCTGAGCAGAGTGGCTGTGGATGAAGCAAAGAGCGGTGATATCGCCGTAGTCTCAGGCATATCCGACATATCCATCGGAGAGACTATTTGCGACCCGGATCATCCTGAGTCGTTAGGTGAGATCAGCATAGAAGAGCCGACACTTTCCATGAATTTCATGGTCAACAGCTCACCTGAAGCAGGTAAATCCGGTAAGTACGTCACATCGAGACACATAAGAGAGCGCCTCGATAAAGAGCTCGAGGTCAACGTCGGACTTCTCGTTGAGGAGACCGAAAGTACTGATTCGTTTAAGGTATCCGGCAGAGGAGAACTCCACCTTTCGATTCTCATCGAAAACATGAGAAGGGAAGGATATGAGCTTGCCGTATCCAAGCCTGAGGTAGTAATAAAGCGCGGTGAAAACGGTGAGAAGCTCGAGCCGGTCGAAGAAGTAGTTATAAGCGTGCCTGACGGCTACACAGGACCTGTCATCTCAAAGTTAAACCTCAGAAAGGGCATGATGACCGAGATGATGAGCGAGGGCAACGGTTACTCGCGCATCGTATATACGGCACCGACCAGAGGCCTCATGGGATATAGGACAGAGTTCATTAATGACACCCACGGAGAGGGCACCATGGTAAGGCGCTTTGCGGGATTTGAGCCATGGAAGGGAGAGATTCCGGGCCGAATCAACGGAGTTGCCGTTGCACAGGAAGCAGGAAGCTGCACTGCGTATGCAATATTTACCATCCAGGAGAGAGTCCAGATGTTCGTTAAGCCGCAAGACCATGTTTATGAAGGGCAGATAGTCGGCATGAACGCGAGGTCAGAAGACATGGTGGTAAATCCATGCAGGGCCAAGAAGGCCACGAATATGAGAGCGGCAGGCTCGGACGATACCATCAAGCTTACACCGCCGAGGACATTTACCCTCGAGGAAGCCCTCGAGTTTATCGACAGAGATGAGCTCGTGGAAGTAACACCTGACGATATCAGGCTCAGAAAAAAACTTCTGACCGAGCTCGAAAGAAGAAAGGCTGCGAACAAACAAAAATAAATAAATTTGCGGTGGCATGGTGCCACCGCATTTTTTTGCATAATTCAAGAAAAGCTTTATGCAGCAATCAGGGAATATTCTATGTCACTTAAAGATTAGATAAGTTGCAAAGGCGATTATCCAAGCCAGTACGCATTGCCAGATGACAACGAGGACAGCCCAGCGTGATCCCATCTCGCGTCTTATGGATGCGATAGCTGCAACACACGGAGTGTAGAGCAGTGAGAATACCAAAAGCGATGCCGCAGATGCCGTAGTAAGAGCGGAAGTGACATTGTTGCCGAATAGTATTCCGAGGGTGGAGACCACCGACTCCTTGGCCATAAACCCGCTGATAAGTGAGACGCATATACGCCAGTCGCCGAGTCCGAGAGGGCTCATGAGAGGTGCCAGCACGCTCGCAATGGATGCGAGTATACTGTCTTGCTGGTCGGATACCATCTGGAATTTGAAATTGAAACTCTGGAGCAGCCATACGACTATGGTTGCGATGAGTATGACGGAGAAGGCCCTTTGCAGGAAGTCCTTGGCTTTCTCCCATAATAGTTGAAGGACGTTCTTTGCGCCCGGCATCCTGTAATTAGGCAGTTCCATGACAAACGGAACTGCTTCTCCTTTGAACAGTGTTCCCTTGAAAAGCACGGCCACGAGTACACCCATGATAATTCCGAGAACGTAAAGACCTACCATTATAAGTCCGCCGTGTCCCGGGAAGAACGCGTTTACGAAGAATCCGTAAATAGGGAGCTTGGCCGAACAACTCATGAACGGAGTGAGGAGTATCGTCATACGACGGTCCCTTTCACTCGGCAGGGTGCGGGTTGCCATGACGGCCGGCACCGTGCAGCCGAATCCAATCAGCATAGGCACAATGCTACGCCCCGAAAGTCCTATTTTTCTTAGGAGCTTATCCATCACAAAGGCGACTCTCGCTATGTATCCCGAATCTTCTAATATAGAAAGGAAGAAAAAGAGCGTGACGATAATTGGAAGGAAGCTGAGTACGCTTCCGACTCCCGCGCATATGCCTTCCGTGATAAGTCCGTGCACCGCATCGCTCACCCCTGCGCTTGTCAGCACAGCATCGAGCCAAGAGGTGAAGCCTTCAATGCCCGCTTCAAGAAGTTCCTGCAGCCATTTGCCGATAACGTTAAATGTCAGGAAGAAGACAAGCCCCATGATAGCGATGAAGGCCGGAATTGCCGTGTATTTACCCGTCAGGAACTGATCGAGCTTCGCACTTCGGATGCGCTCCTTGCTCTCGCGAGGGCGACTTACGGTCTCAGCGCAGACCTTTTCGATGAATGAAAATCTCATGTCGGCTATGGCCGCACTTCGGTCTAGTCCGCGCTCGTCTTCCATCTGCTTTACGATATGTTCTATGGTTTCAAGCTCGTTCTTATCCAGGTCGAGCTTCTTCATTACAAGAGGATCGCCTTCGATTGTTTTGGTCGCGGCAAAGCGCCAAGGCAAGTCCGCTTTTCTTGCGTGATCTTCGATTAAGTGAGCTGCTGCATGTATGCATCTGTGAACCGCTCCGCCGTGATCACTCTGGTCACAAAAGTCGGTGCGAGTCGGTTTCTCCTGATATCTTGCGATGTGAATCGCATGGTCGATAAGCTCGTCGATACCTTGATTCTTGACAGCGGATATAGGTACGACCGGAGTCCCGAGCAGGCTCTCCATGATGTTAACCTTGATAGTGCCTCCGTTGGCGCTGACCTCATCCATCATATTGAGAGCCACAACGACAGGAATCTCCATCTCGAGTAGCTGCATTGTTAGATACAAATTTCTTTCTATATTGGTCGCATCGACTATATTTATAATCGCGTGCGGCTTTTCGTTGATTACGAAGCTACGCGTAACGAGTTCCTCGCTGCTGTACGGAGACATCGAGTATATGCCCGGAAGGTCAGTGATGAGGGTGTTTGGATGTCCTTTTATCACACCGTCTTTTCTGTCGACGGTAACACCCGGGAAATTGCCCACGTGCTGATTCGAACCCGTCAGCTGATTGAAGAGGGTGGTCTTGCCGCTGTTTTGGTTGCCGACTAAGCCAAACCTCAGTACGATGTCATCTGGAAGCGCAATACCCGTTCCCTTAGGATGGAAGCGTCCGCCTTCACCGAGGCCCGGGTGCTCGGCCTTCTTTACAATGTCCGGATGTTCAACTGCGCATTCACTTTCGACTTTTGCGCTCGTCTCTTCTACAGGCTCGATTTCAATTTCGGCCGCCTCAGCCAGCCTCAGCGTGAGCTCGTAGCAGTGAATCTTAAGCTCGATAGGATCTCCCATCGGAGCATATTTGATGACCGTGACTTCCGTGCCGGGGATTAAACCCATGTCAAGAAAATGCTGCCTGAGAGCACCTCTGCCACCGACAGACTTAACGATTCCCGATTTGCCGATTCCCAGTTTATCTAAAGTCATACTTTCCTGTGCATCAAAAGAATTAGATGTCTCTAATCAAGAAGAATAATAACACACAAGTGGTACCTCTGACTATTGCATGCAAACAATTTGTGGAGGATTGATTGAGCGGCTAAGGCTCTTGAGTGGAAATGATTTAAAAAATCCTATCTTGACAATAGGAATTCCTGATGTTATTATCCCAGTGTAAAGAGTTAGCCAAGGCTAACTCTTCGCACCATAATACTTTCATCCCTCTATACAATATCTACAACCAAAGCAGTCGCCTCACAATTTGGCGACTGTTTTGGCAAAGCGGGTTGCCGCTTATTATTTTTAAAAGCGAGTTAGCATAAACTAACTGACAAACCTTAGACGGACAAAAGAAATGCTGGATAAATATTTGATTAATTGCTGCGCACCAACACTTGCATCTCTTAAATCAGGAAGCTTGTTCAACTGTAGTTTTTCACCAGACAGAGATAGTGTAGATAAAGTTGTAGCTGAGTGGAATGATGCACTCGAAGGAACAGGCATAAGAATCCGCCTGTTAAGAAAGAGTGAGATGTCAGCGCTTATATATGTGTTCAGATCAAGTGCGCTCCAAGAAAAACTATCGGATCCCGATATCAAATCATTCCTTAATTCTCTTGGTTATGATTGCTCATTAAGAACTACAAATTGCGATGACGAAGGAACTCGCATTATATATGAATGCCTTAAACAACTTGAGCACAGGATATCCAATGCAAGTAAGAGCAAAGATGCAAAATTTCCCCATGAAATTGGTGTTTTTCTTGATTACCCGTTACATGACGTAAAAGAGTTCATGCGAAACGAAGGATGCGGTAGCAAGATTACAGGCACCTGGAAGGTATATGGGGATGAAAAAGCTGCCAAATTAAGATTCGAGAAGTTTAGAAAGTGCACTGAGATATATAACAAATTGTGGAGAACCGGTAGTAAGAGCATACTGCAACTTACGGTTGCCGGATAAATATTTAAACAAAGAAAGGAAATAGTAACGATGAGTAAAGTAGCAGTAGTTTATTGGACAGGAACAGGTAACACAGAAGCGATGGCAAATGCAGTAGCGAAAGGGGCCGGAGAATCAGGAGCAGAGACTACTCTTTTTTCTGCATCGGATTTCGATTCTGCGAAAGCATCTGAGTTTGATGCAATTGCATTCGGATGCCCTGCAATGGGAGCAGAGGTGCTTGAAGAATCAGAATTTCAGCCTATGTGGGATAGCGTAAAAACGGAAGTTGCTTCTAAGAAGATAGGTCTTTTCGGATCATACGGTTGGGGAAGCGGTGAATGGATGGATAGCTGGGCTGACGATGCATCGGCTGCGGGCATCACACTATCTGCGGATCCTGTTATTGCCAATGAAGCACCTGATGATGCGGCAATTGCGTCCTGCGAAGCACTCGGCGCAGCTCTCAGCAAATGAAAAAAGCGAGAGAAATAATAGCCACATTGAAATAACAGGAGGCAATGCAAGTAATAATGACTGAGAATAAACAGAAGAAGAAGGGTACCCTCGGCAAACTGATGGAGTACGCCGGTAACTACAGACCGCTTACATATATCGGAATGATTCTCTCAGGTCTGGCCATGATTATGGGAATGGTTCCATACATATGCATATGGCTTGTAATAAGAGACTTGATTGCCGTTGCACCCAATTGGACGGCTGCGGGAGAAATAGGAAGATACGGATGGATGGCCTTTGGTGCTGCCGTCTTGGGAATAATTCTCTATTTCATTGCGCTCATGTGCACCCATCTTGCAGCCTTTAGAACTGCATCAAATATCAGAAAAAGCTGCATGTCACGGCTGATGCAAGCGCCCCTTGGATTTTTTGATAACAATGCTTCGGGATATCTCAGAAACCGAATCAACGGAGCGGCGTCCGAAACGGAGACGTTGCTCGCGCATAATCTTGCCGACATCACAGGAACCGTTGCCATGTTTATAGCAATGGTTGTCCTGCTTTTTGCCTTTGATTGGAGGATGGGTCTTGCATGCATGTTTGCGGCGGTCATTTCAGTCTTGGCGATGTTCTCCATGATGGGCGGTAAAAACTACAATCTTATGATGGAGTATCAAACCGCCCAGGACTATCTGGGAAAAGCGGGTACGGAATACGTGAGAGGAATTCCGGTGGTCAAAGTGTTTCAGCAGACAGTACATTCATTCAAAGCTTTCAAGCAGGCCATTGAGGATTACAGCGCAAAGGCCAAACATTATACCGGAGAGATATGCAGGATGCCTCAGGCGGTGAACCTCACTGTAACGGAAGGAGCCTTCATATTCTTGATCCCTGTAGTACTCTTCCTTGCGCCTCGAGCAGCTTCCTCCGGAAATCTTGCAGAACTTATAACAGACTTCGCTTTCTATGCGGCCTTTTCTGCAGTGATTTCCACTGCGCTGGCAAAGGTTATGTTCGCATCCAGCGGCATCATGATGGCGGGAACAGCTCTTGCGAGAGTGGAGACCGCATCCGAAGCTCCGGTGCTTAATGTTTCTGCAAACCCGCTTGAGCCAAAGGATAATAGTGTGGAATTCAAAAATGTGAGTTTCACTTACGAAGGTACGGATAATAAAGCCCTGGATAATGTGAGTTTTAGTGTTCCGGCAGGAAAAACAATTGCCCTGGTGGGACCTTCCGGCGGAGGGAAAACAACAGCGGCAAGCATTATCCCTCGTTTCTGGGATGTCAACGAAGGACAAGTATTGGTAGGCGGCGTGGATGTAAGAGAGATGGATCCTCATGTGCTGATGGATCGAATCGCTTTTGTCTTTCAGAATAATAGACTGTTCAAGGTCTCCATCTTTGAGAATGTAAGAGCTGCAAGACCGGAAGCAAGCAGAGAAGAAGTTGTGGCCGCCCTCTCTGCCGCTCAATGCGAAGACATAATTGCTAAACTCCCTGAAGGAATTGACACGGTGATAGGTAGTAAAGGCACATATCTTTCCGGCGGAGAACAACAGAGAATATCTTTGGCAAGAGCCATACTTAAAGATGCCTCCATAGTAGTCTTGGACGAAGCCACGGCGTTTGCGGATCCGGAGAACGAAGCCAAGATACAAAAGGCATTCATGGAGCTTACAAAAGATCGGACGGTAATTATGATTGCCCACAGGCTGACCACCGTTATGGGCGCTGATTCCATAATAGTTATGGATGATGGAAAGATTAGAGAACAGGGAACCCACGAAGAGCTTCTTGCATTAGGAGGTCTCTATGAACAAATGTGGACGGACTATCAGAAAGCCGCACAGTGGAAGATAGGAAGGGAGGTCAGATAAGTGTTTTTTGGAGAGAAATTCAGAAGGAAATACGCTCTGACTGCCCAGGGCATCAGAAATGTAAAGAGAGGAACCTTTTGGACTGTCGCAGTGAACCTTGTTGTCATGGGTGGTGTAGGCATTCTCTATTACATGACAAAGAACCTGATAGACAGTTTGACGGAAGGCAGCAGCCTTCCCGGAGTGTCCATGTATATTGCTGCGGTAATTGCATTTCTCGTTTTGTCCCTATTTACACATTATCAGCAATATAACAATACATATAACTTGGTTTACGATGAAATCGCAACTATGAGAATCGGACTTGCTGAAAAACTCAGGAAGCTTCCCCTCAGTTTTTTCAACAAAAGAGATCTTTCGGATTTAACGGAAACTTTGATGAGCGATATGAATAGGCTGGAACACGTCTGGTCTCATGTCCTGGGTTATCTTCACGGTTCGTATATTTCCACAGGGATTATAGCGATTGGTCTGTTGGCTTATAATTGGAAGCTTGCAATATCATGTCTTTGGGGAGTGCCGGTGGCATTTGCACTTTTATTCGGCACGAGAAAAATCACCAGGAATTATTCTATAGAAGCAAAGGCACAGGCTCTCTCCATGACAGACGGCATACAGGAGACCCTTGAAAACGTGCGGGAAATAAGAGCCACCAATCAGGAGAAAAGATATCTTGATAGCCTGAATAAGGAAATTGATTCATTTGAAGATGTCATGCGCAGAACAGAATTGGTGACGGGAATATTTGTAAACGGTGCCAGTGTCATCATGCGTCTTGGTGTTGCGACCACTATTCTTATAGGTGCAAAAATGATAATGGGCGGAGAGATAGAATTTATGACTCTCTTCATGTTCATGCTGATTATCACAAGGATATATGCACCATTTGATCAGTCTTTGGCTTTAATTGCAGAAGTGTTTATATCTGAAATCAGTGCAGAGCGAATGGAAGAAATATATGATACTCCTGTTTCCGAGGGAACAGAGCTGTTCAATCCTAATGGCCATGACATAGTTTTCGACAATGTAAGCTTTGCATACGAAAATGAAGCCGTTCTTAATGGTGTGAGTTTTACTGCCAAGGAAAGTGAGGTTACGGCTTTGGTAGGGCCTTCAGGTTCAGGTAAGAGCACGTGCGCCAGACTTGCTGCTCGCTTGTGGGATGTAAGCGGTGGTTCAATCAAGCTTGGAGGTATTGACATATCCACCGTTGACCCGGAAACCTTGCTTACGGATTATTCCATGGTGTTCCAGGATGTAACTCTGTTTGATGACACGGTTAAGGAGAATATCCGTCTGGGAAAACGCGGTGCAAGCGACGAAGAAGTATTGGCGGCTGCAGCGGCGGCAAACTGTGATGAGTTCGTATTGAAACTGCCTAACGGCTACGATACGCCTATCGGTGAAAACGGTGCGAGACTGTCCGGAGGAGAGAGACAGAGAATCTCCATCGCAAGGGCTCTCTTAAAAGACGCGCCCATCCTTCTGCTTGATGAAGCAACTGCCAGCTTGGATGTAGAAAGCGAAACCAAAGTGCAAAGCGCACTATCTAAGCTGATTGAAGGAAAGACTGTGCTTGTAATAGCTCATCGCATGCGCACCGTGGAAGCTGCAGACAAGATAATAGTTCTGGTTGACGGAAAAGTGGCCGAAGAAGGCAATCCCAGAGAGCTTATGTCGAGAGAGGATAGCATATTCGCCGGTATGAGAAAGCTCCAGAGCGAAAACGCAGGCTGGAGGATATAAATGGCTTTTCTTGAACTGCACAGAATTAATAAGTCCTTCGGAGAGGATGAGAGCAGGGTGCATGTGCTTAAAGATATAGACCTTGAGGTGGATCAGGGAAAATTTTGCGTACTTCTCGGACCTTCGGGATCGGGAAAGTCCACCCTGCTAAATATCATTGGTGGTATAGATACTGCGGACTCGGGTGAGATTATAGTCCATGGTGATTCGCTACGCGGCATGAAGGATAAAGCTCTTACTAATTACAGACGCAAACATCTGGGTTACGTGTTCCAGATGTACAACCTCATCCCGAATCTTACAGTCAGAGAGAATATCGAAGTAGGATCATTCATAAGCCATGATCCTTTGGATGTGGATGAACTAATAAATACTCTCGGATTGTCTGAGCACGCAGGCAAACTCCCGAATCAGCTCTCGGGCGGTCAGCAGCAGAGGACTTCCATAGGAAGAGCTATAGTAAAGAATCCCGACATACTGCTCTGCGATGAGCCCACGGGCGCCCTAGATTACAGCACCTCGAAGGAGATACTGTCTCTGATTGAAAAGGTTTGCCAAAAGTACGGCACCACTGTGGTGATGGTAACGCATAACGCCGCCATACAGGAGATGGCGGATGTTGTGGTGCGGCTTAAAGATGGCGCCATCAGGGATCGTTTTGAGAATACAGAAAAGAAAAAAGCAGAGGATCTGGAGTGGTAAAGCGAAGCTCTCCGTTAAATAAAAGGTACATAAGGGATATTAAAAATGACTACGGTAAATACGCGGTCATTTTCTTGCTTTTGATGCTTACCATCAGTTTTACCTCCGGATACATAATCGCAGGAGACAGCATGGTGACTGCATATAACGAGAGCTTCGATAAGTACAATGTGGAGCACGGACATTTTGTGACCCATTCTGCCCTGAGTCAATCAAAGAAAAAGAGCATAAACGGACTTGGTGTAAATGTTTACGACATCTTCTATACGGAGAAGGAGGCAGAGGGGCACGGCACACTAAGGATATTTGCTGATAGAGATGATGTGAATCTTGTTTGCCTTATGAGCGGGGAGTTGCCATCCGCGGATAATGAGATTGCAGTGGACAGGATGTATGCAGCAAATAACGGACTTGCTATAGGTGACGAGCTGATTGTGGCCGGCAGGTCTTACAAGATTTGCGGATTCGTGGCCCTCCCGGACTACAGCGCCCTGTTTCAGGACAACGACGACATGATGTTTGACGCCTCTCTTTTCGGTACAGCTATTGTGACCGGTGAATGTTTTGCGTCCATGGACAATCTAAGATACTGCTATGCATGGAAGTACCAAAAGATAGATAGTGCAGTAAACGAAAAAGAACTCTCGGATGAGTTTATGAAGAAGCTGAACAAGCTGTTAAAACTTGAGGAGTATGTGCCGAGGTATTTAAACCACGCCATAACTTTCACGGGCGAGGATCTTGGAGGAGACAGAGCAATGATGGAGGTACTGCTCTACATCATCACAGCGATTATAGCCTTCGTCTATGCTATCACCACCAAGGATACGATAGAGAAGGAGTCCACGGTAATCGGAACCCTCAGGGCTACGGGATATACAAAAGCTGAACTCATCCGTCATTATATGGTGCTGCCTGTAATGATAACTCTCGTCAGTGCAATCGTAGGGAATATCCTCGGATATACGTATTTCAAGAAAGTATGCGCGGACCTTTATTACGGCAGTTACAGTCTAACAACATATACAACTATCTGGAGTGCTGAGGCATTTTGGAGAACTACGCTGATACCCATCTCTCTGATGGGTATAGTGACTTGGCTGGTGCTCAGGTCCAATCTTTCGAGATCTCCGCTGCAGTTCATGAGGAGAGATCTGACTCGAAGCAAAAAGAAAAATGCGGTTCCGCTATCTGCAAGCATACCCTTTATCAGCAGATTCAGAACCAGAATCATATTGCAGAACATACCTAACTACATAATGCTGTTTCTGGGCATACTCTTTGCGAGCATACTTCTGATGTTTGGACTCCTGATGCCATCTGTTATGAACCACCAGGCGGAGGTGATCACGGGAAGCATGCTTTCTAAATACCAGTATATCCTGTCAGTTCCTGAGGAACTGTCCGATGAGGATAATAAAACTGCTGCCATGGTGGAGTTTATGAAGTATGCGAGAGAGGTTGAGACGGAGACAGCGGGAGCGGAGAAGTTTGGAGCTTATACACTCAAAACAATACCGAAGGGTGACAACTTGAGTGATGAGGTATCTCTGTACGGAGTAAAGCCGGGTAGCGCATACATACGTCAAGAAATGCCTGATGATGGCGTGCTGGTCTCTTCATTGTACCAGGATAAATACGGCATCGAGGTAGGCGGCAGCATCACCCTAAAAGAGCAGTATGATGACAACACTTACTCTTTTGAGGTGGCAGGGATATATGACTACGAGGGTTCAATATCCATGTTCATGAAGGATGAACTGCTGAACAGCACATTCGATTTGCCCGCATCATACTTTGCAGGTTACTTCTCGAATGAAGAAATAAAAGACATAGATGAGAAATACATCGGCACGGTGATTGACTATGACGCCCTTACCAAGGTGTCCAGGCAACTGATGATATCCATGGGAGGCTTTATGAAACTCATAGATGTGTTCTCGGTTGCGCTCTCGCTGATACTGATTTATCTCCTGTCAAAGATAATTATCGAGAAAAATGCCCAGTCCATATCCATGATTAAGATACTGGGATACACGAATGCGGAGGCGAGTAAGCTCTATATTATGTCCACAACGATTATGGTGATTATATCTGTGTTCATAAGCTTGTTTCTGTCCAAAGAAATAATTATCTACCTGTGGCGGGCGATTGTAGCGACTCGCATGAGCGGATGGATAAGGATTTATTTCGACAGGATAATATACATCAAGATGGTGCTTCTAAGCCTCGGAGCCTTTGCCGCTGTGGCTGCACTTGAGATGAGAAAGATAAAACATATACCGATGACGGATGCGTTAAAGAATGTGGAGTAGTTTATGAAGATGAAGCTGGCAAGAATAACATTAATAATGCTGGTTCTCAGCATGCTGTTTACAGGCTGTGCCCAAAAGCCGACATATGATATAGACTCCGCAGATGATGCTGTGCAGGAGTTCAGTGAGTGGAAGTATGATGGTTCCGATTACATGACGGCAAAGGAAAAAAACGAAGTGGTCACGGTCCATGCGGATGCAACGGGCATGGTAAAGTCCATTGATGATTCAGTTACTTTGAAGGGAGTTGCCGATCTTGCATCTGATGGGATAAAAAAAGAATCCGTCAGGGACAGGACTAATCTCAGCGATATATCGAATAAGAACGGAGATGAAGCCTTTGAAATAAAGGATGGCAATGTATACTTTCAAAACCTCGGACATGACATAAGCTATGAAGGAAAGGGAAAGGCTGAGCTTCCTGTCAGCATAGATATTAAATACTATCTGGACGGGGATGAAATGAGTCCGGATAAAATAAAAGGAAAGAAAGGACATGTGAAGGTCGAGTACAGCCTGGAAAACACGGAAAGCTGCGAGCTGGAGATAGGGGGCGTCATGCGCACTGCTTATGTACCGTTTGCCGCCGTAAGTATGGTTATGTTGGAGGAAGGTAGCTACTCAAATCTCAAGACCAAGAACTGCAAGTCTACGAGTTTAAATTCAGAAAATGTGATAATGGCTCTTTGCATGCCGGGAATGAAGAAAAATCTGGAGTATATATCCTCGGATGTCCTTGATGATGATGTACATGACTCATTTTCATTTGAGTTTGATACGGACAGCTTTACCATGGGGTTTTCCACCACAGTCATATCAAGTAATTTCTTCGATGAGAGCATCGACCTCAGTGACTTGGATGAGATTAAAGATGCCCTTAACGATCTTGAATCAGCGGGGGAGACAATAGCAAGGGGAAGCGATACGATCAAAGACGGCATGGAGGAATTCGGAGGATATCTTGATGAGTATATCGGCGGAATCGACAGCCTGGATAGCGGCATATCTGATCTTGCGAGCGGTATCGATGCATTGAATGAAGGAAAAAAAGACATATATGATGGTGCCAAGAACATAAGCGATTTTCTTTCTTCATACAGTGAAGCGTATGACGAAATAAGACCACTGATTGATGCAATGACTCAGGCAGATCCGGATAATCCTGAGCTTCAGGCTCTGCTTCAGTGGTACGATGCTCTGGCTGAGCAGAATGCTCAGATGGTCGAGGGAAGCTCCGCATATACTGAAGGCGTTGAGGAGTTTAACAAGGGAATTGCTTCCGCTAAAGAAGGTGCAAATGAACTTGAAAAGGGCAGCAATACGCTCGCTACCAATGGAAGCAAAATCTCAGAAGGATACGATTCGCTTCAAAGTGGATTCATGGAGTACAGAAAAGGAATATGCAAATTCTATTTCGAAGGCATAGTGGAACTCCGGAATGAAGGAACGAGTAAGATTGAGGAAATACAGAACTTCATTCACATGATAGAAGAGGCGGATAAAGGCTACAAGACATATTCAGGTCTCGAGAAAGATCAAGAGGGCAAGGTAACTATTGTTATCGAGACCGAAGCAATAGGGCGGATGAGCGGACTGTAGATATCTGCATGCTGATTATGACGGTCAAAGTGCAATTCAAATAAAAATTATCAGATCTGCTGAATAAATATCATTGCTAGGACTGTTGAAATTCAGCACTTCGTGTGCTATCATTAGCGAGCTGAGCAAAAAATGCTCATCAAGCAATAACTGGCTGTGGAGGATTGACCGAGCGGCTAAGGAGCTCGCCTGGAAAGCGAGTAGGGTGTAACAGCCTCGTGGGTTCGAGTCCCATGTCCTCCGCCATAAAAGCCTTGGAAATACTGAGTTCCAGGGCTTTTTTTATGGCTTCGGTTTTGGGTACATCTGGGTACAGCTTATGCTGCCCCGGTGAAAGAGATCTGAACACGGGCATTTTCAAGCTGTTTAGCCCTTTCTTCCCGTGCAGACCTGTCATAACAGTAATTATTAAGAGTGGTTCTGGCATCATTGTGACCAACATAATTCTGTATGGTCCTGATGTTAACATTCGCATCAATAAGCGATGAAATGAATGTTCTCCGGCCAGAATACGGAGTGTTCTCTGGGATCCCTATGCTTTTACAGATGACAGGGAAGGTCTTGCGGAGCCGGTCGTAGAAACTCTTGAACTGCTCATTCATCATGAATATATATTCCGGACTTTCTATTCCTTCCTCCAGCTGCCTGTTTCTGGCAGCTTCTATAAGCTCTTTGGCAAGCGAAGTCAGGATGATCCGCCTGA
>Ga0256406_1004509_pt1 | contig 15825 bp, 14 predicted proteins | sample RumenRJG_03DNA_FD_185986 | JGI IMG/M metagenome (GOLD analysis project Ga0256406, IMG submission 185986) | Bovine rumen microbial communities from Lethbridge, Alberta, Canada - RJG_03 | ecosystem: Host-associated > Mammals > Digestive system > Stomach > Rumen | place: Canada: Alberta | collected... | reverse complement strand
GTGGTTTGAGAAACGGTCGTTCAAGAACGAGCAGGACAGAAACAACGTCATCACAAGCGGCGTTCTCTATTCTTCCGGTATGATTGCCGGTGAAGGAATCGTCGGAATCCTGCTGGCGCTCTTCGCGATCATTCCGGTTCAGGGAGGCACTGTCGGAACTGTTATCGATATTTCTGCAAAGGGAATCAGTTTCGGCAACATCGGCGCGCTGATTTGCTTCGCGATACTGGTTCTGACTCTGCTGAAATGGTCCATCTGGAACAAGAAGGTATATACAACGTATGACGAAGCGGCTTAGAAAAAAACAGAATGCCGAATTAACGAACTACTTGGACAAGATCCCCGCAATCCGCGGGGGTCTTGATTGGGTGGAAAATAACGGCTTTGTGACGGTGAAACAGCAGAATACCGGCGCGTACAACCGTATCGCGCAAAAGCTGTTCGGGACGCCGGCTGTCAGCAACATCGATCTAGATGAGTTCGGCAGTTTTGTATGGTGTCAGATTGACGGAACGCGGACGATCTATGAGATCGGGCAGCGGATCCGGGAAGAATTCGGTGATAGAGCGGAGCCCCTGTACGAGAGACTCTGTACTTATTTCTATACGCTGGAGAATGTGAAATATGTGGAATATGTAGAGGCGGGGAAGAAGGAATGAATCAGACAGTGATCATCGTGATCGGCGTGATTTTGTTTGCCCTGGCAACCGCAGTGCTCTACGCCATCGGGCTTCGCAAGAAGATGAATGAAGAGGAACGTCTCACAGAGATGCTCCTGAACAACGGCGCGCTGCGCGTCAGAAAATATCTTAAGCAGCATGAAACCGTCACTGAGGACGGAATCGGTTATATCATCGAAGATGTCCACGCCCGGGAATTTCATTCCAAGAAAACGGCGGTAATCGCCCGGGGGGCGGATTTTCAGAAGCAGCTGATCGAATATATGATGAGACATGATTATATCAGCAGGATAAAGGATGAAAAGGGTGAGACTTTGTACACCCTGCCAAAAAAGGAGAGATAACAATGGACGAGCTTAAAAACCTGCAGCCTGAGGCGGTATTTGATTTCTTCAGGGAGATTGCGGCTATCCCGCACGGCTCCGGAAATACCGGACAGATCAGCGATTATCTCGTAAAGTTCGCGAAGGACCGGGGACTGGAATATTATCAGGATGAAGCCAATAATGTCGTGATTTTCAAACCAGCTTCACCGGGTTATGAGGATGCTCCCCGGGTGATGATTCAGGGACACATGGATATGGTCTGTGAAAAAACTCCTGACAGTGCAATTGACATGGAAAAGAACGGCCTGACGCTGGCCGTGGACGGGGACTGGCTCTATGCAGAGAATACGACCCTCGGCGGAGATGACGGAATTGCCGTTGCCATGGCGCTTGCCGCAATGGATTCCGACGAGCTGCAGCACCCCGGGATAGATGCGGTTTTTACCGTGGACGAAGAAATAGGCATGCTGGGCGCGGAAGCTATCGATGTTTCCCGGATCAGCGCCCGCAAGATGATCAACATTGACTCGGAAGAGGAGGGGATCATTACAGTCAGCTGCGCGGGCGGCGTGACCGCATCCGTTCATCTTCCGGTGAGACGGCAGACCGGAAGGGGCGTTCTCTGCCATATCCGGATCGACGGACTCCTGGGCGGTCATTCGGGAATTGAGATTGACAAGGAGCACGGAAACGCCAATATCATGATGGGACGGCTGCTGTATGCGCTGTCGGAACATGTGGATTTCTCGCTTGTAAAGCTCGCGGGAGGAACAAAGGACAATGCGATCTGCAAACTCTCTGAGGCGGAGATTCTGACGGAATCCGCAGACATTGACGCCCTGAGAGAGCTTTGCGATGAGATGAACAAAACCTTCGCCCACGAGCTTCGCTCTTCGGATCCGGAAGTCTGTGTGACATTCACCGCAGAGACGCCTGAAGTCTCTGCAGAGGCGCTGGACAGAGACAGCACCCGCCGCGTCATCGCATATCTGATGCAGACGCCGAACGGGATTCAGAATATGAGTACGGAGATTGAAGGTCTTGTGGAAACGAGTCTGAATCTGGGCGCGCTGAGTATGGATGAAGCGGAAATGGTTGCGGTGTATGCGGTGCGCAGCTCCGTGGCAACGAGAAAGGATTATCTGTGCGATAAGCTGGAAAGTCTTTCCGCACTGCTGGGAGGATCGGTGCAGTATTCGGGCGCGTATCCCGGCTGGGAATACAGGGAGGATTCGGTGCTTCGGGATACCTGTATCGAGGCGTACACAAAACTGTATGGGAAGGCTCCGGAAATCGACGCGATACACGCAGGACTGGAATGCGGGCTCTTTGCCGGAAAAATGGGAGATGATTTCGACGCGGTCTCCTTTGGACCGGACATGTCCGGCGTGCATACCACAGACGAAAAGCTTTCGATTTCATCGGTGGAGCGCACATGGAAACTTCTCTGCGAGATTCTGAAAAACTGCAGATAATATACGCTGGGGAACTGTGGACGTTACGCCGGCTGCGATCCGTCCGTTAACTTCATCGGCCGTGAAGATGCGGACTGCGCGAAACGACCCTCAGCCGTGCCCTCCGATGAGCAGGAGGGCACGGCCGCCTGGTCAGGCAGAGTGCGGGAAGATAATGCACAGATGCCTGTTAGAAAAATGCGGAAACGAAAAAAATGTCTTGATTTTTGGTCTGAGTTCCGCTATACTGTTCATTGGTGGTTCGCACGAAAGACCTCATGGGGATATAGCTCAGCTGGGAGAGCGCCTGGTTCGCAATCAGGAGGTCAGGGGTTCGATCCCCCTTATCTCCACCATATGTATTGATGAAAAGTCTTGAAAATAGCCGATTAGGTTGAATTTTCAAGGCTTTTATTTTTGTAACGCTGCAGCCGATTCCTGTATAACCGCTGCAGCCTATTTTTGTGTAACCGCCCAAAGCGATTGAATTTCCTGTCGGGATGTAATAGAATATTTATTAGTGACAGTAGAGCTTGTCTACTTGCCATGATATACGATGAAAGGAAGTACTATATATGGTAAAACAGCTATATCCAAGAGTTGAAATCAACCTGGACTATTTGAAGGAAAACGCGGAGCAGATGGTGAAGCGGTGTGCGGACAAAGGTATTGAGATTGCCGGTGTAATCAAGGGCACGACGGGACTTCCGGAATGCGCCAAGGCTTTCGCGGAGGGCGGATGCACCATGATTGCTTCTTCGCGTCTGGAGCAATTGGAGGATGCGCGGAATGCGGACATAGAACTGCCGTTTCTGTTGCTGCGTGTGCCGATGCCCAGCGAGATTCCGGAGGTTATCCGGCTGACGGATATCAGTCTGAACAGCGAGCTTTCCGTTTTGAAGGCGCTGAATGAAGAGGCCGGAAGGCAGAACCGGAAACACGGGGTCATTCTCATGGCGGATCTGGGCGATCTGCGGGAAGGCTACTGGGACAAGAATGAGATGACAGATGTGGCGGAACAGGTGGAAACCGGGATGGAGCATCTGGAACTGGCAGGTGTGGGCACCAATCTGGGCTGCTACGGCTCGATTCTGGCAACAAAGGAAAAACTGGACGAACTGGTGGATGTTGCGGAACGCATTGAAGCGAGAATCGGCAGAAAGCTCCGGTACATTTCCGGCGGCGCGACAAGCAGCCTGATGCGAGTTCTGGATGGGGACATTCCCGAACGGATTAATATGCTCCGTTGCGGAGAGGGAATCCTTCTGGCCAGGGATCTGGAACTGTTTTACGGTTATGATATGAGCTTTATGCATCAGGATGTGTACACACTGAAGGCAGAGGTTATTGAAGTGAAGGAAAAACCGACGCATCCGGTGGGACAGATCGCGGTGGATGCTTTCGGACACACCCCGGATTATGTGGACCGTGGAATCCGGAAGAGAGCGCTGCTGGGAATCGGTAAGGTCGATTACGGGAGCATCGAGGACATCTTCCCGAGGGAGAAGGGAATTCAGGTGATCGGAGCCTCCAGCGATCATACGATTCTGGATGTTGAAGACTGCGGACGGGATCTGAAGCCCGGGGACATTATAGATTTCGATATCAACTATGCGTCTCTTGTCTACGTGACAAACTGCAGGAATGTGCAGATCATCTATGTATAGAGACACGCCTGTCAGAATTCCGGAGAAGGAGCTTCGTGTTTCTGCAGAGCGTCATTTCGCCCGGGCGGGCGGACACGGCCTGACGGGGAAAGGCCGGGAGGTTTTTCTTTCCGGCGGGAGGCGGTATCGGGACGCGCGGATACGGAGAATTGATATACGTGCGGTCGTTTCATTTTGTGATACAAAGCAGGAATCCCCGAACTCCGTTCTCCTGCAGCATGCGGATGATGCGGATTCTTCGGAATCCCCGGAGTATGTGCGCCTGACGGCACCCGTGCTGGAGCAGTATACGGAAACCGGGATAGCGGGAGCTTACGTCTGGTTCCTAAGCGTCTCGGGATTAGAATCTGCCGATGTCAGTATTGGCGGGGAGAAATCCTGCGTCGACATGGACGCCGGGAGCACCGGAGCAGACATGGACGATGAAGGCATTGTCGGCAGTAAGGTTGATGGGAGCACCGGCATCGGCAGGGAAGAGAAGAAATCCTGCGCCGGGAGCATAGAGTCCTTCTATGAAACGCTCTGGGCGGAAAGTTATCTGGCTGCGGCGGTTTCTCGGCTGAAGAAGTCTTTTGCCGGAGAGATCCCCTCCGGATACTGCCTTTCCCCGCAGATGGGGCCGGGGTATTACGGAATGTCGATGGAGGAAATTTTCGCCTGCGGAAAACTGGCGGATCCCGGAGCCGTGGGCGTTGAGATTTCCGAGGCGGGGTCGATGCGGCCGGCAGCCTCCTCGGCAGGCATATATTTTGTGCTCCCGACGGGCGCCCCGGTTCCGGATCAGGCATGCAGAAGCTGCGTGGGAGACCCTCGCGGATGCGGGTTTTGTCTCTTGCGGAACAAAGACTGATTCGATATAATAAAAAGGAGAGAGAATCACTTATGGGAGATATGGCACTTTATCTGGGAATCACTGTCGTCGGATATTTTATCGGCGACCGCTACCGGAAAAAGGAAAGAAATCTGCCCTGGACCGCGAAGGTGCAGACTGCGGCGATCGCGGTGCTGGTTTTCGCTATGGGACTGCGAATCGGCGCCAACAGAGAAATCGTAGGGCAGCTGGATACCATCGGGCTGTACGCCTTTGTATTCACCATTGTCGTTATGGTGTTCAGCGTTGTGTGCATTTTTTTTGTGAGAAAACTGCTTGGAATCAATCGCTATGGACTGATGAAGACGGATCAGACAGAGGATCCGGTGGAAAAGGCCATCGAGGCGAATATGAGCGGTGCATCCGGGAGACGCGGCATCGACCCGATGACTCTTGTAATACTGGGTTTTGTTGCTGCCGGAATCGCTGCGGGATATTTCGGCTTTGCATTGCGGCTGAAGCATTTCGACAGTTTCAATGAGACGATCAGTCTGGTTATCAAACTCGGTCTCTGTACGTTGCTGATTTTCGTCGGAATCGATATCGGGATCGAAGGAAAGGTTGTTGCACACTTCCGAAAAGTGGGAATCCGGATCCTGGCTATTCCGGCCGCAGTTATCGTCGGGACGCTGGCGGGGTCCGCAGTCTGTGCGCTTTTCCTGCCGATCAGCCTAAAGGAATCGCTGGCGGTCGGCGCCGGCTTCGGCTGGTATACGCTGGCGCCCGGAATCATAATGGACCGGGGATTTGTCCTGGCGGGAGCGATCTGTTTTATGCATAATGTAATGCGTGAACTGCTGGGGATTCTCTCGATTCCGCTTGTTGCGAGATATGTGGGCTTTGTGGAGAGCTGCGGGCTTCCGGGGTCATCCTCAATGGATGTCTGCCTCCCGATCATCGAGCGGGCGACCAGCGGAACGACGGCGATTTATTCCTTTGTGAACGGCGTTGTGCTGTCTTTTGCCGTTCCGGTGCTGGTTACTTTGTTTATCGCGTAAAGCATTAGGTATCTGCTCATAAGTTTATGTTGGAGACGGTTAGTAATAAGCGGGCATTAAAACGGTGCCTGCCCGTTAGCTTCTGTCGGAATCAATGGGCGCTGACAAAGGAGAGGTTTTATGTTTTATGTCGCTCTGTATCTGAGCATGCTTGTAATTGGATATCTCGGAGGATACCGGATGCGGAATCGCCGGATCGGGGAGAAGGCGTCTGAGGTCATTATGATGGTGTTCATTTCCCTTCTGGTGCTGATTATGGGGCTTCGGATGGGATCAAATCAGCAGGTGATCGATAATATCGGACCAATCGGGCTGATCTCTCTTGCCTTTACCGTGCTGCTGTGGATCGGCACATGCTTCGCGGTATCGGTGGCGCGCAGGCTTATGCGTCTGGACAAATGGGGGTTCCTCCATGAAAAGACAGCCGGCGGGCAGGGGAGTCTGACCGGAGACGGTGATACGCCGGAGGAGACGGTGATGCTGAAGCATATTGACGATGTAGAAGAAAACGCCGACCGGAAAACCGGAAATGACAACAGCATGACCCGTCTGATTCTTCTGATGCTGGCGCTCGGTCTTGCAATCGGATTCTTCGGGATTCGTACCGTACTGGATCACGAGCAGATGCTTGTCTTTGATGATCTGAGTTCCAAGGCGCTTGTGGTCGGCCTGTGCATCATGATTCTTGCGATCGGTTACGGCATGGGTCTCAGCGGTGAAGTGATCCGCGCCCTGAGCAAAATCGGAGCAAGGGTTCTGGTGATTCCTGTCGCGATTCTGGTGGGAACTACAATCTCGGCAATTCTGATCGGTCTGATCTTCCCGCAGATTACCGTGCGGGAATCCATGGCTATCGGATACGGCTACGGATGGTACACCTATGCGCCCATCTGTATCGGGCATGCCGGACATCAGGTGGCATCTGCCATCTCCTTCATGCACAACGTGCTGCGGGAACTGGGCGGTATCGTGCTGATTCCGGTTCTGGCAAAGAGGATCGGATATATTGAGACCGCGTCGATTCCGGGTATCTGCGTTATGGATGTAGCGCTGCCGATTCTGCAGCGCGCGACGAGAGATGAAATTATCGCCTATGCTTTTGCCATCGGTCTGTTTGAGGAACTGTTTACAACTGTGCTGGTGCCGCTGGCAATCGGATAGGAGAGCACTGTCGCATTCGCCGGCGGCGCATTTTGCGACGGCGGGAAATGCGCTGATGCGAAGATGAAGACGGCGATGCAGCCTGCGCCGGCGGGAAATGCCGGCATGAAGGCGGAGACGGGACTGCGTTGGCAGAACGCTGGGGAAATACGGCGGAGAATACAAAGAAGATAAAAGCATAAAGAGGAAAATAATGAAAAAATTCAGAGGAAGTAATGATTATGTAGCGTCCGGAGAACTGATGAACGCCGTGAACGTGGCAATCGCGCTGGAAAAGCCTTTGTTAATCAAGGGAGAGCCGGGAACGGGAAAGACCATGCTTGCCCAGTCTATCGCCGACGCACTGGAGATGCCGCTGTACATCTGGGGAATCAAATCGACGACGCGGGCGCAGGAGGGCCTGTATGTCTATGACACGGTGCAGCGCCTGTATGACAGTCAGTTCGGCGAAGGTGATGTCTCGGACATTTCCCGGTACATCCGTCTCGGTAGGCTGGGTGAGGCGTTCACTTCCGAGGAACAGGCGGTTCTCCTTATCGATGAAATAGATAAGGCGGATCTTGAGTTCCCCAACGACCTGCTGTGGGAGCTGGACCGTATGGAATTCTATATTACAGAGACAAAGACTACGGTGAGAACAAAACATCGTCCGGTGGTGATCATTACGTCAAATGCGGAGAAGGAACTGCCGGACGCTTTTCTCCGCCGGTGTATTTTCCATTACATCGATTTCCCGGAGGAGGAAAAGATGCGGGAGATTATCCGGGTGCATTACGGAGACATCGACAGGAGACTGGTGGATGAAGCGATGAAGGCTTTTTATGACATTCGCCATATGAAAGATATTATGAAAAAGCCGAGCACTTCGGAGCTTCTGGACTGGATCCAGGCGCTGCAGATCGGCGGTGTCGATGTGAAGAGGATCCGGGAGGAAATTCCCTACGTGGGCGTGCTACTGAAGAAAAATCAGGATATAGAACTCCTCAGGACATATAGGAGATAAGCTGATGTTTATCCATTTTTTCTACACATTGCGGGAATACGGCCTGAATGTTTCGCTGGACGAATGGCTCTGTCTGATGGATGCTCTGGATCGGGGACTGGCCGGAAATTCGCTGCGGGAGTTTTATTATCTTTGCCGGAATGTTCTCGTGAAACGGGAGAGCGACTACGACAAATTTGATATGGCGTTCGCAGCTTTTTTTCAGTCGATTCAATCGGTGGATGAGCTTCCGGAGGAATTATGGGACTGGCTGAATCAGGGTGAACTGGAGCGGGAACTCGAGGATATGCCGGAATGGGCGAAGGAATTCGACTTCGATACTCTGCAGAAGATGTTCCGGGAACGGCTGGAGGAACAGAAGGAAAAGCACGACGGCGGAAATTACTGGGTCGGAACCGGAGGGACCTCGCCCTTTGGCCACGGCGGCTACAATCCTGCGGGAATCCGGGTCGGAGGAGCGGGACGGCACCAGTCGGCGGTGCAGATTGCGGAGGAACGCAATTTCCGTGATTTCCGGCAGGACAATGAGTTGGATACCCGTCAGTTTCAGATGGCTTTCCGGAAGCTGCGGCAGTTTTCCACCCGGGTAGACACGGCGAAAACAGAGCTGGACATCGATGAGACCATTGACGCCACCTGTGAGAATGCGGGACTTCTGAGACTTGTTTATGAAAAGCCCCGAAAGAACACCGTCAAACTGCTTCTGCTGATGGATGCAGGCGGCTCCATGTATCAGCACAGCGAACTCTGCAGCAGACTGTTCCAGGCGCTGCACGATTCAACACACCTGAAAGATTTGAAAATCTATTATTTCCATAACTGTGTCTATGATTACCTTTATACGGATCCCTCCTGTGCGAACGGCCGCTGGATCGAGACCGAGTGGGCGTTCAGAAATCTGGATTCAGACTATAAGGTGATTCTGGTGGGTGATGCGGCGATGTCCAGCTATGAGCTATTGTCCCGGGGAGGGAATCTGGACTGGTATGTCTACAACAAAGAACCCGGCATCGACTGGCTGAAAAAACTGGAGAGACATTATAAAAATATCGTCTGGCTGAATCCCATAAAAAAAGAACGCTGGGGATACGCATGGGGATCCCGTACCATCGCACTGGTACGGGAGGTGTTTCCGATGTATGAGCTGACGCTCGACGGGCTGGACGCCGCAATACAGAAACTTCTTTCACGGTAAACCGAAGAGAACCGGCCGGGCAGGCCTGTCTCGCTTCGAGGACATAAAACTTTACCGGCGGCTAACCTTTACTGAACGGGTTGAAGGTTAGCCGCTGATCCCGCTTCAAGGGCATAGGACAACATCGACCGGTTAATAAGCAGCAGGTCGATTAAACTGCCGCCGGCAGGTAAGGTTTCTGACGGGTTGTGCAAGGCTCAGTTACGGTTCAGTTCAGGTAGCGGAAGACGCCGCGTACCTTCCCCTGAATGCTCACATCCCGAACGATAATCGGGCTCATGGTGTCATTTTCCGGTTGAAGGCGGATGTGATCATCCTCTTTGTAATAGGTTTTCACAGTCGCTTCACTTTCAAATCCGTCAATCATAGCAACGACAATGTCGCCGTTTTCTGCGGTGTTCTGCTGTTCGACGAGGATCAGATCCCCATCCATGATTCCCACGTTGATCATGGATTCACCGCGAACGCGGAGCATGAAACAGGTTCCCTGAACGAACTGTGCGGGAACAGGGAAGGTTCCGTCCATATTTTCCTCCGCGGTGATCGGCGTACCGGCGGCGACGCGTCCGATAACGGGGATATCGATGATGTCCTCGCGCTCCGGCGCCGGATCGGGTGTTTGCTGCGGAGCGGCGTTTTCAGGGGAGACCGGGGTATCGGTTTCCGGCTCGTCTTCCTCCTGCGGTACCAGAACCAGTGCCCGGGGCTTGGCCGGATCCTTGCGAAGATAGCCTTTCTCCACCAGAGCGCCGATGGCCTTATGAGCTGTAGAGGTGGATTTGATTCCGACGGCCGCACAGATCTCGCGGACAGTAGGCGGATATCCCTTGGTTCGGATTTCCTCTCTCATGAAATCCAGTATCTTCTGTTCTTTTTCTTTTAAATCAGCCATAGCGTCCCCCCTGTAAATGATTTATACAGAAAGTATAACACAACGCGAACAAAAAGTAAACATTTGTTCGCGTGTTCGCGTATGCTTTTTATTCAGCTTTAGCCGATGTTTGTGCCGTATTTTCGGGTAAAACGAATGAAAATCCCTGTGGCGTGACACAGGACATGTCTTCCGTATTTTGGCTGCTTCAGGCGTATTCGACGAATCAGCACGCAAAAAGCGCCGGCAGCATGTAACCGGCGCGGGAGCGGAACGCTCAGCTGACTTTTTTGTTCTCGAGATCTTTCGTGGTCCTCTGTGCTCGGACGGGTCTGTCGACGATGATGGAAATAATGACACAGACCAGGAGCAGGAACTGATAGAAGAGGAACGGAATGATAGAGACGCTGGTGATTTTGGCGATGCTGGCCGCGATCAGCAGCTGTGCGCCATAGGGAATGATACCCTGGCAGATGCAAGAGAATATATCGATAAGCGACGCAGTCTTGCGCGGATCGATGCCGAACTCGGTGCTGATATCCTTTGCGATCGGTCCGGCCATCACGATAGCTACTGTGTTATTCGCCGTCGCGATATCCATCAGGGCGGTCAGCAGCCCTATGCCGAGCATGCCGCCTCTCCGTGTTCTGGAGTGATTCCGGATTGTCTGAAGAATCCATTCAAAACCGCCGTATTCCCGCATCAGCGATCCCATGGAGGCGACCAGAATCGTGACGATCATGGTCTCGAACATATTTTTTGTGCCTTCTCCCATGGCGCTGAACGCTGTGGCGATGGTAAGAGAGCCGGTAGCGAGGCCCACGATGCCGCAGAGTATTGTGCCGCATCCCAGAACGATAAAAACGTTTATTCCGCAGAGAGAGGCCAGCAGTACGACGAAATACGGGATGGCCTGCCAGACATTGTACTGATAGTGCTGCAGATCGGCGGAGCCTCCCGTCATCGCAAAGGCGATCAGGATGGCAAAGGTGATAATAGCTGCGGGAAGTGCGATATGGAAATTAACCCGGAATTTATCTTTCATTTCCACGCCCTGCGTCTTGGTTGCCGCGATGGTGGTGTCGGAGATGAAAGACAGGTTGTCGCCGAACATGGCGCCCCCGACGACCGTTCCGACGCAGAACGGCAGACTGAGGCCTGCGCTGTTGGCTACGACAAAGACAATCGGGACGAGCACGGTAATCGTTCCGACGCTGGTTCCCATGGCCATGGAAATCAGACAGGCGATCAGAAACAGACAGGGAATAGCGAAGTTCGGCGGGATGATGTTCAGGAGCATATAGGCAGTACTGGTCGCTCCGCCGGAGGCCTGGGCAATTCCGCTGAATGCACCGGCCATCAGGAAGATAAACAGCATGATCGTGATATTGTCATCACCGATGCCCCCGGCGCAGACGTGAATCTTCTCATCAAACGACAGCTTCGGGTTCTGAAGAAAGGCCACAACCAGAGCCACCATGAACGCAACGACGACAGACATGACATAGAAGCCCATCTGTCCGCTCCTGGGCCTGATATACTCATAATAGATCCCGCTTCCCAGATAGAGAACGAGAAAGACTAAAATCGGAGCCAGAGCTCTGACATTCGGTGTTTTCTTTTCCATTTATACGCCTCCATAATATCTCAATAAATCAGACGGCCGCGAACATTTTGCCAATGCCGGGCACCCTTCCATTGGATGGTGCGCCGCGGCGCTGCTGATAAACTGCCGTCAGCGCCCATTAAGTCCGATGGGGACTTAATGAGCAGACACTACATTATATCACAGTCCGCGGATATTTGTGAAGAGGAAACAAGAAGAGGAAACAAAGGGAAGGAAAGAAAAGAGGGCGAAAACAGGAGCAGATGGAAAACCGTACGGGACCGGCGGGTGGCAGAAATCGCAGGAACAGTGGATTTACAAATAAAAGGGGCTGTGATAAACTTGTTTCAGTAACTGTTTTGGCGTAGGAGTGAGAAATGGATCTTCTGATTGCGTTTTGTGTTTTTGTGGGATGTATGGTCGCCGCTCTGATCAGCGGAACCTCTATGATCCTCGCGCTGCTTGCAGGTCTGGCGGCGTTCGCGGCTGTGGGGCTGCACCGGGGATATCCGCTGCGGAAACTCTGCGGAATGGGAATCCGCGGAGCCCGGGAATCTCTCATCGTCATTGAGGTGATGTGTGTGATCGGTTTCATCACAGCAGCCTGGAGAGTGAGCGGCACGATTACGATTTTTGTGTACTACGGGATTAAGATTATCACGCCGTCGGCGTTTCTGATCATTACGTTCCTTCTGTCCTGTCTGCTCAGCTATGCGTTGGGAACATCCTTCGGAGTCGCCGGGACGGTGGGTGTCATTTTTATGACGCTTGCCAGAAGCGGAGGCGTGGATCCGCTGATTACCGCCGGCGTACTGATGAGCGGCGTCTATTTCGGGGATCGCGGCTCCCCGGTTTCGTCCAGTGCGAATATGGTGGCGGGGATCACAGGAACAAAGATTTTCGACAATGTCCGTGTCATGATGCGGACCGCTGCCGTTCCGCTGGCACTGTGTTTTGTCGTCTACGCGGTTCTGTCTGTGCGGAACCCGATCAGTCATGTAGACAACGCTCTGGTTTCGGAATTCGAATCGGCGTTTAATCTCTCCCTGTGGGCTTTTGTACCGGCTGTCATCATGCTACTTCTGCCGCTGCTTCACGTTAGCGTCATGATTTCCATGGGACTCAGCATCGCCGCAGGAATTCTGGTGGCCTGGCAGGTGCAGGGCGTTCCGCTGCTGAAGGTTCTGCAGATCTGTGTAATCGGTTATCAGGCGGAGGGAAACGGTCTGGGCAGGATTCTCAACGGAGGCGGCCTGGTGTCCATGCTGGAAATTATCGGGATCCTGCTGATTTCCTGTACCTATTCGGGGATTTTCAACGGGACGGGAATGCTTGATTCTCTGCAGCTCCGTCTGGAACGGGCGTGTACCCGCATCGGGCGGTTTCCTGTGATGCTGCTTCTTTCCCTGGCGTCTGCGGTGGTCTTCTGCAATCAGACGATTTCTACGCTGATGTGCAGTGACCTTCTGAAGAAGCCCTATCTGGACGGTGGGGGAAGCCGGGAGGAACTCGCCATCGATATGGAGAATTCCGTTATTCTGATTGCGTGCTTTATTCCCTGGAGCATCGGGTGCTCCGTGCCGCTGGCTTTCTTCGGCGTGGACTTCCGGTGTCTGCCGTATGCGGCGTTCATGTATCTGATGCCTTTGTTTTATCTTTTCACAAAAAAGAGAACGTTTCCGGAACGGCAGAAGCCGGAAACTCTGACGCAGATGGGGTGATGAACTGATGAAAGAACAGACTGGAGGAGATGTATGAAGGGTACGTTATATGGAGTAGGGGTAGGACCGGGTAATCCGGAGCTGATGACGCTGGCGGCGGTGAGGATTATCCGCGAGTCTGCGGTAATTGCCTGCCCGGGGAAGGATGCGCGGCAGAGTACGGCGTACAGGATTGCGGTACAGGCGGAGCCGTCTCTGGCGACAAAGGAATTGCTGGCGGTGGATATGCCGATGACCCGCGACAGAGCGGAACTGACAAAGTCTTTCCGGCAGGGAGCGCTGCTTCTGGAGTCCTTTCTGAAGCAGGGGAAGGATGTGGCGTTTCTGACACTGGGGGATCCGGCGGTATATTCCACGTTTGCTTATCTGGAGGAACGGATCGCCGGGCTGGGATATCCGACCGGATATATCAGCGGCGTACCGTCCTTCTGTGCGGCGGCGGCAGAAGCCGGAGTGCCGCTGACGGAATGGGATGAGGCGCTGCATATTATTCCCGCCGGTCAGATGGATGAGTCGGAACTGGAGGAGACGCTCCGCCTGCCGGGAACCTGTGCGCTGATGAAATCCGGAACACGCATGGATGCGGTAAAATCAGCCCTCGCCGGCAGCGGGAGGGAGGTTTACATGGTCGAAAACTGCGGGATGCTGGGTCAGAAAATCTACCGCGGAGCGGATTCGATTCCGGACACCGCCGGATATTTTTCGATGATTCTCGCGAAGGAAGAGAAAGGTTCAAATCAGCCGTCTGACGACCTCTCTGAAGGCGCGGAAAAGCGACGCTCTGAATCTGAAAGCATCCGCAATCCACTTGACAGCTGGGGAAAATGAATTTAAAATTGAACGTAGTTTTCAATTTCAGAAGGAATTCATGAATCAGATATTCCCGCATAAAATCGGGGACAGAGAAGAAGGGAGGGGAGCAGCCGTGCTGAGGATGACAGGTTTTCATACCAGAGAAAGGTTCACTGCTGTTTTTCTCAGCGTTCTTCTGCTGGCAACGGTCGTTCTGGTCACCTTCTATATCGCGGAGGAATCCGATCACCACTGTTCTGGCGATGACTGCCCGATCTGTGTCTGTCTGCATCAGTGTGAGAATATCGTCCAGACGCTGTACGGCGGTGACACTCCGTCGCCCGCGGCGGGAACCGCGGCAGTGTTCTTTACCGTCCTTTCTCTCATTTTTTCATATTTTGCGGCAGCGGATACTCTGATTGTCCGCAAAGTCCGGATGAACAACTGAAAATTCCCTTTCTGACGGCGTGAGCCGTGAGTCAATGCTATCTTACGACGAAAAAAGAAAGGGTCAGTTTTGTTATGAAAAAAACAGCAGTAATTCTTCTGGCGGCAGTGGTCTTTGTGGCGGCTGCTCTCTCAGGCTGCGCGAAAGACAGCGGCAATTCAGAGTCGAAAACTTCCGCGGACAGCAAAAAAATAAAAATTGTCACAACCATATTTCCGGAATATGACTGGGTCACACAGATCCTCGGCAGCAAAGCGGATCAGGCAGAGGTGACGATGCTTCTGGATAACGGAGTCGATCTGCACAGCTATCAGCCGACGACGGAGGACATCGCAAAGGTAAAATCCTGCGACCTGTTCATCTATGTCGGCGGTGAATCGGATGAATGGGTCAGCAAGGCACTGAAGGACTCCACAAACAAGAAAATGAAAGTGATCAATCTTCTGGATGTCCTGGGCGATTCTGTGAAAGAAGAGGAATCGAAAGAAGGAATGATGCCGGAAAAGGAAGAAGAGGAAGACGGCAGTGACGAGCCGGAGTACGATGAACACGTGTGGCTTTCACTGAAAAACGCGAAGGTGCTGACAAAAGCGGTCGCAAAGGAAATCGAAGCGCTGGATCCGGAGAACGCAAACACATACGGGAAAAACGAAGCAGAATATCTTCGTCAGCTATCTGCCCTGGACGAAAAATACAAAAAAGCGGTCCGACGGTCGGCAGGCAAAACACTGGTGGTCGGCGACCGTTTTCCGTTCCGTTACATGGTGGACGACTATGGATTGGAGTATTACGCCGCGTTTGCGGGCTGCTCCGCCGAGACGGAAGCCAGCTTCAAAACAATTTCGTTCCTGGCGAAGAAGGTGGATAAGCTTAAACTGAAGAATATCGCGACCATAGAGGGGTCCGACCGGAAAATCGCCAGGACGATTATAAAAAATACCGGGAAAAAGAGTCAGCACATTGTGACGCTGGATTCCATGCAGTCAACGACTTCTGAGGATGTGGAAAAGGGAAAGACCTACCTCGGCGTCA
>Ga0256406_1004507_pt1 | contig 15827 bp, 14 predicted proteins | sample RumenRJG_03DNA_FD_185986 | JGI IMG/M metagenome (GOLD analysis project Ga0256406, IMG submission 185986) | Bovine rumen microbial communities from Lethbridge, Alberta, Canada - RJG_03 | ecosystem: Host-associated > Mammals > Digestive system > Stomach > Rumen | place: Canada: Alberta | collected... | reverse complement strand
TAGTTCAGATAATTCATCGGCGTCCTGTGCGTCATCTGACTGAAAAACCGGCAGAAATACTTGGGCGACATGGAAGCGGCGTCCGCCAGCTGCTCCAGCGTGATCGGCTGCGAGTAATTCTTATCAATGAAATCCAGCACCTTTCTCAGCTGTCTGATCTTCCGGTATCCGTGTCTCGACTGCGGCTCGTTCTCTGTGAACAGCTGGTTCCGGTAGATCGCCTCAAAGAGCAGATACATCCTGCCGAAGACCACAAGCTCGTAGCCTTCCTTCTCCTCCCGGATCGCATCAAAAATCTCCGACGCTGTGCCTCTGATTTCCGCAGAAGCTTCCGGGGAGACCGGATCTTCCGGTCTGTCCTCAGCCGAAGCGCCGTCCTGCGCAGAAGACTCCATAAAAAACGCTGTATCCCCGGTACCGGTTTTCTCCAGATGCCGGACGGCCTCTTCCTCGACCTTCATTCCCACGGTTTTCGCCGTTCCGGCTCCGGCTTCCGTATCTCCGGATACCGCCGTTCCGGCTCCGGCTTCTGTATCTCCGGATACCGCCGTTCCGGTTTTGACGTCTGCTCCCTCGTATACTGCAGATCCTGTCCCGGCTTCCGCTTCAGTTTCAACCGTTCCGGTTTCCGCGGGGTAGAAATCCCTCACGATGACCTGCCGGTCCAGAATCTTCTGGAAATAGGGCGCACAGGCTGCGTTGTGCCTGGTAAACGCATTCAGATCAAAGACGAGACACTCATAGACACAGTCCTTCGGTTCGCCCGAATGCAGAACACCGGCGCTCACCAGAACCAGATCTCCCTGTCGCACCTTCTGATGGCGCTCATCCAGCGTCATATCAAGCTCACCCTCAAGAACGCGGATCAGCTCATACTCGGGATGCCAGTGATAATTCATCTGGTAGCGGGGATGCTCCCTGTTCAGGTGATAGAAAGCAAAAGGAAAATCCGAAGTTCCGTGCTGGCGGGCTTCGTTCAGGTCCATATACTGCATAACCGGCCTCCTTATGACCAAAAAACGTGCAAAATACCCAATACACTCAGTATCAGCTTGTATACTATTGACGAATCGCACGAAAAAGTGAATATTATTATAAGCGAAACGATTATAACACGAGTCGGGCCAAGTGAAAAGTGGTAAGATTACAACATCGAAACTCGTTAGTGTCTGGCGCAGGACTCTGCGGACGCATCAGAAGGGCGCCGCGGAGCAGCGCAAAATCGGAGGTGAACAGTAATTATGGGAGATACAAGAAAACTTGTTGGCGGACATCCCGTCATTGGTATCAGACCGATCATCGATGGCAGAAAAGGACCGCTTGACGTCAGAGGATCACTCGAAGAGCAGACCATGAGCATGGCAAAGAGAGCCAAGGCACTCTTCGAAGAGAACATCAAGTATGCAGATGGCACGCCGGTAAAGGTAGTCATCTCCAACTGGACCATCGGACGTGTACGTGAGAGTGCACTCTGCGCAGAACAGTTCAAGAAAGAGGGCGTAGACATCACTCTTTCCGTAACCCCCTGCTGGTGCTACGGATCAGAGACCATGGATATGGACCCGACAACCATCAAGGGTGTCTGGGGATTGAACGCAACCGAGCGTCCCGGTGCCGTATATCTGGCATCCGTTCTGGCTACCCACGCACAGAAGGGTATCCCGGCATTCGGCATGTACGGCCGTGATGTGCAGGAAGCAGACGATGAGACCATCCCGGCTGATGTAACGGAGATGCTTCTCCGCTTCGCACGTGCAGCTGTAGCAGCTGCATCACTTCGCGGCATGAGCTATCTGCAGATCGGTTCCGTTACCATGGGTATCGGCGGATCCATCATGGATCAGGATTTCATGGAATCCTATCTCGGCATGCGCGTAGAGTCTGTCGACGAGGTTGAAGTGCTTCGCCGTATGGAAGAGGGCATCTACGACAAGGCAGAGTATGAGAGAGCACTGAAGTGGACCAAAGAGCACTGCAAAGAAGGATTCGATAAGAACCCTGACTGGATCCAGAAGGATCGCAAGACCAAGGATGAGCAGTGGGAGTTCACTGTGAAGATGTATGTCATCATCAAGGATCTCATGCGCGGCAACGAGAAGCTTGCTGATGAGAAGGTTACCGCAGGCGGAAAGAAGTTCGAGGAAGAGGCTCTTGGCCACAACGCCATCGCCGGTGGTTTCCAGGGTCAGAGACAGTGGACCGATCACTGGCCGAACTGCGACTATCCGGAAGCATTCCTTTCCACATCATTCGATTACGACGGTGCCCGCGAGCCGTACGTTCTTGCAACCGAGAACGACTGCCTCAATGGTCTGTGCATGCTGTTTGAGAAGCAGCTGACCGGCCGTTCAGCACTGTTCTCCGATGTACGTACCTACTGGAGCGGCGAGTCCGTAAAGAGAGTTACCGGATACGAGATCGAAGGCCATGCAAAGGATGCCGACGGTTTCCTTCATCTGATCAACTCAGGTGCTTCCGCACTGGAGTACTCCGGAGCATGCAAAGACAAAGACGGCAATCCGACCATCAAGCCGTGGTGGGAGCTTACCCAGGAAGATATGGACGCTATGTGCAAGGCAACCGAGTGGTGGCCGGCAGATAACGGATACTTCAGAGGCGGCGGATATTCATCCAGATTCCTTACCGATGCAGAGATGCCTGTGACCATGGTTCGTCTGAACCTTGTCAAAGGCCTCGGACCGTTCCTGCAGATCGCTGAAGGCTGGACCGTAAAGCTTCCGGCTGAGGTTACAGACAAACTCTGGAAGAGAACAGACTACAGCTGGCCTTGCACCTGGTTCACACCTCGCGTAGACCACAAGCCGGGTTCTGCTTTCTGCACAGCATACGATGTCATGAGAAACTGGGGCGCAAACCATGGCGCAACCGTATATGGCCATGTAGGCGCAGATCTCATCACCTTCGCATCCATGCTCCGCATCCCGGTAGCTATGCACAATGTGCCTGAAGAGAAGATCTATCGTCCGGCTGCATGGAATGCATTCGGCACCGTAGACAAAGAGGGCGCAGATTACAGAGCATGCCAGGCATTCGGACCGCTGTACAAGAAATATAAATAATATGCATGTCATATGATCCTCTGGAGGGGGCCGTGCAGAAGCTGCACGGCCCCTGTTTTGAGTCACAGCCCTGAAATTATATCTTGAAAAAACACCATGAGCAGGCGATAATATAGAAGACTATTTCATCTGTATAGTTTTTAACTATCATGTCAGGAAGTGATCTTATGCAGCATATCTGGGATATGCACTGCCATATTGTCCCCGGAGTGGACGACGGGGCTCATACGATGGATACGTCCCTTGAGATTCTGAGAGATGGATATAAGAAAGGAATCGACCACATCATCCTTACGCCTCACTACAGGCTCGGCATGTTCGAGACACCGCGTGATACCGTAGAACAGCAGTATAAGCTCCTCGCCGAGCGTGTCGCGGCAGAACTGCCTGATCTGAAACTCTTTCTGGGCTGTGAGTTCCATGTCTTCACGGACATGACCGACACCATCAACGGAGATCCGCGCTACCGCCTTGCGGGAACGCAGTATGTCCTTCTCGAATTCTCCGAGGATCATCCGGCAAAGTTCATAGAGGAGCGCTGCCGTTCGGCGAGGAATGCCGGCCTGCTGCCGATCATTGCCCACGGGGAGAGATACGACGCCATCCGCAAACACATCGAATTCGTCGATGAACTGCATGAAGCCGGCGCGTATCTCCAGATCAACGCAAACAGCATCATCGGCGAAGACGGGTGGTCCATGAAGCATTTCTGCGGCAAATTGCTGAAATCCGAGCGGGTAGACTTCGTCGGCTCCGATGTGCACAACATGAAAGACAGACGCTCCCATCTCGCGGAGGCATGCGAATACATCAGCTCCCATTACGGTACTGAGGCGGCACAGACGCTTTTCGTCCGGAATCCGGAGCATATCACAGCCAATGAGGAACTGTAATAATTGCACCTGAATTTAAGTATATTTAATAAGGATACAAAACTTATTCTGAATATTTGAATCGGGTTGCATTCTGACAGCGAAAATAATACAATCATATAGTTACAGAAAATTAAATGGGATAACTGGGTGAAATGGAAGAACATAATACAGTCAGGAAAGAAGCAGATAACGAAGAGGTAGAAATTGACCTTGGCCGCCTGATGGCAGCGATCGGCAAGCATATCGGCGTCGTCATCGTACTTGCGCTGGTCTGTGCCATCGTCACGGCCGCGGTAAATTTCTTTGTCATTGAACCGACCTACCGGTCTTCCTTCACGGCCTATGTCAATAACCACAGCCGGGAAGGCGATGCCACGACACTGACCAGCGGAGATACAAGCGCGGCACAGTCCCTTGCGTATACCTATGCGGCCATCATGAGCAGCCGGTCTGTTCTTGTGGACGCGGCGAAAGACGCCGGACTCGACTATGAATACGACGATCTGAAAGACTTCGTGACGACAGAAGTTCAGAATGACACGCAGCTGGTCAACGTGTACGTAACAATGAAGGATCCAAAGGAGTCCTATGCGATGGCCAAAGCCATTGAAGAGGTTGCTCCCGATTATGTATCGGATATCGTAGACGGAAGTTCCATGAAAATCGTCACGGAGGCACAGCTTCCGGATGAACATTACACGCCGCATCGCGGAAGAAACACCGCAATCGGTGGCATTCTCGGTGCACTCGTTGCGATCATCATCGTCGTTGTGATGGAACTCTCCGATACCCGTGTAAAGAGCGAGGATCAGCTTGAAGAGCAGTTCGGCATTTCCATCGTCGGAACGATTCCGGATTATGCGGAAGCGGCGGATGGTGATGCCCATGGCTACGGTTATTACGGACACAGTTCGAAGAAAAAGGGAGGAAAAAGCTGATGGCGTTCGGCAGAAAAAATAAGCACAGAGCTGTCGTCTCGGAGACAAAACAGATTCTGACCGACAAATCTCCCTGGGGCATTCAGGAAGCCTACAAGACCCTGAGAACCAACGTCCTTTTCTCCCTGACGGGAAGCGGATGCAAGGTCATCGGCATGACAAGTTCCCTGCCGAGCGACGGTAAAAGTATTAATTCTGTCAATCTGGCGTTATCCTTCGGTCAGCTTGGCAAGAGGGTCCTGCTGATCGACTGCGACCTCAGAAAACCGACAGTCGCTTCCAAACTCAGAATCAAGGGTACACCGGGACTGTCCGATGTGCTGGTCGGCCAGGCAAAAATCGGCGACTGCATGCACCGGCTTTCCGAGTACGGTATCGATGTCCTTCCGTCCGGACGTATTCCGCCGGATTCCACCTGGCTTCTGCAGTCGCAGCGTCTGGAGGTACTGATCGAGGAGCTGAAGAAGGTCTACGAATACATCATCATCGACCTGCCTCCGGTGACAACGGTTGCCGATGCTTCCATCATGTCAAAGTACTGCAACGGCTTTATCGTCGTCGTCAGACATAATTCAACGGATATCCGGGCCGTCGGCAGCACACTGGATCAGCTCCAGAGAGCCAAGGCCAGAGTCATCGGTTTCATCTACAACGATGCACCGACAGGACATGGCGGTTATTATCGCTATTCGTATAAATACAAGTATAAATATACTCAGAATGAGTAAACCGGCAGTGTATCACTCGCATTTACAGACGGTTATTATACATTGCTCATCAATTAGTTATAACTGCGCGGCTGGAAGAGGAATGAGCGGCTTCAGCCGCGCATTTTCAATACAGCAGGTCATAATAAATAAACAGAGCGCAGATATCAGGGGAGATTAGAAATGGCAGAAAATATCTACCATTATGACGGGTCAACCACAAAAGATATATATGGACGGAACAGAACGGAACACCGGGCGGTTCAACGCTTTGTTAAGCTGCTTGATGTAATTGCTGTGGGTATACCTTTTGTCTTTTTCTGGTTTCACTATTATGCTCCCCAGATGAAAGTGCCATACTATCGTATGGGTAATTTTCTTGTCATTGCATTGTATTATATTCTGTATTATCTGACGGCTCATCTTTACTCCGGCTTCTCTATACATGTAAAAAGAATCTCGGAAATTATCTATTCACAGACACTGGCAGTAATCATTTCAAATTTTCTTATTTACATTATAATGTGGCTGCTGCTCTTTCATCTTCCGAACATCCCGAGAATGCTTCTGATGCTTGCCATACAGATCGGAATCATCGTTGTCTGGGCCAAATACAGCCATAAATGGTATTTTTATAAATATCCTGCAACACCTTCTGTCATTGTTTATGATGAAATGTCAGATATGGAGCGTCTGATCAGTCAGTATGGTCTTGAATCACATTTCAATATTACACATGTTTATTCAGTCAGTGAGATCCTTGGAGAAGATGTAGATCCGGCAGATAAAAATGCGGAGCAGGATCGCATCCGTAAGGCTTTGAAAAATACAAATGTTGTTTTTCTGTGTGGTCTCCACAGCCACGCAAGAAATCAGATCGTCAAATACTGCGCCGCTTATGATGTGGTTGCCTATGTCATACCACGTATCGGAGACGTGATTATGTCCGGGGCAGAAAGAATGCCTCTTTTCCACGAGCCGATGCTGCGAATCGGAAGATATAATCCAACGCCTGAATATTTATTTTTTAAACGTTTCTTTGATATTCTGTTCAGCGGTCTGTTATTGGTTATCCTCAGCCCTCTGATGCTCGTGCTGGCAATTATTATACGATCGGATGGAGGAACGGCTTTTTACAAACAGAAGCGGCTTACCATGAACGGCAAAGTTTTTGAAGTACTTAAGTTTCGTTCCATGAAAATGGATGCTGAGAAAGACGGGGTAGCCAGGCTTTCTACAGGTGAGAATGATCCACGTGTAACCAAAGTGGGCAGATTTATACGTTCATGCAGGTTAGATGAATTACCTCAGCTGATCAATATTTTGAAAGGCGATATGTCGATTGTGGGTCCCAGACCGGAGAGACCTGAAATTGCAGCCCAATATAAGAAAAATCTTCCGGAATTCGACCTGAGATTACAGTGCAAGTGCGGTCTAACGGGATATGCACAGGTTTACGGACAGTACAACACGACACCATACGACAAACTTTTGATGGATCTGCAGTACATATCCAAACCGAGTCTCGCAGAAGATTTCAAAATATGCTTGGCGACGGTAAAAATATTGTTTATGAAAGATAGTACCGAAGGAATAGCCGAGGGGCAGACCACTGCAAGCGCGGAAAGCCTTGTAAACACTGAGGTTCCGGCAGAACAGGATACGGAGAAGATGTAGTTCAGGGTCCGCATCTTTTATGAACAGAAGAGTTTTGTAACGAATTGTTGAGGGAGAGAGTAGGTATTCATTATGGAGAAAGGTCTGGTTTCAATAATAACGCCCTGCTATAACGGCGCGAAGTACATTAGTGAAACCATCGACTCTGTTATTGCGCAGACATATCCGAAATGGGAAATGATCATTGTTGATGACGGGTCCAAGGATAACTCAGCGGACATCGTGCGTGAGTATGAGAAAAAGGATGAGCGTATTCATCTCGTCCAGCAGAAGAACGCAGGGTCGGCTGCAGCCAGGAATAATGGCATCCGTCAGTGCAATGGACAGTATATCGCTCTCCTTGATGCAGACGATCTGTGGAAGCCGGACTTCTTAAAGAAGCAGATCGCCTTCATGAAGAAGAGGAATGCAGTCTGTGTGTATTGCTCGTATGAGCGAATTGATGGGAACAGCAAGCAGATCCTTCACCCAACCATAGCCAAGAAGAAAATTACCAAGAAGGACATGCGGGTGATGAATCAGATCGGCTGTTTGTCTGGTCTGTATGACTGTTCGAGACACGGAAAGATTTATCTGAGAGAAGAGCTGAAGAGCCTGCGGGATGATTATGCCTACTGGTACGACATCGTAGCTCTTGAAGACGCAGCGTACGGCAATCCGGAGATTTTGGCGTCGTACAGAGTACTGGATACGAGTACGACTGGTAATAAGAAGAAACTAATAAGGAAGCAGTATCAATTCTATCGGACACACCTGAAGGAGAGCGTTCCGGAAGCAGCAATTAATACGCTGATCTGGGGCGTGTGCGGTTTGAAAAAGTTTAGTTGAGGATGCGGGATGAAGAGAAAAGTACTTGAAATCTCCACCGGCATCCTTCGCTTTGATGGGATGTCAAAGGTGCTGATCTCACTGATTGATAATGCACCGAGAGACAAGATTGAGATAAGCGTTCTTCTAGGTAAAGGTGCAATCCCTGAGTTCTATGACGAACTTAAGAAAAGACATATACGGTACTTCGAAGGCCCAGATCGTGAGCTGGATGTTAAGCACTATATTCCATATCTCAGAAAACTGCTGAAGACACACCACTTTGATGTGGTCCATGTTCACGGGAATAGTGCGACCATGGCACTGGATTTATTTATCGCGCAGACTTGCGGTGTAAAAACGAGGATAGCTCATAGCCATAACACGATTTCAAAACATCCCCGTGTACATGCAGTCATGAAGCCATTCCTGAACATGGTTGCGAATCGGCCAGTGGCATGCGGACAAGAAGCAGGAAAATTCCTTTTTAATAAGAAATTTACGATTGTTCCTAACTGCATCGACGTAGAGAAATTCAGATTCAATCCGGAAGCCAGAGAAGAAGAGAGAAAGAAGCTCGGCATTGGTGATGAACTGCTTATCGGGAATGTAGGAAGATTCACATATCAGAAGAATCACCAGTTTCTGATTAGAATCTTTGATGCTGTCCTAAAGAAGGAGCCTAAAGCAAAACTTCTACTTATAGGGGATGGTGAACTGCTGGACGAGATAAAGAAGCAAGTTTCGTCTCTGGGTATATCAGAGAATGTTATTTTCTATGGAACTTCTGACCATGTGAACAGGCTGATGCAGGCAATGGACTGCTTCCTTCTTCCTTCGAAATATGAAGGCCTTAGTGTTACAGCGCTTGAGGCACAGGCAGCAGGTCTTCCTTGTATCATGACAGACACAATAAGTAGGGAGACAGAGAAATCGCATCTGTGTGAGTTCCTTTCTGAAAGTGATTCACTGGATAAGTGGGCTTCCTCAGTCATCAAAATGTGCAACAGGAATCAGGATCGAGTCCAGGGAGCCGAAGAGGTAGTTCGAGCTGGATATGACATGAGCAATTTGCCTATTGTAGTTAGGAAAATATGGAGCTGATAGTAACAGGAGACTTTGGTAATGAAGAGTAATATTTGTAGTGTTCTCGTGACTTATAATAGACTAGCTGATCTGAAGAAGACATTAAAAGCCTATGTTGCTCAGACTCTCCGACCTGATTATTTAATCATCGTTGATAATGCAAGCACTGATGGGACAACTGAGTTTGTTGATGAATGGAGCAGCAAACACCAAGATGACTTTCAAATATTAATATTGCATAGTGAAAAAAATCTTGGTGGAGCAGGAGGCTTTTCGCTGGGAATAAAGAAGGCACTGGAATTGGAAAGCGATTTTGTGTTCCTAGCTGATGATGATGCAACGCCATACGAAGATATGTTTGAAAAACTCATTGACTATTATTCAAACACGTCAGATAAGGAGAGTATAGCGGCACTGTGTACTGCTGTCATAGATCAGTATGGTTTTAGCGGTATTCAAAGGGGCAGAATTAAGAAAGGCATTATAAGTATTGGACGCGAAAAAATAAGCCAAAGGGAATATCAAGCAGAAACTCTTGATGTAGATTTACTTACATTTGTTGGAGCACTTATAAAGAAATCTACTATTCAGCGAATAGGACTTCCTTTAGCTGAGTATTTTATTCATGAGGATGACGCAGAGTATTCGACTCGCATCAGAAAGGTTGGAAGGATTGTTTGCGTAACTTCCAGTAAGATACATCATCTGAACGGAGGACTGAACGTAAAGAACTGGGTCGAGTATTATACGACAAGAAATTATATCGATTACATCGGCAGGCATTATCCTAATAGATATGTGAGATATGCAATCCTTGATAAATATATAAAAAAATGTTCTATAGTCGCTTCGCTATTAAGACACCGCAGCAAAGAGTTCAGGAAGATGAATTTGGAAGCGATAAAGGATGGAAAATATGGGAAATTGGGTATTAGTGAAAAGTATTACCCTGGCATCAATATTCGGTAAAGAGGACAATAATGGTTCCAAAAGTAATTAACTATTGTTGGTTTGGTGGCAATGAGTTAACGTCTCTTGCCAAGAAATGCATTGCATCATGGAAAAAGTATTGCCCAGATTATAAAATCGTTCGCTGGGATGAAAGTAATTACCCTATAGAAGAAAAATGTCAATTTGTACAGGATGCCTATAAAAATAAAAAGTGGGCTTTTGTTAGTGATTACGCTAGGCTGGATATAATTCATCAGCATGGTGGTATTTATTTAGACACTGATGTTGAAATTATTGCACCTCTGGGTAAGTTGATAGAAAAAACAGATGGAAGATATTTTGGATGGCAGGATAATAGATGGGTTGCCAGTGGTCTTGGCTTTGCTATGCCAGCAGGAGAGCCGATATTGCGTGAAATGATGCGAGTATATGAAGATATGACATTTTACAAGGATAAGCTCGCTGATTTTACCTGCCCTGTTATCAATAGTATGGTGCTTCAACGACACGGATTAATAATCGATGGCTCGTTTCAAAATATTAATGGAATCAGTATTTTACCAGTGGATTATTTGTGCCCCGTAAACTTGTCTACGGGAATAAGACATTTTTCAGAGAATACATATTCAATTCATCATTTTGACGGAAGTTGGATGAATGATAATGAAAGAAGAAGAATGAGATTTTATATCTTTGTTAAAAAAATATTGCCTTCTTCATTTACTCAAAAGATTAGAAAAGCCGCAAGGAATATCCTTAATTTAAAGAATGACGATGAAGAAAAATAGACTGTTGGTTAGAGCAGACAATATATTATTGCTTTTTCACTTTTTGCTACTTTTTTTTGTGTGTTTACCATATTCCAGCAATATTATTTTTAGACAGATTGCTGAAATACTCCCTTATATAAATTTGATTTATATCGTACTTGCAGGTATAAGAATGTGGCGGGACCACAACATTAGAAATGTAGTGTTTTTGGTTGTAACAACGCTTACGGTTGCATTTATTTGCATATTTAATGGATCAAGTATGGGAAGCGCAAGTGCTTATCTGACTTTGATATTTGGAATGTACTATGCATGTACTATAGGATACAATGATTCGTTCATAAAAATTGTTAGTTCTGTTGGCATTATTTATATACTAATTTCAGCTGTCGGGTCTCGTAATTATTTTGCAAATTGGAATATGAGTGGGAATTCAATAAATCCGAATACCTTAGCGATAGTTACACTTGTATTTTTATTTTTCATCAACATTGATGGCTTAATAACACACAAGGCAAGATGGAAGATCGTACTAATTAATATTATTGCCGCATATGACATTTGGTCCTATGATAGCCGCGCTTGTATTTTTAGTTTATTAGTTTATTACATTCTGATACTTATCAATAGTAAGAATAAAAAGCTTGGCTTCAGATTTTGGGCAATATTGTTGGTAATTACATTTACTGGTGGTATCTTATTTCCTCTTTTTTACATTAATACACCACAATGGTTAATTACATTAGTCACAAACTTAACTCATAAAACTTTTTACTCCGGAAGACAAGCAATTTGGGCAAGATTTTTCGACACAATCCTCAATGATAGATTGGCCTTTATTATTGGGCCTGGTTCGCATATGGAAAGATACTTCGGAGAAATTAATCTTGGGTCGCAAACTGCCTATATGTCCATGCACAGTAGTTATCTTGGAATTATGTTAAACTTCGGTTTATTGGGCATCATTCTTTTTTTCGGGGTATTGATTTTACATATCAATGACTTATTTAAAATAAATAGGACTGGTGGCACGATTTTGTCGATATGCATTGTCTCATACATAACCTTTCTTGTGGTGGGATATGCCGAAATAATACTAACAAATTCGTACGTTGTAATGGCCTTTAATGTTTTTATTGGTCTGGCCAACTACTATAAGAACCATACAGAGGTGAATAATGAAGCGGACAACTATGCTATTTAAGGCGATATTTCCACCTGAATTCGAGGCTAAATTCAGGAGAAGACTAGTTGAACAAAATAACAGGGAAGTTTTGAAAATCATACAAAAAAATAAACGCTTTGAGAATATCTATAGTGGAAAACGTTGTTTTATTATTGGAAACGGCCCATCCATAAAAAAAGTGGATTTCTCTTTATTGAAAGACGAAATGGTTTTCACAGTAAATCAAAGCCCTCGAATGAATAATTTTAGGGAATTAAACACTAATTTCCATATTTGGACGGATAATCGTTTTTTCCATCTTAATAAAGATGATCCATCAGACATGGAGCTGCTTGACGTTATGAAAGCAGTGAATACAGATAAAAATAAACCTATTGTGTTCTACAAGACCTCAGCAAAGCAAATGATAGAGGAGTATGATCTTCAATCAACATTGAACATTGAATATTTTTGCGATGGATATATTAATAACGAACTCTCTGATGTGGACTTCCCCATTGATAGAATACTACCCATTTATCCGACCTGTATCCACTATGCTATACTCATTGCCATCTATATGGGTTTTTCTGAGATATATTTATTAGGTTGTGACTGCACGGGTATTGTAAACACTATTAATTCCCGAGTAGCAGTAGATAATGAATATGAATATGGATATGCGATTTCAGAAAACGAGAAGGAAAGAATGAAGAAGATAAGCAAGCAGAGTAGCATTGCAAATGAATTTGAATGGTACGCTGCGCTTTTCAGAATTTATGGTTATCTGTATGATTATGGAATTCGCCACGGTTGCCATATATATAATGCGACAGAGGGGTCATTGATAGAAAATATTCCCAAGGTTAATTTAAAGGATGTAATTAGCTAATTTATGAAGAAGTATAGGTACCTCCTAAAGAACATAGGGCTTCTGACTATTAGCAGTTTTGGAACAAAGCTCATTACCTTTTTCCTCGTTCCATTATACACAAGTATTCTTAGTACCCAAGAGTACGGGATCTATGATTTGTTCAATACGACTATTAGTCTTTTAATTCCGATTTTAACGATCAATATCCAGGACGGTGTGCTCAGGTATTCATTAGGTGCGGATAGGGAGCAATCTACTCAGGTATTCTCTTATGGGGTAAGATTGGTAGGAGCCAGCAGCATTTTTGTTTGTTTTTTTGCATGGATTAATCAATATTATTATTGGGTAAAAGTATTTGCAAAATATCCTGTTTTTTTTGCACTCTTATATATCTTCACAGCTTATGAACAAGTTTTTATGAATTTTGCAAGAGGGCTAGATCGAGTTGCGGATATCTCTATTGCGGGAGTGGTTTCCTCTGCAACAGGGTGTTTGTTAAATATCTGGTTATTAGTCTTTGCTGGAATTGGCTTAAAAGGGTATTTTATTGCTTCAACTGGTGCTGCGCTAGCACCTTGCATTTACTTATGGTTAAGGCTTCATTTTGGAAAATATCTATCATGCACCAAAATAAATTCTAAGCTTAAGAAGGACATTCTCGCATATAGTGCACCATTAGTACTTAATTCGATTGGATGGTGGATCAATAGTGCATCGGATCGCTATATTGTTACCTGGCTATGCGGAGTAGCTGTTAACGGTGTGTATTCTGTTGGGTACAAGATCCCTTCCATATTGAATGTTTTTCAGTCCATTTTTAATCAAGCATGGGTCTTGTCATCTGTGAAGGAGTTTGATCCGGAAGACAAAGACGGATTCTTTGTAAATATTTATAACGTGTATGAATTCCTGATGGTCGGCGTCTGTGCACTGATTATTATCTTTACACGATTTATCGCCAGTATACTTTATGCAAAAGAATTTTACAATGCTTGGGTATATGTCCCATTTCTGACGATATCGATTGTCTTTGGAGCTTTGTCCGGATTAATTGGAGGAGTGTTTGCTGCAGCGAAGGATTCCAAGATATTCAGTATATCAACGTTGGTAGGGGCAGCAGTTAATACAGCGCTGAATATTGTGCTGGTAATGAATATAGGAGCAATCGGTGCCGCCATTGCCACAGCAATTTCATATACAGTGGTATGGGCAATTCGATTGATTTGTGTGAAGAGGCATATGACTCTCAGGGTTAGTCTGGGGAGAGACATTGCTTCTTATGCAGTGCTTGGCGCATTGACTGGGATGTTATATCTTCCGGTAACGAAAGGTATTTACGTTTTGGTAGCAATAGTTCTTCTGGCAGTGCTGGTATGGCTGTATAGAGGAGAGGCAGAGCAGGTTGTGAGGAAAATAAAGAACAGGTAGAACTATGAATCTGCAAGAGTTTAGGCATAAACTTCATCCTTTAAGAGTAGGATATAATCGCCTCAGGATGGAGCCACTGCACAAGAAAAATATTACATCTGTTGGAAAAAGAAAATATTACATCATACGATTTGATGATGAGATGCGCTGTGGCTGGACCGTTTGGGAAAGAGTGGTTCTCTATGGGTGTATCTATGCTGAGGATCACCATATGATCCCTGTTGTGGATATGCAGTATTGCCACAACATCTATCAGGAAGAAGAAGAATACGATAAGGTTAACGCCTGGGAAAAGTATTATCTGCAGCCAGGAGGAGTGGATCTGGAAGCAGCTCTGTCTTCGAAATCCTATGTTTTAGCAGACCCTTCTCAAGAGTGGTTTAACTATATCCGCATGAGGAGAAGAAAGCTTGAAAATAACGAGTACCTACGGGAAAAATATAAGCAGTACATTAGATATAACAATGAGACAACTGATAGACTTGCCCATAACTTCAATACACTCCTTGAAGAAAATGATGTAATGGACGGAAGCAGATTGCTTGGTTTATGTGTAAGAGGCACGGACTATAAGAAATATCACCATATGGTCCAGCCAGAAATAAAATCTATGCTAAACGAAGTGGGGGGGGGTAATACACCAGTTCGATTATCAGGGGATTTTTGTCGCAACTGAAGATAATGAGATCCTTCAAGAGATCAAAAAGAACTTCCCAGAATACAAACTATTAACCTATAAAGCCGGAGAAATCAAGAATACGGAAGGCTACATCGGCGACACAATAAGAAAGTCAAAGACAGCGGGCGAAGCATCAATGGATTATCTGACGGTTCTATACGGACTCGATCAGTGCGATTCACTGATTGGAGGCATGTGTGGGGCAACGATTGTAGCGAAGTACAAGAAACCATACCGATATATTCACATTTACGATTTTCAAAAGAGCTACTGATATGAAGCAAGTTAAATATTTTGTTATGGACGTTGACGGCACACTCACGGATGGAAAGATTTATATGAGCCCATCAGGAGAAGCCATGAAGGCTTTCAATATCAAAGACGGATGTGGAATACACGATATTTTGCTTCCTTATCATATTATCCCTGTAATTCTTACTGGAAGGAAATCCACTATTGTGGAAAATCGATGCAAAGAAATAGGAATTACGGAAATACATCAGGGACTTTCAAATAAATTGAATGAGTTGTATAAAATCACTTCAGATTTAAGCGAGGTTGCATATATTGGTGATGATATTAATGATCTTCCTGTCATGAAGCCGGTTAAAGAGGCAGGAGGATTGATCGGTGCGCCTCATGACGCAGTTAAAGAAGTGTTGAAGATCTCAGATTATATTGCATATCATAATGGCGGTGATGGTGCCGTCAGAGATTTTATAGAATGGATTGTTGAAGGAGATAGCAAATTATGAAGGTAGTATCATTTATTCCCATCAAACTTAATAAT
>Ga0256406_1004505_pt1 | contig 15842 bp, 12 predicted proteins | sample RumenRJG_03DNA_FD_185986 | JGI IMG/M metagenome (GOLD analysis project Ga0256406, IMG submission 185986) | Bovine rumen microbial communities from Lethbridge, Alberta, Canada - RJG_03 | ecosystem: Host-associated > Mammals > Digestive system > Stomach > Rumen | place: Canada: Alberta | collected... | reverse complement strand
ATGTGAGAAGACGGATCAGTGCAGCGTCTGTGACGGACTGATTTCGGAGGATCAGCTGATGCGCGAGACCTGTGAGATCACAGCGGAGATCCTCGGCGATTACCGGAAGGGCCGGGATATCGATTCGATGAAGGTGTTCGAACTGCCGGATCAGGACAAGATCGTCGAGATCATCGATGAGCTGATGATGATCCTGCTGCCGGGCTATTACCGGGAGAAGTCATACCGTACGCTGACGCAGGAGCGGAAAATTGCGGTTGTTCTCGAGGATGCGATGTACCGGCTCCGGAAGCAGGTTGAAGTGGCGCTGATGTACGATTCGAAGTACGAGGACATGAAGCGGGTCGACAGGAAGAACATCGCGCAGCAGATTGTGCTTCGGTTTTTCCGTCAGATCCCGAAGGTGCGTGAATACCTGGATACGGATATACAGGCGACGTTCGAAGGGGATCCGGCGGCGAACAGCAAGGACGAGATCGTGCTGTCGTATCCGGGATTGTATGCGATTGCCGTATACCGGCTGGCGCACGAGCTGCTGCTTCTGAATGTTCCGCTGATTCCGCGGATGATGACGGAGTACGCGCACGGGAAGACCGGCGTGGACATCCATCCGGGCGCGACGATCGGAAAGTATTTCTGCATCGACCACGCGACCGGTATCGTCATCGGCTCGACGTCCATCATCGGAAATCACGTTAAGGTCTATCAGGGCGTGACGATCGGCGCGCTTTCGACGAAGGAAGGGCAGAAGATGCACGGCAAGCGCCGCCACCCGACGATCGAGGACAACGTCACGCTGTACTCTGGCGCTTCGGTGCTGGGCGGCAAGACAGTGATCGGCGAAGGCGCGGTGATTGGCGGCAATGCTTTTGTCACGAAATCAGTGGAGCCGTATACGACCGTCACGGTTAAGACCAACGAGACGCAGTATGACAGAGAGAGTCACAAAATGAAGGAGTCCAAGGAACTGGAGCAGGACGAGGCCTGGTTCTACGTGATTTAGAGATCCGGGCATGCTATCCGGACTCCTTGTGATCCGGCGCCGCGGAAGCGGGAGCCATCGAAAGGATAAGATATTATAATATGAGTGCAAAAGAAAAAATACACCGCTGCTACGGCGGCCGGCGCGATGCGGAACGGATCCGGAAGATCGATGCGATGCATTTTATCATGCCGGTGATTCTGCCGGACCGGACGGACAATGAGGCGTTCATCTCCGAGACGGTGGATCTGACGAATGTTAATGAGTACCTCGCGAAGCGGAATGCGGAATCGCCGGAATACCACTACAATCTGTTTCAGCTGATCGTGACGGCGCTGATGCGGACGGTGCACCTCCGGCCGAAGATGAACCGCTTTATCGCGAACAACACGATGTATCAGCGGAACGATGTGACCGCGTCCTTCGTGATCAAGAAAGAGTTCAAGGATGACGGGAAAGAAGGCATGGCCTTTATAACAGCCCGGCCGGAGGATACGCTGGAGTCGATTCACAACGAGCTGTACCGGCAGATCACGGAGAACCGGGATGTGGAGATGAAGGACTCGTCGACCGAAGAGGGAATGGACTTCTTCTTTTCGATGCCGCGGCTTCTGTCTCATGCGGCGCTGAAGATGGTCCGGGTGCTCGACAGGCACGACCGGCTGCCGTATTCGCTGGTTCGGGACAATCCGTATTACGCGACACTATTCCTGAGCAATCTCGGGTCGATCCGGCTTCGGGCGGGCTATCATCATCTGGCAAATTTCGGATCCAACTCCGTTTTTGTCGTGATCGGCGAGATCAAGAAGCGCCCGGTGTTCGACGAGAACGGCGAGGTGACGCTGCACGATACGGTCACTGTCGGAATCACGGTGGATGAGCGGATCGCGGACGGCTATTATTATTCGAAGACGATCCGTCTGTTCAAGAATCTGATGGATCAGCCGGAGCTGCTGGAGCAGCGAATGGATCAGCCGGTAGAGTATTAACCGCTTTGGGGATTGTCCGGTGGCGTGAGATCGCGGACGGTCCCTTTTTGCATACATTGAATTTGAAGGTGGCAATGATGGATAAGATCGAAGAAGAACTGGAGAAAAAAAACGAATCTGCAGCTGCTGACGCGTCCGGCGTGTCTGGGGAAGACATGACGGCAGACGCTGGCGATGCGGCAGAAACTGCTTTGGAAACCGGTGAAGGCGGCGCCCGGGAAGGAACGGACATGGTTCCGGCAGAGCGGGCGGATAAGACAAACGTGCTTGTGCTGGGCCTTCCGGGTTCGGGGAAAAGCACGCTGATAAACGCGATGCTCGGGGAAGACCGGGCAAAGGAAGGCCGCGGCCCGGCGGAGCGCACGGTGACTTATGAAAATGATGAGCTGCCTTTCCGGATGATCGATACGCACGGGGTGGACTATGATGAGATGGCACGCCCGAAGTTCCGGCGGGTGATGCGCGCACGGATCAGGAACAGTGTCCGTCCGGATCGGGACAACGAAACGGTTCACATCATCTGGTTCTGTACTGACCAGCATTCGCGGCGCTCCTACCGGAAGGTGATCGCATGTCTCGCAGAGGTATCCGCGATCTGGCAGGATGTGCCGATCCTGCTCGTGCTGACACAGTCCTATTCGGAGAAAGAAATCGAGCGGAATCAGCGGATTTTCCATGATGTGCTGGCAGGAGACACGAGGCGGGACGCGATCAACCTGCGCGGCGTGATTTCCGTGGTGGCGAAGCCGTTCACCGTCAATCCCGAGCAGATCATTCCGCCCCGGGGGCTGGATGTGCTCGCGGAGCGAACCGCGGCGCTGATCCCGGCGGCGTATCATCTGAGCGTCCGTTCGGAACGCGAGCTCAGTCTCAGGGCAAAGCGGGTGATGGCGCAGGGAATCGTCGCGTCATCTGCGGCGGCGGCGACGGCGGTCGGAGCAGTGCCGATTCCGGTGTCGGATTCGCTGGTGCTGGTGCCGCTGCAGAGTGCGATGCTGTACGGTATCGCCCGGGTATACCACCTCGGACGCGATTCTACCGAGAAAAAAATTGTCAATGCGATTCTCAAAGCCGGCCTGACGACAGTCGCCGGCCGGTCGCTGATATCCGCGGTGGAACTGATTCCGGGGCTTAATATTGCTGCTGCCGCGCTGAATGCGATCGTCGCCGGAACGGTGACATTCGCCGCGGGCGAGATCTGCATCGGAATTTTTGACAAGCTTACGCGCGGTGAAATGGAACTCGATAATGTCGACTGGGTGAATTACGCGACGAAGATGTTTTCGAAGGTGATGCCGGGATACAGCAAGACCGTCGTCGAGGCGCTGGAGAAAAGCGGCGCCAGCAGTGTAGTTAAAAACCTCGTGAAAATCCTGCTGAAATAGCCTTCCGTGCCGTCTTATACTGCGAAGCGAAGGGAATTGTGCTATAATATTTCTATTATTGAGCGGCTGTCTGCTGCCGGGCGTGCAGCAGACAGCCGGCGAATCGGCAGATTTTGAAATGAGGTGATTTGAATGGTTTCAGAAGTCAATATCGATGATCTCAGAGAAAAGGCGGTCGGTGCTTTTACCGGCGGATACATGTGCTCGGAGACGCTCGTATACATATTGAACAAATACTACGATCTGGGGATCAGCGAGGATGCGGTTGCGATGAGCACGGGTTTCCCGTTCGGCTTCGGCGACGGCGGCAACGTCTGCGGTGCAGTGGCCGGCGCGACGATGTGTCTCGGCAAGGTTTTCGGTCGGACGACGCCGGGCGACCCGAAATATCAGAAGTGCTGCAGCCTGGTCCGTGAGCTGAATGACGACGTGATTGCAGAATACAATACGACGATCTGTCCTGTGCTGATTCAGGATTATCAGTTCAAAGATCCGGCGCGCAAGAAGCACTGTATCGGAATCGTGCTCTGCGTCGTGGATTCGTTCGCGAAGATCATGGAGCGGGAATGCGGCGTCCGGATCGTGCACCGGGATGCGGACGCAAAGTAAGCGAAAGCGGATTTTGAGGTACCATGGCGTTCCGGCTTAATAGAAAAGGAAGAAAACAGCTCAGTAATAATGTAACAGAGGCGGACGTCTCACGAACCGGCGGTCGGAAGCAGCCGGGGCGCGCGGCGCCGGCTTTTTGTGCCCGGATTTCTGACGGCTGGAGGGCGCTGGACCTTCGAAAAAAACGAATGATTCAGATCGATGTGCTGCTGATTCTGGTCGTGCTTGCTTTATATCAGATCTTCCTCGTTCCAAGGGACGCGGAGGCGATGTTCCGGATGGCGCTGGAGCGGAGCGCGAAGATTGACACCTGCGTAGAGACGCTGAAGGCGGAGACCGAGGAGCAGATTGATGCCGGCGAGGTCAGCAGCCTGCGGACGGTTCATACGAAGACCGTTTCGGTTCCGGTTACCGTTTCGATCAAAGCCAGAGTCGGCCATTCCGGTGCATCTGTGAAGAAAGAAAGCCTTTTCACCGTTCTGAATGACAAGTCCTCCGTGACCTCCAGATGGTACGAGGATACCGGAAAGCAGCTTCGCTATCTGAAGTCCGGCCGTTACTGGATCCGGAGCAGGAATTCGGACAGCGGAACCGTCTCGCCGGAAGCGCTGCTTCATCTCAGTGACACGGTGATTGCAAATGCCGAATTCGCAAGAGCAGACGGGACTTACCAGGTCACGGTACCTGCACAAGCTGTCGGAACGCAGATCCTTATGCCATTTCTGAAGGATGCGGCGAAAGCCCGGATTGACAGCGGCAGCGTGGTCTATTCTTTTAACAGACATTCGAAGCGGCTGATCCGCCTGACGAGCAAGGACCTGATGGTTACAAAGTCCGGCGCGTCGAAGCAGTCTTTGATTCAGATCGATTTCCGCTTTGCGGATTACAACCGGCTGAAGGAATCGGACTGGAAAGTCCCGGACAAAGTGCTGGCCAGCGTCCGGACCTCCGGAAAGAAGCAGAAATCCTATACACTGTCGATGAAAGATCTGGTGGACAACGACATGGAATGCTACACCGTCGGAAATGACATCCCGGCCGGCGCTTATGTGACCGGAAAGCGGAGCGGACGCGGCATCATCACGTGCCTCGACGGAACGAATGCGAAGCAGAAATTCCGGTACAATGCCGGGTACGGCTATGACCGGATCAACACGTATCATCAGGGAAAGGAGGTGCGGCTCAATGCAGGAGACCGGATTATTCTCAAAGGAAAAAATCTGTCCATCTGGATCCGGCCGGCGGATTAGCCGTTGCGGCCGGCTTCTCCCGGTGATCGCAGCGCTTCTGATCGTATGGGCATCCGCGAAGACTGTATTCGGAGTCGATACGGTCTATCAGAGCGGGAACGCGCTGCAGCCGTATGACACCTCGTCCTATCAGACGGTGTTCAATGCGAACGAGACGATGACTGGCTACAGCTGCGCCTACACGAGCAGTCAGGAGTTGAACAGCATCTCGGGGCCGGAGATGAAATTCCGGTCGCTGATCTATACGGAAATTCCGAATCCGCAGAGTATTACGGTGAGTCCGGACGGATATACCGCCTGGGTCCTGTCATCCAACAAATCAGGAGGCGATAATTCACGGACCGGCCGGATTTACAAAGTCGACCTGAAGCGGTTCTGGAACAGGAGCGCGAGCGGGTCAGAGGACACAAGTGCTGTAACCGCGGGCCCGGAGATCGTGACCGGGCACGGACAGACGCTGTCCTATGATCCGAAGCACAACGAACTCTGGTATGTCCGGGAGACCAAAGTTCTGAACACCACGCTGGTCCGGGTCAATCCGGACACGATGGCAGTGGAGAAGGAAATTCATTTCCGGTTCGGGGAGACGATCGTGTTCCCGCCGACATTTGTTTTTGACTACGACGGAAACTGCTGGACGTATACGAGGAGCACCGGAAGCAACTGGGTTTCCGCCGGAACGATCCGGTTCTATAAAGGAACGATTCAAGGGGATACCGTCACGTTCCGGATGATCAATCAGGGACTTCGTTATCCGCCGGGCACGGAATGCCAGGCCTTCGCGTATAATCCGCAGAACGACCGCCTGTATGTGGTTTCAAACGGAGAAATCCTGACGGTGCCAGCCGGAAAACTGAGCCGGGAGAGTATCACGGCATCTGATGTACAGACGATCCGGTTTGGCGGCTGCCGCGAATTTGAGGGCCTGGCGTTCTCGGAGGCCGGATGCGCATATTTTGCGACGAACAAACCTTCAGAGATTATGCGTGACAATGTCAGCTATCAGTCGGCGCTCAAGATCCAGAAGAAGATCGATGCTGCAAAAAAACATTATCGTTCCGATTCGAAGGCGATGAATTCCGCGAAAAAGAAACAGACGGAGCAGATTGTCACAAAGAAAATCGGAGAAGACCTGAACGAAGGACTTTAGGATATTTCTTTTGCAGGCAATTATGATATAATGAGTGCAAGTTGGTGGCTGTATTTACTATTTCATTACAGTTAAAGAAAGGACGGTAGTTCACCATGGGTCTTGTAACAACAACTGAAATGTTTCGCAAAGCGTATGACGGCGGATATGCGATCGGCGCTTTTAACGTAAATAACATGGAAATCGTGCAGGGCATCACTGAAGCGGCGCAGGAGACGCATTCGCCGGTAATTCTGCAGGTGTCGAAGGGCGCTCGCGCATATGCCAATCATACTTATCTGATCAAGCTGGTGGAAGCGGCGGTTCAGGAGTGCCCGGACATTCCGATTGCGCTGCATCTCGATCACGGCCCGGATTTCGAGACTTGCAAATCCTGCATTGACGGCGGCTTTACATCGGTCATGATTGATGCTTCCTCGAAGCCTTTTGATGAGAATATCGAAATCACGAAGCAGGTCGTGGATTATGCGCACAAGTACGGCGTGGTCGTCGAGGCGGAGCTCGGCACACTGGCCGGCATCGAGGATGATGTCAATGTCTCCGCTGAGGATTCTTCCTACACTCACCCGGAACAGGTCGAGGAATTCGTGACCCGCACTGGCTGCGATTCTCTGGCGATTGCGATCGGCACGAGCCACGGCGCATACAAGTTCAAGCCGGGGACGAAACCGCAGCTCCGGTTCGATGTGCTCCACGAGTGTGAGAAGCGGCTGCCGGGATTCCCGATCGTACTGCACGGAGCATCTTCGGTTCCGCAGGAATTTGTACAGATGATCAATCAGTACGGCGGCGCAATGGAAGGCGCGATCGGTGTACCGGAAGATCAGCTCCGGGAAGCGGCGCGTTCTGCAGTTTGCAAGATCAATATCGACTCCGATATCCGTCTCGCGATGACGGCAGCGGTTCGCAAGCATCTGTATGAGCATCCGGAAGATTTCGATCCGCGTAAATATCTGAAGCCGGCGAGAGCCGCGATCAAGGATATGGTTCGCCACAAGATCGTCGACGTGCTGGGCAGCGACGGCAAGGCGCTGTAAGAATAGTGCGCTGCGCGGATTCAAATAAGCGAAAGAAAAGGGACCTGACAATTTGAACTGTCAGGTCCCTTCATTCATATTCATAACGGGTGATTCTCCGGATGACAGACCCGGAATGTTTTCTTATTTATCCTCGGACTGGTCTTCGTCCTCCGCATTGTCTTTTGCGCCGGAGTCCTTCGATTCGTCATCTTTTTTGGAATCTTCCTGCTTGGAATCTTCTTTCTTCGAATCATCATCTTTCTTCCCGGCAGCTTTAGCCGCAGCATTCTTTTCAGCTGCTTTTCTGTTCGCCTTTGCCTTCTTCTCAGCAGCCTTGGCCTCTGCCTTAGCTTCCTTTGCCTTCAGGATCGCCTTCGACTCTGCTGCGGAGAGGTAATTCTTATCATTCAACGCGCGGACTTCGTTATAGATCTTCGCCGCGACGAAAACGATAATTGCATAGACGAAATACACGAGGCTCTGCGTGCAGATGTAGCCGATGGAAGTACCGAGATTCTTCGAGAACGAGGAACCGTATGCGCTGAAATAGCTATGCAGATACGTGATGGTCGAGCCGACCATGTAAAATGCGTAGATCAGCAGAATTGCTGCGATGACGTAGAGTACGATCGTCAGTGGCGACTTCTTCAAAACTTTCTTGTCCATGTTGAAAAATCCTTCTTTCGTGTTGATTTGAAAATTGTAAATAATAACGATGTCACGGCTGAAAGCCGCGAAAATAATATTATCATTCCCCGGAAAATCTGCTTTGTTGATTTTGTGGTAATAATATGAAAATCAAAGCTATTTCATGTCTTTAAGGAATGCCTTGTAGCAGCGGTAGGTTTCGTACACATCTGCCTTGCTGGAGACTTCGGCCGGGGAGTGCATGCATAGAATCGCCACACCGCAATCGATGACTTCCATTCCGTAGTTCGCCATAATATAGGCGATCGTTCCGCCGCCTCCGAGATCGACCTTACCCATCTCAGTCATCTGGAACTGGACGCCGTTGTCATCCATGACGCGGCGGATCTCTGCGATGTATTCCGGATTGGCATCATTGGAACCGCTCTTGCCGCGGGAACCGGTGAATTTGTTGAATGACGGGCCCTTGCCGAGGTAAGCGCAGCTCTTTGTCTCGAATGCATCTGCATAGAGCGGATCAAACGCAGCGCTGACATCCGAAGAAAGCATCTTCGAGTGCTGAATTGTGCGGCGTACAGAGATCGCGTCCGGATATCCTATCAGACGCAGAAGCTCCGCTGTTACATTTTCGAAGATCCGGGAATGCATGCCGCTGGCACCGACGCTGCCGATCTCCTCTTTGTCCACGAGAATACAGCAGGCGGTGCGGGTCGGATCCGGTGCATCGAGCATAGCCATCAGCGAGGTAAAAGCACAGATCCGGTCATCCTGCCCGTAGCCTAGGATCATGCTGCGATCGAGCCCGAGGTCTCTGGCCTTGCCGGCCGGCACAACTTCCAGCTCCGCTGAGATGAAGTCTTCTTCCTCGAAGTTATATTTCTCTTTGATGAGTTTCAGCAGGTTCGCCTTGACGGTATCTTTCGAATCTTCGTCTGCATCTGCATCCGGAATGCTGCCGATCAGCACGTCGAGCGCTTCGCCTTCAACAACCGTGGAAGCGTTCTTCTTCATCTGATTCTGAGCCAGATGAACCAGCAGGTCCGTCACTGTGAATACCGGGTCGTTCTCATCCTCGCCGACATTGACGTTCACGCGGGTTCCGTCGGTCTTGACAACGACCCCGTGCAGCGCCAGCGGAATTGTCACCCACTGATATTTCTTGATGCCGCCATAATAATGTGTGTCCAGAAAAGCAAGTCCTTCCTTCTCGTACATCGGGTTCTGCTTGACATCCATCCGCGGGGCGTCGATATGCGCTCCGAGAATATTCATTCCGTCTTCGATCGGATCCGAGCCGATGCGATAGAGTAAAATCTGCTTCTCGTTATAAGCGTAATAGACTTTATCTCCGGCATGAAGTGGCTCTCCGGTTTTAATCAGCGCCTTGAGATCACGATATCCGTTCTTCTCTGCCATGCGGATCGTCAGGCGGACGCTCTCGCGCTCCGTCTTGCCCTCGTCGAGGCAGGCCTTGTAGCGCTCACTGACCGACTCCAACTCCTTCTGCTGTTCCGGAGTATATCGATTCCAAAGTATTTTCTTCTTCATATATAATTAGTAACCTCCTTCTTGCAATACAGTTGTCAAGATATCACCTTCATGTTCCAAAGTCAAGAAAAGTATTGACTTTGGAAATGATAAGAGTAAAATAACGGTTTAGTGTTGATACAACGCCGGCGAAAATATGATCCGTCCGGCAGTCAGGCAATTCAAGATATAGATAAGGTGATAGAAATGGAAGTATTATCGGTAGTTATTTTTGCCGTCGTGATCATCGCGATCATGACGGAGCGGGTGCACCGGACGACAGCTGCGCTGTGCGGTGCGGTGCTGCTCATCATTACCGGCGTGATGACCGGTAAAGAAGCGATATCATATATCGACTTTAATACGATCGGCGTATTGATCGGGATGATGATCTTTGTCGCAGTCGTAAAGAAATCCGGCTTGTTCGAATACATTTCGATCAAAGCGGCGAAAGCGGTGAAGGGCGACCCGTGGAAAATCATGATCGCATTTGTGCTGATCACGGCGCTGCTCTCGGGACTGCTCGACAACGTAACGACGGTACTGCTGGTCGGCCCGATGACGATCGCGATCGCGCGGATGTTGCAGGTGGATCCGGTTCCGTATATGATGATGGAAATTCTCGCATCGAATATCGGCGGTACTGCGACAATGATCGGTGACCCGCCAAATATCATGATCGGAAGCGCGGCGGGACTGTCGTTCATGGAATTCCTTGAGAACACCGGCGTTGCGTGTCTGCTCGTCGTCGTTGCGCAGCTGATCATGATGAAGGTGATGTATAAGAAGAAGGTGGAATCCGGCGAGATCAATACCAGCCAGGTCATGTCACTGGACGAAAGCAAGTCCGTCACAGACTCGAAACTGATGAAGACCGGCGTGATCGTGCTGATCATCGTCGTGTTCGGATTCGTGTTCCACGATAAGCTCGGACTGGAATCCTCTGTCATCGCGCTGGCCGCCGGTGCTTTTATGCTCCTTGTAGGCAGACAGAACGTGGATGAAATTATCGGAGACGTGGAATGGACGACACTGCTCTTTTTCATGGCACTGTTTGTCGTGGTCGGCGGACTGCAGCAGACTGGCGTGATCAAGAGCCTGTCAAAGGCGTTGATCGGCCTGACCGATGGTCATTACATACTGACTATGCTGGTGCTGCTGTGGGCTTCGGCACTGCTTTCTTCTGTGCTCGACAATATCCCGTTTGTAGCGACACTGATCCCGCTGGTGCTTGCGATGCAGAAGCAGGGAATGGATGTGGAGGCCTACTGGTGGGCGATTTCCCTTGGTGCCTGCCTCGGCGGAAACGGAACGATGATTGGTGCTTCGGCAAACGTGGTTCTTTCGGATATTGCGAACAAACACGGATACCCGATCACATTCAAGAGTTATCTTCGTGTCGGGTTCCCGTTCATGCTGGTATCGGTCGCCATTTCAATGGTATATCTGCTGTTGTTATATTAGTGAACCGAAGGGTATAATATAGAAGGCGGAAAGGAGAGTCGACAGATGGATAGAACAGGACAGGATATTGTTGTAATGCTGCTGAAGCAGATGGGTGCGGTCAGCATCAAGACGACGCCGGCAAAGATCACGATTGCCAAATTCGAACTGGATGATGATTTCAAGCTAACATATGTATTCGAGGCGCGCCGCGGAGAAGGAACTTACCTGAACCGTGTGGCGCCGTATCCGATGCTGCTGGGACAGTTCTTCGGCGAGCAGGACATTGTGGACTACATTGCGAAGGATATCGATAAATTCAAGCGGGCGAAGAGCAGCTCGAAATTCGACCTGTTCCTCGCAATGGAGAATGATATGCATGAGCTGAACCGGAAGATGGAGCAGCTCTTCCTCAACATGAAAACCCCGCGGGCCGATCTAGAGAAAATCGATCATCAGCTGAAGGAAGCGGACCGGACGATGGATCATATCGCAGAGCATTCAGAACTGATCGGTATGGTCGAAGAAGCGGGTGAAGATAAGGAAAGTGCAGGCAATGATGCCAGCCGGGCAGCTGGTGCAGCAGATCAGAGCAGTAAGTAATAACAGGGAGATATATGCCGGAATTTAAAGTACATTCGGATTTTGACCTGACAGGCGATCAGCCGCAGGCGGTGGATCGCATCGTCGACAGCATTTTATCGGGGAATAAGCATCAGACGCTGATGGGCGTTACCGGTTCCGGAAAGACGTTCACGATGGCGAAGATCATCGAGCGGATTCAGAAGCCGACTCTGGTGATTTCCCACAACAAGACGCTGGCCGCGCAGCTTCACGGAGAGTTCAAGGAGTTCTTTCCGGAGAACGCGGTAGAGTATTTCGTTTCATATTACGATTACTACCAGCCGGAGGCGTATGTGGCTTCTACGGATACATATATCGAAAAGGACGCGGACATCAACGATGAGATCGATAAGCTCCGCCATTCTGCGACCGCAGCGCTGCTGGAACGAAAAGATACGATCGTCGTTGCCAGTGTCTCATGCATCTATGGCCTGGGAAGCCCGAAGTCGTACCGTAACCAGCTGCTCTCGCTGAGACCGGAGATGGAGATCGACCGGGGAGAGATTATCCGGCGTCTCGTCGATATGCAGTACAACCGCAATGATATCGACTTTCAGCGCGGCACGTTCCGCGTCAGGGGGGATAATCTGGATATCTATCCGGCTGGTGGAGAAGAGGCAGTCCGCATAGAGATGTTCGGTGACGAGATCGATTCGATCAAGGAGATGAACCCGGTGACCGGAGAGATTACCGGAATCCGGAATCACATTTCGATCTTCCCGGCGTCCCATTATGTCACCAGTCAGGAGGACATGCAGCTCGCAGTCGAGAGCATTCGTGAGGAGCTGAAGGAACGCCTGCAGTGGTTCCGCGATAACGGGAAGCTGCTGGATGCCCAGCGCCTCGAGCAGCGGACGAATTACGACATTGAAATGATGATGGAAATCGGCACCTGCAAGGGAATCGAGAATTACTCCCGCCACATTAACTTCCTGAAACCGGGAGAGCGGCCGTACACGCTGCTGGACTATTTTCCGGACGGGGATTTTCTGACCATTATTGACGAATCACATGCGATGCTGCCGCAGCTCCGGGCGATGTACCGGGGCGACCGCGCGAGAAAAACATCTCTGGTGGATTACGGTTTTCGGCTGCCGTCCGCGCTGGACAACCGGCCGCTCAAATTCGAGGAATTCGAGCAGCTGGTCGGGCAGACGGTCTACGTCAGCGCGACGCCGGGGAAATTCGAGCTGGAGAGTTCCGGCGGTGTTACGGCGGAACAGCTGATCCGGCCGACAGGTCTTCTGGATCCGGAGATCGATGTGCGCCCGACGGAAGGGCAGATCGATGATCTGATCGGTGAGATATATAAAGTAACCGAGGCGGGCGAACGCGTGCTGGTCACGACGCTGACGAAGCGGATGGCGGAGGATCTGACGAAGTATCTGCAGAATCAGGGAATCCGGGTCCGCTACCTCCATTCTGATATCGACAATTTCGAGCGTCTGGAGATCATCCGGGATCTCCGGCTCGGCAAATTCGATGTGCTGGTCGGCATCAACCTGCTCCGTGAGGGCCTGGATCTGCCGGAAGTGTCTCTGGTCGCGATTCTCGATGCCGATAAGGAGGGATTCCTCCGTACGGAGACGTCTCTGATGCAGACGGTCGGCCGGGCCGCCCGGAATGAGCACGGCCGCGTCGTCATGTATGCGGATTATATTTCGAAGGCAATGCGGTATACGATCGATGAGTCTGCACGCCGTCGCGAGATTCAGGCTGCGTACAACAAAGAACACGGGATTACGCCGCGCACCATCGTCAAGCCGATCCGTGAAATCGTCGAGGCGACGAAGGCATACACCGCGGAGAACGATATCAAGAATCCGAAGACGATGACGTCGAAAGAGCTGAAGGAAGCGATCCGGAATCTCGAGAAGGAGATGAAGCAGGCGGCGAAGGATCTCCAGTTCGAGCGCGCGGCAGAGCTTCGGGATCTGCTGTTTGATCTTCGGAGCAGCAGCCGGGCAAAATAGCAGACAGGCCGGATGATGCAGCGTCGGAAGACGTCCCGGAAAATGATCGTCTCAAATACTGAAAGAAAACGCACGAATCATATCCATTGGGGTATGACTCGTGCGTTTTTTAAATGTGAGTGAAAGTGCGGATCATTGATCTCGATTCATTTCATTGAGCTCGATCCGGCCTGGGCTCAGGCGAGGCATGACCGGATGATTTCCAGCGCTTTTACGAGCTGCTCGTCGGTGATTGTGAGCGGCGGAAGGAGACGGACTTTCTGGCTGCCGCCGCTCCCGGCAGTGATGCAGAGAACTCCTTTCTCAAGACACTCATTGACAATCTCGCCGGCTGGCTTCTCCGAAGGGACAATGCCGATCATCAGGCCGAGGCCGTCGACCCGCGCGACGCCCGGCGTGCCTTCCAGCGCGTCGAAGACGATCTTTGACTTTCGGCGGACGTCAGCGAGAAAAACCTCGTCCATGCGGCTCAGGATGCTGATGGCGCCAGCGCAGGCGACCGGATTCCCGCCGAAAGTAGTGCCGTGGTCTCCCGGAACCAGCGTTCCATCGGCCTTTTCGCCGAACATGCAGACGCCGATCGGGAGGCCGCCTCCGATGCCCTTAGCAGTGGTTACGATGTCCGGGTGAAGTCCCAGCTGTTCATAAGCGTAAAGGGTGCCTGTGCGTCCGTTACCGCACTGAACTTCGTCGCAGATCAGCAGAATGTCATTGTCGCTGCAGATCTTCTGAAGCCCTGCGGCGAACTCCGGAGTCATCACGTTGACACCGCCTTCGCCCTGGACGCATTCCACAATGATTGCGGCCGTTTTATTATCCGAAACGAGCTGTTTCACACTGTCGATGTCGTTGAAGTCCGCGTAGACAAAGCCCGGAACCAGCGGCTCGAACCCTCTGTGATCCGATTCAATGCCGGTCGCCGTGACCGCGCCGAAGCCGCGCCCGTGGAAGCTGTTTTTCATAGAAATAATTGTATAGCAGTCATCGCCCTTATGAGTGTGGCCGTATTTCCGCGCTGCCTTCAGGGCGCACTCGTTCGCCTCTCCGCCGGAGTTGGCGAAGAACGCTGTCTTCATTCCGGTGCGCTGACACAGCATTTCGGCCAGATCCGCCGCCGGCTCGGTGTAATAGAGGTTCGACGTGTGCTGAACCTTCTGAAGTTGTGCCGTTACTGCCGCCAGCCATTCATCATCGCAGAATCCGAAGGAATTCGTCCCGTATCCGGATTCCATGTCGATGTATTCCTTTCCGTCTTCGCCGTAAGCGATCGCGCCTTTGCCGTGCGTGATGACGACCGGAAAACGGTTGTACGTTCCGGTTATGTATTTGTTATCTTTTTCTTTAATACTTAACATTTGTGTTCTCCCCATATACCATTGTCCCGGCGCCTTCCGCCGTCAGCAGTTCCATCAGTGTCGCGTGCGGCACACGTCCATCCAGGATGGTGACTCCATTGACGCCGTGCGTGATTGCGTCGACGCAGCAGTTGACCTTCGGAATCATGCCGCCGGAGATGATGCCTTTATCCTGCAGCGATGCGACTTCATCGACGGAAATCCGGTGGATCAGCGAATTCGGATCATGGATATCTTCCAGAATACCGCTGATGTCGGTCATCATGATCATCCTTTCCGCGCCCATCGCGATGGCGATTTTTGCTGCTGCAGTGTCGCCGTTGATGTTGAACGATTCGCCGTCCCGGTTGCAGGCCAGCGTGGAAACAACCGGAATGTATCCCTTCTCCAGAATATCGATAATCGGCTGCGGGTTGACATGTGTGATCTCGCCGACGTATCCGAGCGCCGCGTCCTTCTGAGTCGCTTCGATCAGACGGCCGTCCATGCCGGAAATGCCGATCGCAAGGCCACCGTAGCTCTGCAGCAGATTGACCAGCGTCTTGTTGATCTTGCCCGCCAGTACCATCTGTGCGATTTCCAGCGTCTCCTTATCCGTGACCCGGAGTCCGTCCACGAACTTCGCTTCCTTGCCGAAAGCCGCCATGGCCTCAGACACCTCCGGCCCGCCGCCGTGGACGAGGACGACTTTCGCGCCGACCTTGCTCAGCAGGACAATATCCTCCATGACCTGATTCTTAAGGTCTTCGCTGATCATCGCATTGCCGCCGTACTTGACCACGATTACCTTGCCGCTGTACCGGCGGATGTACGGCAGCGCTTCGACAAGCACCTGCGCCCTCGTCGAGTTCCGGATGTCGCGGTCTTCCTGTTCCTTGATATTGACTA
>Ga0256406_1004502_pt1 | contig 15846 bp, 17 predicted proteins | sample RumenRJG_03DNA_FD_185986 | JGI IMG/M metagenome (GOLD analysis project Ga0256406, IMG submission 185986) | Bovine rumen microbial communities from Lethbridge, Alberta, Canada - RJG_03 | ecosystem: Host-associated > Mammals > Digestive system > Stomach > Rumen | place: Canada: Alberta | collected... | reverse complement strand
TCTCGGATTTTACTACTTTCGATGGTGAAATTAAAATAAAAACAGACGTGAGCAAAAATCGCTCACGTCCGTGTGTGGTAGATGAATTGGAGCTTACCCCAACATTTGACAAAGAACCTATTTTTTTCTTTAATTCATAGCTGTGTTTTGCCATAAAAAATTGACCCCCAATTGTTAGATTTTTGGTCTAACAATTGGGGGTCAGCTCAATCAGCCAGTGACAAGTGACGGGCAGCCTTGCTGTCCCTAGACGGATGGGATGTTGCACAGAACGTGCAACATCCCCTTCTTCCTTTACTCTCTCAGCTCTGCTTCGAATTTTTCCTGGACTTTCTTCACCACCTGATTGATGATGTCGTTGATTTCCTTGTCCTTCAATGTCCGTTCCAGATCCTGGAAGGTCAGGCTGAAGGCCACGCTCTTGCAGCCGTGTTTTACCTGTTTGCCGGCATAGACATCGAACAGGCGCACGTCTTTCAGCAACGGGCCGGCCTGGGTACGGATCTCGGCCATCAGGTCCACGGCGCTGACGGTCTTGGGCACCACCACGGCGATATCCCGGCTGGTGCTGGGGAACTGGGGAATGTGGGTGAATTGCGGCACTTTCTCGGCTCCTTCCACGAAGCTGCTCAGATCCACTTCCAGTACGTAGGTTTCGGCGCTCAGGCTGAACCGTTCCTGGACCTGGGGATGCAGGGCTCCCATGAACCCCACTTCCCTGCCATGATGGAGCACGGTGCAGCTCTTGCCGGGGTGCAGGAATACTTCCTTCGGTGCGGCATAGGTTACATCTGTGGCCTGCAGGGCTTCCAGCACCTGTTCCAGGGCACCCTTCAGGTCAAAGAAGTCCACAGCGTCCTTGCTTTCGGTCCAGTTCAGTTCGTTCCGTTTGCCGGAGAGCACGATGCACAGCCGGGTCTTTTCCGCCGGCTGTTCGGTCAGAGGCAGTGCTTTGGGCAGGAACACCCGTCCCAGTTCGAACAGGGCGATCCGTTCGGTCTGCCGGGCCTGGTTATAGGCAGCGGTGTTCAGCAGGCTGGGCACCAGGGTGGTGCGCATGGTCTTGAAGTCGTCGCTGATGGGATTGATCACCTGGATGGCCTGCCGGCGGCTGTCTTCTGCAGGCAGCCCCAGTTTGTCGAAATCATTGGCGTTGATGAAGGTATAGGTCATCACTTCGTCCAGGCCGATGCCGGTCAGGGTATCCCGCACCTTGTCCTTCACATCTTCAATGGGAGCCTGTCCGCCCCGGGCCATATCCAGCTGGGGCAGGGTGGACGGAATCTTGTCATAGCCGTACATCCGGGCCACTTCTTCGGAAAGGTCCGCATCGCAGGAGCAGTCATTCCGCCAGGTGGGAACGGTCACCAGCCAGCTGCCGTCAGCCTGGTCGGCCACGGTGAAGTTCAATCCCTCCAGGATGGTCCGCATCTGCTGGTCGGTGATTTCTTCGGTGCCGATACGGCGGCGCAGGGCTTCCGGCACAGCCTTGATCTGGACCGGTTCCTGGGGAACCGGGTAATCTTCCACCACGCCGGAAACGGCTTCGCAGGCGCCCATTTCTTCCAGCAGATGGACGGCCCGGTTCAGGGCATCGTGGTCACGGATGGTATCCACCCCCCGTTCAAACCGCTGGGAAGCTTCACTGCGCAGCCCCAGGTCCTTGGAGGTGTGACGGATACTAGGTCCGTAGAAGGTGGCGGCTTCCAGCATAACGTTCACGGTCTTACCGGTGACTTCGGTGGCCAGGCCGCCCATGACACCGCCCAGACCGATGGCTTTTTCCGGATCGGCAATGACGATCATGTTGGGAGTCAGATTCCGTTTCTGGCCGTCCAGGGTCACCAGGGTCTCCCCTTCTTCAGCCCGGCGGACGATCCAGGTGTGGTCCTTGACGGTATCGTAATCATAGGCATGCATGGGCTGGCCCAGTTCCATCATCACATAGTTGGTTACGTCCACCACGTTGTTGATGGGACGGATGTTCACGGCCCGCAGCAGTTTCTGCATCCATTCCGGAGATTCGGTGACCTGGATGTTCTTCACCATGCGCAGGGCGAACCGGGTGCACAGGTCCTTGCACTGGATTTCCACCTTGGCGTTGTCAGCCACGTTGCCGCCGGCGGCATCTTTCGTGTCCAGAGCGGGCAGACGCAATTCCTGGTTCAATACAGCAGCCGTTTCCCGGGCCAGGCCCAGCATATTGAAGCAGTCGCTGCGGTTGGCGGTCAAATCGATATCCAGCACCACATCATTCAGCCCCAGCAGGTCCTTCACATCCACGCCGATGGGAGTATCCGCCGGCAGGATGAAGATGCCGTCCCGCTGTTCGGGCAGCAGCAGCTTGGAATCGATGCCCAGTTCCCCGGCGCTGCACAGCATGCCGTTGGAATCCAGGCCCCGCATCTTGGCGGCCTTCAGGGTCATGCCATTGGGCAGGTGGGAACCCACCACAGCCACAGGGACCTTATCCCCCTGGTGCACGTTCTGGGCCCCGGTGAGGATCTGGGTCAGTTCACCCTTCCCCAGGTCCATCTGGCAGACCCACAGATGATCGGAATCGGGATGGCGTTCAATGGATGCCACCCTGCCGGTGATGACTCCTTCCAGGCCTTCGCCCAGATGGATCACCTGCTCCACTTCCAGTCCTACTCGGGTCAGCTTGTCCGCCAGCACTTCCGGAGTGACCGGGATATTTACATATTGTTTCAACCAATTGATCGATGCTAACATTGTTCCTTGCCTCCCACTCAGAATTGACGGATGAACCGCAGATCGTTTTCGAAGAACAGACGCAGGTCGTCGATGCCGTAGCGCAGCATGGCGATCCGTTCCACGCCCATCCCGAAGGCAAAGCCCTTCATCTTGTCGGGATCATAGCCGCTCATCCGCAGCACGTTGGGATGCACCATGCCGGCGCCCAGGATTTCCAGCCAGCCGGAATTCTTGCATACCCGGCAGCCCTTGCCGCCGCACATGACGCAGCTGATATCCACTTCGCAGGAAGGTTCCGTGAAGGGGAAGAAACTGGGGCGCAGGCGGATCTTCACGCTGTCCCCGAACATCTCCTTGCAGAACAGTTCCAGGGTGCCTTTCAGGTCAGCCAGGGAAATGTCCTTGTCCACTACCAGGCCTTCCACCTGATGGAACATGGGAGAGTGGGTGGCATCATAGTCGTTCCGGTATACGGTCCCCGGGCAGATCATGCGGATGGGGGTATTGGGGAGCCGGCTCTGCATGGTCCGGGCCTGCACGCCGGAAGTCTGGGTCCGCAGCAGGATATCGTCGGTGATGTAGAACGTATCCTGCATGTCACGGGCCGGATGATCTTTCGGCAGGTTCAGGGCTTCAAAGTTGAAGTAATCCGTTTCGATTTCGGGTCCTTCTTCCACTTCGAATCCCATGCGCATGAACACTTTCTTGATGTCCCGCAGGGTCTGGGTCACAGGATGCAGATGGCCCAGGGCCGGTTTGCGGCCGGGCAGGGTGAAGTCCACCGTTTCGCTGGCCAGTTTCTCTTCCATCTGGCGGGCTTCCAACAACTTCATCTGGTCGTTGATGCGGGCTTCCACTTTGGCCCGCACTTCGTTGACCATTTTGCCGATCTTGGGCCGTTCTTCCGCAGCCACGTCTCCCAGGCTGCGCAGGATGGCAGTCAGGGCCCCCTTCTTGCCCAGGTATTGTACCCGGATATTCTTCAAATCGTCTACACTTTTGACTTCGCTGAGATCCTTCTGGATCTTCTCCCGCAGTTCCTGCAGTTTGTCGCTCATGTTCACGCCTCCTAAAAAATAAAACCTCCGCCCCACAAGGGGCGAAGGTTCGCGGTACCACCCTATTTTCTACTCTTGCAGCCGATAACGCAGCCAGCGCCGGACCTACTCTGTTCAGTCCGATTGCTCCCAGGTGAACTTCATCTCTTCCTTTCGCACCGGGCTCCCACCTGTCCCCGGTTCTCTGGGCCTACGAGAAAAGACTACTCTCCTGCTCATCGCAAGTTATGGAATTAATGTATTTAGTATAGCATAACGAACGGAAGCCTGCAAGGGCCGGGTTTTACACTGCTTGTCGGAAAACAGCGATGACAGGGGCCACGAGCCTGGAGTCACGAGCCACGGGCCGATGGTATTTTTTACCGTCGATTTCCGCATATTCACAATCACCGAATTCATACTGGATTCCATGATCACCGGGATAAGGATAAAACTCCTTTCTTTACAGTGTGTTTGCAGATTCTAGGCCACAGAAGGGCATTCCCTGCGGGAAGCCCCTACGCTATTCTCCATTTGCCTTTACCCCTTCTTTTTGATATACTGTAACCATAAAATAGTTACAAAACAGGCAGGTGATCTTGTGACAAAGAAAGCTGTTTTGCTACGGAAATTGATGGCCAAACCCACACCCACTGCATTTACAACTCGAGAACTGGACACCTTAATGGGCCAGTGCGGTTGCAAGAAATTTACAGGAGGGCGAGGTTCAGGAATCGGCTACTATCATGAAAAGACCAAGCGGATTCTCCAGTTCGATGGACCCCATCCGGGAAATGAACTGTATCGCTATCAGGTTAAAATGGTCGTGAAATTCCTGATTTCTATTGGGGAGGTGGAAAAATGAATTCTCTGATGTCGTATAAAGGGTATCGGGCAAAAATCGAATTCGACCCGGAAGATGAAATTTTTGTAGGTCATGTGCTGGGTATCAATGATTCTCTGAACTTCCACGGAGCTTCCGTAAAAGAATTGATCCAGGCTTTCCATGATTGCATCGAAAATTACCTGGAGTATTGCAAGCAGTGCGGCAAGGCGCCGGAAAAAGAATATAAAGGGGTATTCAATGTTCGGATCCAGCCGGAAACCCATCGCAAGGCCGCTTTTGCAGCCGCTGCCGAGGGAGTTACCATGAATCAGTTTGTGGCTGAAGCCATCGATGCCTATTTGGATAAAAAGGCGAAATAGAGAAGGAGCAAAGTTACATTCGGTCGCACTCTCACGACGTTACGGTCGCACTATCGGTGTTCGAGGGCGGACGCGCCGCTGGCACGCCCCTACGCAAACAAAGTAGTTTGGACGACTGAAATCGGATGTTCGACTGCAATCCGTAGAGGGCCGATTGCCATGATCGGCCCGCCTGCACTTATTAATCATCCCATCGTTAAACAAATGAAACGATTTTACCCTTGAAGCTCACGTTTGCCATATCGGGCAGGAGAATCGTGCGAAAGCCATAATTCAGCGTAAAATGGTATTTTTTACCGTCGATTTCCGCATATTCACAATCACCAAATTCATACTCCCTATCCAGCACAAGGGCTCTCATAGTTTTGACGGGAAAATCATCTATGATTTTATAGGTGTTCTCCATCATGACAGTTTACCTCCCCCCCAGGTATATGATGTTCTGATTGAGCCGGCTCATACTGGATGCCATGATCTCCAGGATAAGGTTTATCGTGGTTTACTTCTTCAGCTCCATACAAAAAGCCACAATGCTGCAACCCGTCGCAACGATCCCCAAAGGACTCCAGCGCCCCCAGTTTCCGACAATACACGAAACCATCAGAATGCCAAGCAAGATTTCCCGTTTCACATCATCAGCTCCTGTTCAAAACTTTTCTCTCAGTTTTCATTATAGCAAATCGACAGGGTAAAAAAATGGACAATTAGAACGGATTTGGGGATTCCAGGCCACCAGTTCCATATACCAATGCCTCCATCTTGCTTTTTTCAAAACATCCCGCCTATCGTACGTCGCAGCACCTTTGCGTATTTATAACATGAACACATGTTTTTGAGTAGTCTGATTTGTTTGTATGTTCTCCCTGCAGGGGTTGACCAGAGGCTGACATAGCCGGCCTCCTTTTCTCCAGGAAGGATTTTTCTATTTTTTCCGGAAACGGCTTTATTTCTTGGTGGCCACTCTTCAACGAACGGAAAATTTTCCGTTGTTTATCAGCGTTTCCATTAAATTTTTGCCGTTTTTTTGCCGTCTGCCGGTCCGTAAAGACGCTCCATACCGGATTTTGTTACCAGCCAAATCCTTTTTGACTGAGCCGCTTCGACACCGATTTGGAAACGTGGAGGCCGCCCCTGGCGGCTGATGCAGGCCTGACGAAGTGAATCCGTCGACTTGTGCCACCGCTCAGCCGCCTCTTCCAATGTCATCACATCATGCAGCATTATCTCCCCTCCTTAAAAAGCAGAAGGCTACCAGCGGCTACTAAAACGACGCCCACAATCGGTTGACCGTTAAGCAGTGCCAAACAGCCCAAGCCAAGTAAAGCACAGTGCCAAATTGATTTTTTCATGATGTTTTGATAGACTTATAGTAAGTGAGGGGAGGAGTTGCCTCCCCCCTCAGCTACTGGCCGAAGATGTTTTTCAGGATTTGGTAGAGACCTGTCAAAATCAATCCAATTCCTGTAAAAACCACTGCGGCCTTTTTTAATAAGTCCATCCTCTCACCTCCTCTCTATGGTTATATTATACCGTATATACGGTATAAAGTTAAGCAAAAAAATAGCCCGTAAAGCCAGGTATTTCCTGACTCTACGGGTTTTCTTCATTTTGCGGCCCAGGCAAGTAAGAGCCCTGCGGCCACCGTTCTCCATGTCGTCCAGCCATCGGCCCACCACGTCAGCCCCGGTCATGCACAGGGCCTGGGGAAAGTCGTCCCGGTTGCAGTAGTCCAGCACCTCAGCCACAAAATACTTGGCATACAGGGCCAGCTTGTCATCCGCAGGTTTCCCCCGGATGGTTGCCACGTTACTCTGGATTTCCGCAATGACTGCGGCAGGTTCCAGATAAGTAGTAGCCATATTCATCACCTCGTTTCGGGCATGAAAAAAGCACCAGGCATTTCTGCTAGGTGCTATCAGTTATTCAACATGTACAGGCGGATCATTCCAATCAAAATCATTGATCTTTTTATACAATTCGAAGCTCTCGCGTGCATGTTCAGGAGCTTTATCCGTGAGAATGAATCGATCATGTTTTTTATCAATGACATATCAATTGTCGTCATCCATCCAGTCCATACAAGTATGGTATCGTGCAGACATTCCGTTCATACTCACACCCCCTTTTTAATAATTTTACGATATTCTTCGAAGTATTTCAAAATAAATTGACTGTCATTTCCGCATTTCTGCCGTTATAACAAAAACCCCGCATTTCTGCGGGGTTTCGTGTTAAACAAACATTATTTCGGGTAGTTGGAAGAAGTGTTTTCCTTCAGCACCACATCGTGAGCCCCGCCTTCTACCAGGCTGGTAGCAGATACCAGGGTCAGTTTGGCTTTCTTCTGCAGTTCCGGAATGGTCAGGGCACCGCAGTTGCACATGGTGGACCGGATCTTGGAAATGGTCAGGTTCACGTTGTCTTTCAGGCTGCCGGCGTAGGGCACGTAAGAATCCACCCCTTCTTCAAAGGACAGTTTCTTGTCGCCGCCCAGGTCATACCGCTGCCAGTTACGGGCACGGGCAGATCCTTCGCCCCAGTATTCCTTCATGTAGGTGCCGTTGATGTTCACCTTGTTGGTGGGGGATTCATCGAACCGGGCGAAGTAACGGCCCAGCATCATGAAATCTGCGCCCATGGCCAGTGCCAGGGTCATATGGTAGTCATATACGATACCACCGTCGGAGCAGATGGGCACATAGATACCGGTTTCCTTGTAGTATTCGTCACGGGCTTTGGCCACTTCGATCACAGCAGTAGCCTGGCCGCGGCCGATTCCTTTCTGTTCACGGGTGATGCAGATGGAGCCGCCGCCGATACCGATCTTTACGAAGTCAGCACCACATTCGGCCAGGAAGCGGAAGCCTTCGGCGTCAACCACGTTGCCGGCGCCCACTTTTACGGTGTCACCGTATTTGTCCCGGATCCATTTCAGGGTCCGTTTCTGCCATTCGCTGTAGCCTTCAGAGGAGTCGATGCACAGTACATCGGCACCGGCTTCCACCAGAGCCGGTACCCGCTCTTCATAGTCACGGGTGTTGATGCCGGCGCCTACCACGTGGCGTTTCTTATTGTCCAGCAGTTCCAGGGGATACTGTTTATGAGAGGAGTAGTCCTTCCGGAATACCATGTACATCAGGTTGCCGTCCTTGTCCACGATGGGCAGGGTGTTCAGCTTGTGGTCCCAAATGATATCGTTGGCTTGTTTCAGGGTGATATCGCTGGTACCCACCACCATTTCGGAAACCGGGGTCATAAAGTTCTTGACCTGGTCTTCCATGTTCATCCGGCTGATCCGGTAGTCACGGCTGGTGACGATCCCTTCCAGATGGCCGTTCTTGCTGCCATCGCTGGTAACAGCCATGGTGCTGTGGCCCGTCTTTTCCTTCAGAGCCAGGACATCGGCCAGGGTGCTGTCCGGACGCAGGTTGGAGTCGCTGACCACAAAGCCTGCCTTGAAGCTCTTGACGCGGGCCACCATGGCAGCTTCGCTTTCAATGGTCTGGGAACCATAGATGAAGGAAATGCCGCCTTCCCGGGACAGGGCAATGGCCATATTATCATCGGATACGGATTGCATGATGGCGGAAACCAGGGGAATATTCAAGGTCAGGGCCGGTTCTTCACCCTTTTTGAATTTCACCAGCGGAGTCTTCAGACTCACGTTTGCCGGAATGCATTCGCTGGAAGAATACCCAGGAACTAAAAGATACTCACTGAAAGTATGAGCAGGTTCATCATAGATAAAAGCCATTGTATATCCCCCTTTAAAATATTTTTCCATTTTAGCACCAGTCTGTCACAAAAGCAACATCTTTTTTCTGGAAAACGGAAAACTTTATGAAAAACAAACCGCAGCGACTGGAAAAGGGCTGCGGTTGTTACAGGATCTTATTTTGCTTTCAGTCGGCGCAGGGCTCTCCAGGCAATATCCTGGCGATAATGGGCCCCGTCGAAGTGGATCTTTTCCACGGCATCATAGGCTTTCTGCTGGGCGGCCGGAATGTCGTCAGCCACAGCGGTCACGCCCAGGACGCGGCCTCCGTTGGTCAGGATCTTCCCATCTTCTTCCCGGGTACCGGCATGGAACACCACAACATCTTCCATTTCACCGGCAGCTTTCAGGCCCGTAATGGGCAGGCCCTTCTTATAGGAAGCCGGATAACCGCCGCTGGCCATGACCACGCACACGGCAGCCTTGTGGCTCCATTCCACCATATCGGGGCACAGGGTACCGTTGGCACAGGCCAGCATGATCTCGGCCAGGTCGCTCTTCAAAAGAGGCAGGACCACCTGGGTTTCGGGATCCCCGAACCGGGCGTTGAATTCCACCACTTTCACGCTGTCGCCTTTGATCATGAGTCCGGCATACAGACACCCGCTGTAGGGGCGTCCCTCCTTCGCCAGGGCATCCACGATGGGGCGCAGTACGGTCTTGACGGTCTTTTCCTTCAGGGCATCGGTCATCACCGGAGCCGGGCAGTATGCACCCATGCCACCGGTGTTGGGCCCCTGGTCCCCGTCGTCCACCCGTTTGTGATCCTGGGCGGCCAGCATGGGAACGATGGTCTTGCCATCGGTGAAGGCCAGCAGGGAGGCTTCCTCCCCGTCCATGAACTCTTCGATGACCACCCGGTTGCCGGCGGCCCCGAATTTGTGATCCCCCATCATTTCATCCAGGGCTTCCAGGGCTTCGTCCTTCGTCATAGCCACGACTACGCCTTTACCGGCAGCCAGGCCGTCGGCCTTGATCACAATGGGAGCGCCTTTTTCTTCCACGAAGGCCCGGGCATCGGCCAGGTTGTCACACACCTTGAAGAAGGCAGTGGGAACCCCGTACTTCTGCATCAGTTCCTTGGAGAAGATCTTGGAGCCTTCGATTTCCGCTGCTTTCGCAGAAGGTCCGAAAATGGTCAGGCCCCGGGCCTTGAACACATCCACGATGCCGGCCACCAGAGGCGCTTCCGGACCCACCACCGTCAGATCAATGGCGTGCTTTTCCGCCCAGTCGGCCAGGCCGTTCAGATCGGTGATGTCCAGATCCACGCATTCAGCCAGATCCTTCATCCCCGGATTGCCGGGGGCTGCGTACAGTTTCGTCACCTTTTTGCTTTGGGCCAGTTTCCATACCAGGGTATGTTCCCGGCCGCCGCCGCCAATTACCAGTACCTGCATGGTCTCACTCCCTTATTCTGCGTCCAGCTGTTTTTTCAGATACGCTGCAATGGCCGTATCGTATTTGGCCGTATGGTCAAAGGCTTCCTGGGCCAGCATCTTCCGGGTCTTCTGGTCCACATCGCCTTTTTCCTTCAGCATATGGATCAGGTCTTCATACCGATCCGGGTTGGTGATGATCACCACATCATGGAAATTCTTGGCAGAGGCACGTACCATGGCAGGACCGCCGATATCGATGTTTTCGATGGCTTCGGCTTCGGTCACGTCAGGTTTGGCGATGGTCTGTTCGAAGGGGTACAGGTTCACCACCACCAGGTCGATGGGCTCAATGCCGTTCTTCTTCATGTCTTCCATGTGCTGGGGGTTGCTGCGTACAGCCAGGATGCCGCCGTGGATCTTCGGGTTCAGGGTCTTGACCCGGCCGTCCATCATTTCGGGGGTCCCGGTCACGTCACTGACGTAGGTGCAGGGCACGCCGGCCTGCTGCAGCACTTTCATGGTGCCGCCGGTGGAGATGATCTCCACCCCGTTGTTGTTCAGGAAATAGCCCAGCTTCACAATGCCGGTCTTATCGGAAACACTCAGTAATGCTCTACGGATATTTTTGAACATGGGATTTTCTCCTTTATTCCGGATTATTTCCGGATTTTCACTTTCCGGCCGTTGACGGTCAGCCGGTCTTCAGACCACAGTTTCACCACTTCCGGCAGGATGGTATGTTCCTGCACCAGGATCCGGGCAGCCAGGGTATCGTGGGTATCTTCATCCAGTACGGGTACTGCCGCCTGCATGATGATGGGCCCCGTATCCATCCCGGCATCCACAAAGTGAACGGTGCAGCCGGCGATTTTCACGCCGTAGTTCAGGGCCTGGCCCTGGGCGTCCAGCCCGGTGAAAGAAGGCAGCAGGGCCGGATGGATGTTAATGATCTTATGGTACCAGCTGTTGACGAAATCAGCGCTCAGGATGCGCATGAAGCCGGCCAGTACCACCAGTTCCACTTCTGCGTCCCGCAGCCGCTTGTCGATAGCGGCTTCGAAGGATGCCTTGTCGGGATAATCCTGCCGGGCGATGGCCACATGGGGAATCCCCATTTTTTCTGCCCGCTCCAGGGCATAGGCCTCGGGGCTGTCGGAAATCACCACGGCAATCTGGATGGGCAGATTTTCGTTTTGGATTTTGTCGGCCACGGCCTGGAAATTGCTCCCCCGGCCGCTGACCAGTACACCGATTTTCCGCTTAGTCACCGAACACGCCGCCTTTCATTACGGTCTTCTTCGTGCCGGGGATCACAGTACCCAGTTCGTAGAAGGTTTCGTTCTGTTCCTTCAGGTAGGCGCGGACGGCATCGGCTTCGCCGGCGTCCACCACCAGCACCATGCCTACGCCCATGTTGAAGGTCCGGTACATTTCCTTATCGGGAACATTGCCCCATTCCTGCAGTTTCCTGAAGACCACAGGCACTTCCCAGGCGTCTGCATGCACTTCAGCATCGCAGTCTTCAGGCAGGATGCGGGGGATGTTGTCATAGAAACCGCCGCCGGTGATGTGCACCAGACCGTGGAGGTCGAATTTGCGGATCATGGGCAGCACGGTCTTCGGATACAGACGGGTGGGAGTCAGCAGTTCTTCGCCCAGGGTCTTGCCGAATTCCGGCACATAGGTGTCCACGGTCATACCCTGTGCTTCGAAGCAGATCTTCCGCACCAGGGAATAGCCGTTGGAGTGTACGCCTGTGGAGGGCAGGCCGATCAGCACGTCGCCGGTCTTCACCTTGTCACCGGTGATCATCTTGCTCCGTTCCACCACGCCCACGCTGAAGCCGGCAATATCGTATTCGTCTTTCGCATAGAAGCCGGCCATTTCAGCCGTTTCACCGCCGATCAGGGCGCACCCGCTTTCCTTGCAGGCATTTGCCACGCCCTTGACGATGTCAGCGATTTTCTGGGATTCCACCTTGGCGGTGGCGATGTAGTCCAGGAAGAACAGAGGTTCCGCGCCCTGTACCAGGATATCGTTTACGCACATGGCCACTGCATCCTGGCCGATGGTATCATGACGGTCCATCATAAAGGCAATCTTCAGTTTGGTGCCCACACCGTCCGTGCCGGAAACCAGCACCGGATCCTGGTATTTGCTGCCCAGGGCGAACAGGCCGCCGAAGCCCCCCAGATCCCCGATGACTTCCGGACGATAGGTGGCCCGGACACTGTCCTTCATCAGTTCAACGGCTTTGTTGCCTGCATCGATGTTAACCCCTGCATCTGCATACGTAATGACCTTTTTCTCGCTCACGCTGTTTCCTCCTTAGCAACCCAGTTCAAATTGTAACTTGGACCCTTTTTTCATCAGTTCATCTGCTCCATCCGGATATCTGGAATTGAAGCAGGCATAGCACATATCATCTGGTTTCAGTACGGACAGGCTCTGGCGCAGGCCTTCCATGGTGATGTAATGGAGACTGTCGGCCTTGATGTACTGCCGGATTTCTTCTTCCGTCCTGCTGGCGGCGATCAGTTCCTTCCGTTCGGACGTGTCGATGCCGTAATAGCAGGAATCCATCACAGGAGGCGAGCTGATGCACACGTGCACCGCCCTGGCTCCGTTATCCCGCAGCAGCTGGACGATTTTTCCGCTGGTGGTGCCCCGTACGATGGAGTCATCCACCATGACCACGGATTTGCCCTCCACCAGGCTGCGGTTCACGTTCAGCTTCAGCTTCACTGCATTCAGCCGCTGTTTCTGGGTGGGCTGGATGAAGGTACGGCCGATGTATTTGTTCTTGGTCAGGCCTTCCACAAAGGGAATGCCGGCTTCCAGGCCATAGCCGATGGCGGCCGGGGTCCCGGAATCAGGCACGGAGATCACGATGTCCGCCTTGATGTCCCGGGTTTCCCGGGCCAGGATGCGGCCCATGTTCAGACGGGCCTGGTATACACTTTCTCCGTCGATGATAGAATCGGGACGGGCGAAATAGACATATTCGAAGATGCAGTGGGCACGGTGGGCCGGCGTATGGGTACTGTACATGATGCTCCTGGGTTCCGCATCCGGATCGTCGATGACGATCATTTCGCCGGGTTTCACATCCCGTACATAGTGGGCCCCCACCAGATCCAAGGCGCAGGTTTCACTGGCCACCACCCAGCCGTGATCCAGGCGTCCCAGGCACAGGGGCCGGAACCCGTACCGATCCCGGAAAGCGATCAGCTGGCTGTCGTTCATCACCAGGATGGCAAAGGCACCCTCAATGGTATCCGCCGCTTCGGCCACCCGTTCGGGCAGTGTCTTCTTGCGACTGCGGGCGATCAGGGTCGGTACCACTTCACTGTCAATGGTGGTCTGGAACACCACCCCGTCTGCGGCCAGTTCCTTCCGCAGCTGGGCGGCATTGGTCAGATTGCCGTTGTGGGCCATGGCCAGATTGCCCCCGTCATAATACACCTTCAGGGGCTGCACATTGTAGCTCATGCTGGCACCGGTGGTGGAATAGCGGACATGGCCGCAGGCAATGTATCCGTCCAGGCCTTTCAGCCCATCCTTGAACACATCGTTCACCAGGCCCATGCCCTTCTTGATATGCATGTGCTTGCCGTCAGTCACAGCGATGCCGGCGCTTTCCTGGCCCCGGTGCTGCAGTGCGAACAGGCCCCAGTAGGTGTTCAGAGCCACATCATCGTTCTTGGAATAGATCCCGAAGACGCCGCATTCTTCATGCAGCTTGTCTTCCGCGAAAAAGTTGTCCCCCATAGTTCCTCCCGTTTCTCAGGCTTTGGCAGCAGCAGCTCTGGCCTGGGCCAGCTTTTCTCCTTTTGCCTTGACTTCTTCCTGCATCTTCTTTCTGTAGTCTGCCAGTTTGGTCACCAGTTCCGGATACTTGCCGGCCAGGATTTCCACAGCGAAGATGGCAGCGTTCTTGGCTCCGTTGATGGCCATGGTGGCCACAGGGATCCCGGAGGGCATCTGGACGAAACTCAGCAGGGAATCCATGCCGTTCAGCGGAGTAGCATTGATGGGAATACCGATGACCGGCAGGGTGGTATAGGCAGCGATCACACCGCCCAGATGAGCCGCAGCACCGGCAGCTGCAATGATGGCTTCCACACCCCGGTCCCGGGCACCGCTGGCGAATTCCTTCACCAGTTCCGGCGTACGATGGGCGCTGGCCACCACAACTTCCACCTCAATGCCGAATTCTTTCAGCACCTTTTCTGCAGGTTCCAGTACCGGCCAATCCGAATTGCTTCCCATGATCATTGCTACTTTCATAAGTGCGCACCTCCAAGAATTGCAAGCTCCGAAGAGCCAAATCACCACGATAATCGTTATACCTTTATTCTATCAACGGACCGGTGCGCTGTCAATGTTTTATCGAACTTTTATAACAGAAGTTACACTATTGTTCGATACCGCAGAGAATGTGACAGCCGGTAGGAAGATGTGTCCCCCTGAAAGGGGGAAAGGCCCCGCTTGCGGGTAGGGGGTCTCACCCCCAATTTACATCATACACTCAGTTTATGACCCATCCACCAGCCACTTGGCTGGTCCCCCTTCCCTTTCAGGGAAGGACAAAGTATCTCTTCACTAAATAATTATGCTATAATAAAGAAAAGAGGTGATACCCATGAAACATTCTTTCTGGTCACGAGTTTTGCTGACGCTGATGGCGGTCGCTTCCTTCTGCGGATCGGCTCTGGCGGCAGGCGCCATCCATGTGCCAAAACCGGGACGGATCGGTGCGACGGTACCCCGTCCTACAGTGCCCATCGGCGATTATCAAAAGCCGGGCACCATTCCCACTCCCATGACGGCCACCGTCCAGGCCCCCGTACACGCCCCCGTACAGAGCATGCGCCCGGTACGGATGAACCCCATTCCCCTGCGTCCCATTGTGCAGCCCATGACGGGCACCGTTTCCACCCTGCCTGCGAACCTGCCTGTGTTCAAGCCCAATCTGACCCTGTTCAGCTGGGTAACGCCTGTGGATATCGGTTCGCCTGTGGGCAGCGGGTTCCTGCATGATCCCAGATACTCCCTGGCCTGGTGGAAGACCCCGGAGACCCTGAGCGCCGGGGACCTGTTGCAGAGCCGGATGGCAAGGCTGGTGGAGACAAAGAAATAAGGCCAAAAAAATAAGACTGTCGTACGACAGTCTTATTTTTTTGCTTATTTTTGTTTTCCTTTGTCCAGCATATTCTGGATTTCCTGCATGAAGCTGTTCACATCGGCGAACTGGCGGTACACCGAGGCGAACCGCACATAGGCGATCTGGTCGATCTTTTCCAGATGGGCCATGACCACCTCGCCGATCCGGGTGCTTTTCACTTCGTTCTCACCGGAGGCCCGGATCTCGTTTTCGATCTGGTTGGTCAGGCTCTGGATCTGTTCGTAGGTGAAGGGCCGTTTTTCAAAGGCCCGCAGCAGTCCAGCCAGGATTTTCTTGCTGTCGAACATTTCCCGCCGGCCATCCCGTTTGATGACCAGGAGCGGAATCTGTTCATATTTTTCGTAAGTCGTGAAACGCCGTCCACAATGGGGACATTCTCTTCGACGCCGGATGGACGCCCCCTCTTCAACGGAACGGGAATCGATGACTCGGCTATCTTCGCTGCCACAAAATGGACATTTCATAACCTACACCCCCAGTTCCTTATTTGTTGCGGATCCAGGGCGGAATCTCCGAAGTGGGATTGGTGAAGCTGCTCACCTT
>Ga0256406_1004501_pt1 | contig 15856 bp, 17 predicted proteins | sample RumenRJG_03DNA_FD_185986 | JGI IMG/M metagenome (GOLD analysis project Ga0256406, IMG submission 185986) | Bovine rumen microbial communities from Lethbridge, Alberta, Canada - RJG_03 | ecosystem: Host-associated > Mammals > Digestive system > Stomach > Rumen | place: Canada: Alberta | collected... | reverse complement strand
TCCAAGTTTTTGTGCAACAATCTTTTAGAAAAGTTTCTGTTACAATCCCAGTGCGGGGGTGCAAGGTTATATGTATATGTTCTTGCACCCCTGCACTGGGATTGAAACGAAACTAAAGATTGTTGGTTCGATTCCCTCTATTGAGGGACGATTCTCGAACTATAAACCCTAATGAGGGGGTAAGAGAGCATGATGTGCGCATATAAGTAGGGTTGCGGAATTAAGGTGGAGCGAAGCCCGAGCATTAATAATCTCGGACTTGCGAAAAGTCGTGGTAAGTTGCCCCAAGGAAATCTTGGACATCCCTGAGAGTTTATGCTAACCTTTTCATAGCTTCTTTGCCTATTTCCACAGCTGCGGTAAAAAGAGTAATTGCTATTGCAGCGAGTACAAAGCCTGAATTTTGGTCTTTATTCATATACGTTTTTTTGATAAGATGGTTGATACTTTTTTTGCAATTGTTGTGAGGATTTCCTCTGCCACGGTGGGCTTGCTACTTGGTTCAATAAATACTTTCATGCGCTTCTGGTTTTAATGTTTGTCTACTTAGTACGTGTCGCAGCGTCGAAGACTGCGTCGACGACTTTGATGATGACATCACCGAGTGCCTTGCCAGCTCCCTCTGCGATGGTGGTCACGGGACCAAGTGCTTTTGATAATGATGCGAAAATTTCCATTTTATAAATATTTTGTGGGAGTTGGTGAGGCTCCCGTTACCTTTTCTGTTGCAAAGTTAAGTGAATCTTCCAGGATGGCAAATTTCTAAAATCACCGTTTTTGGATGGTGATAATAACCCCGAAAGTCTATAGGAAAACAATGTCTTGCCGGCGGAGAATCATGTCAATATTACGGCGGTCACCACAGATGACCATGGCATCAACCGACTCCTTGCGCAACGGCACGATGATGTAGGAATCGTCCGAGCTACTGCCTTCGCGTATCTCTTCCAATGTTCGGCCAATATTCTGCATCTTACAGAAGGACAGGTTACCCATAAAGATGGAGCGTTGTATCCTTAGGCAGCCTTCGCGCAGCAGGTAGTCCACAACTGTCCGGCGCGTGTAATCGTCAGAGATGTCATACATTACCAGGAAGATGACATCATTGCTATTGATATGGTCAGTCTTTTTCATTTTTTGTTTCTTTGATACAATTTCTTAAAAGTCTGGGCTAATGATTGTGCGTCCATCTGAATGACGTTCTCCCGACTCCAACCATGGCGGCTGTCTGCCACAATGGAGAGCGCATTGATGATCCGCATCGAAAGCGCCTGTCGTAGTTCATCAGTGAGCCACAAACTGTTGCCATCTTCTGTCGGCTCTGCCATCGAACTCTTCACTTCACCGCACTTTGCCATTTGGAAGACCACATGGTCCACCCAGCACCGATATGGCTCGATGACATCGTAGGAGAATACTGGATGGTTGTAGCTGTCCACATGCAACAGTCCGATTGTCGGGTCTATTCCAACTTTTATCAATGCGTTCTCCACTCGGTTGTAGAGGATGGCATAACCGTAATTGAGCATGGCATTGACAATATCCCTTGCCGGTCGCTGCTGCCGCTTTCTGAAATTTAGCTCTTTAGGCAACAATGTAACCATAGCTTGGAAGTACACCTTCGAGGCTATGCCTTCCAAGCCACGGAGCGAAGAGGCTATTGGCACGACTTTGTCCGAGTGCAGGGAACCAATCTGTGCCATCGACAATTCCATCTTGTTGATGCTCCATGCCAACCTCTTCTTCGATCTCTCGTCCAACGAGTCAGCCTGCTCCACTTCGTAAATTCGCAAGATATTTATTTGAGCGGCTATTTTCATGGATAGCGTTGCTTTTATCCACGTGACCCCTTCAGGAGAGGACTCGAAATACAACTGCCCTTTACGGATGGAGGCGATGGAGCCGAACTTGCAGTTCCATATCCTCCCTTTTACATCGCCTCTTCTGTCCATGAGGACAATGTCGATATCGTTGTCAAGAGCGAGCAGAAGGGCATCGGTGGAGATGCGCGTGCTTCTCCAGACATAGATGGCTGTAACGCCATAGACAGGGACGAGCTGACTCGTCTCGTCATTACATACGAGGAAGTTGCTGTTGCTTCTGCTCAGCGAACCACCATAACTGTTCAATACGATTTCCATAAGCTTATATATTAATAATGTAATAGATTTTGCTTTGAACTTCCTTCTCTGATGAGAAATAGCAAGCGGCATCAAAAAAATCATTCTCAAAAGTTGCGGGTCTCGTTGAATCTTCTTAACTTTGCGATAACGAAAGTGTTAAATCAGTCAGAAAACATGTTTGAATTTTCGAATTTAGATACATATTCTACTGGTTTCTAAGTGTTTGTGAAAACACTTGTCCAAGTGCGACATCCATTACAACAAGGATTAAGACTACGATAGCGTCTGTATGAGCGTTATCCTTCACTAAGTCCAAGTGCGACATCCATTACAACAAGGATTAAGACAGTCAATAGCCAGATCGCCAACTGCTATCTCATCAGTGTCCAAGTGCGACATCCATTACAACAAGGATTAAGACATAGCACCCATGATCCACTCTTCACGTGTAAACTGTCCAAGTGCGACATCCATTACAACAAGGATTAAGACCAATGGACTCATCTGAGTTCCAAGATGGCCGATTTGAGTCCAAGTGCGACATCCATTACAACAAGGATTAAGACAGAATTATTACATTTTCCATCGATCACACCACGTACAGGAGTCCAAGTGCGACATCCATTACAACAAGGATTAAGACTACTTACGTAATCTCTTAGCGATTTTCCATGCCAGGTCCAAGTGCGACATCCATTACAACAAGGATTAAGACAAACCTGGAACTCAACTCTCCATTCTCTGTTTAGTCCAAGTGCGACATCCATTACAACAAGGATTAAGACGATTTTGTCTCTGACCTCTCCTTCTTCTTATTCGTCGTCCAAGTGCGACATCCATTACAACAAGGATTAAGACTGAATAGAGCACTTAAATCACTGTTTCTGTCTATGTCAGTCCAAGTGCGACATCCATTACAACAAGGATTAAGACTAGTGATGAGATCTCTGATTGCCGCAGCTCCGATGTCCAAGTGCGACATCCATTACAACAAGGATTAAGACACCCCTTGTGGATTCTCAGAGTGAATTGTCAAATCGTCCAAGTGCGACATCCATTACAACAAGGATTAAGACCTATTGTATTCGTGGACCGAAAGTACATCACTGTGTCCAAGTGCGACATCCATTACAACAAGGATTAAGACACCCTCTCTGTTAGTGAGTATGCTAATTAACTCTTTCAGTCCAATTAGAAAATCCGAGATTGTGAAAGAGTTACAGCTAAAATAAGCACCCTTTGCTGATTTTTTAGTAATTTAGCAAAGAAAATTTCATCCTTAAGGATGTCACCCCTGTCAAAACGTCTAAAAATTCTAAAGAAACCTAAAAACGAAAAATCCGGCTGGCAGCCGAAGAAATATTGTCTTCAAACTGCGAGCCGGACTCTTCAAGGGACAGGGCACCTCTATTTCTTCGAGCTGCCCCCCAAGGTGCGGATGAGGATAGGAATCAGAACGCCTGCTGCTGTTGCTACTACCTCTACCCAATCGTTGTTGTTCTCGTTGTTGTTGTTCATATTTATTATGTCTTTAATTGATTTACACTGCAAAGTTAACTTGTTTTCTTCAGACTCACAGCAATGTACAATCACCATTTGGAAAGTGGGTATTGTACGCTGCTGTCAGCCTGCTTTTTCTACTACTTCAGCAGCACCTTGATAAGGATTCTGATGAAGAGAAGAAGATTGCTACTGGGATTTGGTCTAACTATCATATTTTTTTCTTTCCCCACTGACTTTGTTGATGTCGCAGGTGGAGCAGTGAGGCTTGTCCATCAAACGACGGTGCAAAGATAATGAGATAGTGGGGGACAACAAAGCAAACGTTATCACCACTATTCCATCGGTGATTATAAGCAATGAATTAGCTCCGGTATGGATGTGGTCCGCAGCAATGAAATCAATAAAATCCATCTTGTTGAACAATGTTGCCATAATTTTTGCTACCTTTGCCGTGTGTCTTAGTATTGGATGCCTTTGGTCTTAGTCCCTTAATCTCATAAGAGTTGAGAAAACAGGGCATAGTCAAGGTTCTTACTATGGCTATTGATAAGAAGGAAGTTAAATCTGAAAAGGAATGGTTAGTAAATCAAGCGATGGATGAAAAGCTTTCATATCCAGTTCCTAAATGGATATTTGGGAGAACTGATATAACGATAACCACATTTGCTGATAAGTATTTTAAAAATGAGGAGGATAAGAAGAGACTTATTGATATATTGAATGAATAAGTTGCGGGCTTCTCTACTTTTTCGAGCTGCCACTACCAAGGTACGGATGAGGAAGGGAATGATCTTGATGATGAGAAGAAGGATACATATATGGTGATTTGTTGATGAAAAAAAACTTTAGTCAGGCAGAATGCTTATCGCAATTTAGCCTTATAAACAGCTGGGATAGTTATCCTCCTGACGACTCCAAAGCCAACACTGGAGCTCTTGCCCAGCCCAACATTGTCAGGAATATCTACATTACTAATGATTTTCAAGTCAAAGCCATAGAATCTTACACCCTTATAATATAGATCATAACGTTTGTCGATAGAAGAGATGGCAGTGTGTATTTCTTCATCGCAGTGATAGCCTATGCCTTTGAAGAAAGCAAGAAAGTTGGCATTGATGATGTTTTCTAGGAAACAAATTCTATCGGTCAAAGCAGGCAGACTGTCAAATTCCTCCATATTGGCTGTGTTCAAGGGAATGTACCGCGTGATGGCATACATCTTCGGCTCCCCAGAAATCTCCGGCTCATAGGGCTGGATACTCATCTTCCCGAGTTGATATTCCCTTGGCTGGTCACCGATCAACAACTGGCATTGCTTGGGCAGGTCCATCAGAGACGTGCCAACATCACCAATGCCAACAATTGCAGGACAGGCATCCAACACTTTATATTGTATCAAAGGATAGGAATATCTGAGCCCATCGCCAATATGATTATGGAAGAGCAAAGGAGCGTCCTCGCCCATCATTTTGAGGAAGGCTCCACGAAACATCTGCTCCTCGCCATGACGAAGCTTCCCATGAAAACTGACAGTAGTAATATCCATTATATTCTTGCTTTTGGTTGCAAAAATACAAAAAATCATATAATCATCTATTTTTTCTTAGGATATATTTTGTTTGTTCTTTCATTTTTCCTAATTTTGTTAGCAATTAACCGATTCATTAACATAAAGCCAATGACAGAAACTAAATATCTATATGGCGCATCTGTACAGGGTATTCAAAGCTTCATCTTCCAGACGAACGAGTTGAAAGACATTGTTGGTGCCAGTGAGCTGGTGGAGAATATCTGCACAGAGATGTTCAGGCCCTACAGCAAGAACGGGACGATTGTGGTCAACGCTGCCGGCAATGTCAAATGCATCTTTTCCAATAGGGCAGATTGTGAGCTGGCCGTGAGAAACTTTCCGAAAGACGTGATGGAGAAGGCACCTGGTATTACCATCAGCCAGGCCGTCGTAAAGCTTCAGCCTGACGAAAGCGACTTCAAAGAACAGGTTGAAGAGTTGGAACGACGATTGCACGTACAGCGCAATAAGCCTCAGCGTAGTGTCAACTACGGCACAGCAGCCATGCTCCGCTCACGCAAGACAGGATTTCCGGCAGTGAGAGCTGTCGAAGACAAGGGAAATACCGATTTCCTTGACGAGGCCACTGTTGCCAAGCGCAAATTTTCCCGTCCTGACAACCCCAAGAACTCCACATTGAGACTTGCCCAAAAAAGCTTCGGCAATAAGGAACTGTCACCCGAGGCTGTGGCTTTCGATATAAAGGAACTTACTGACAATAACGACTGGATAGCCATCATCCATGCCGACGGCAATGGATTGGGACAGATAGTTGCCAAAAAGAATAACCGTCCCGGCGAACTAAAGGACTTCTCTGAGAAGCTTGACGCCGCCACTGTCAAAGCTGCACAACAAGCCCATGACGACATCATTAAAAGCCCTGACTACTACCCAAACGGAGAAGTCGTTCCTTTCCGGCCAGTGGTGTTGGGCGGTGATGACATGACCGTCATCTGCAAGGCCAGCCTTGCCATGCGCTATGTGACTTCATATATTCAACATTTCGAGGTGAACACCCGCAACAACGGCGAAGAGAATGCGCTGACAGCCTGTGCGGGAATAGCCTATCTGAAATCGTCCTATCCCTTCCATTATGGCTACCGTCTTGCCGAGGCTCTGTGCGAGGAAGCAAAGAAAGATGCCAAACGCGCAGACCATCTTCGAAAAGACGGCAAAGCACCTTCATGTATCATGTTCCATAAGATTCAAGGGAGCTATATCAGCAGCCTCAGTCAGATAGAACGCAATGAGCTGACCATCGACTCCTTGAACTCTCTGAAGTTCGGACCTTATTACCTCAGCCCAGTCGAAGGCGAGAAACGATGGACCATCAAAGAGCTTAGGAATAATGTGGCGCGACTTCTCAACGCCAAAGAAGATGGCAACGCCGCCAAGACCGACATTCGTCAGTGGCTTACCCTCATGCACGAAGATACCGACAAGGCCTACCAGAAAGAGCGTAGAGTCAAGGCTGTGGTTTCCGAATACAACAAAGATACTTTCCTCAGAGCAACAGCAGGTCAGGAGCGGGCAGGCATCTGGGTCTTTCCTGCCTTCGACATGCTCCAGCTCCTGACTGTAGAAAACCAAATAACAAAGGAGGACAGCGATGAGTAATATCAGATATAGCATACAGTTCTTTTCTCCCTGGCATTGCGGTTCAGGGCTTTCCGCCGGTGCCGATGTCGATGCCTTAGTTATCAAGGACAAAAACGACCTGCCCTATATTCCGGGCAAGACATTGAAAGGTCTTATTCGGGAAGCCGTCGAGGACTACGCCTCCCTCAGCAATACCCTCACAAAAGAGGCACTGGACGAGGCCTTCGGCCTGCCTGCCGATGCCGACAATACCGATGACAACATTAGTGGCTCTGCCTTCTTCACCAATGCCACGCTCGACGACAGGGAGGCAGCAGCCATCATTGGCAACCATGCGCAATCATTTCTTCTTCATCATGTGTCATCAACAGCCATCGGCGATGACGGTGTTGCCGATGACCACAGTTTAAGAAGCATCGAGACCGTAGTACCTTGCACGCTTCATGCTGCCATCTATGACCTGCCTGACGATGTGGCCGCAATCATAGAACAGAGCTTTGGAATGATTCACCACATCGGGGTAAACAGGAGTCGCGGATTGGGGCGTTGCGACTTCCATATAGAGAAAGGAGGCGAGAGATGAGAACACTGAAATACAAATGCACGCTGCTCAGCGACGTGATGCTCAGCACCTCTGCCGCCACACTGGGCGAGCAGACAAGCCTGGACTTCATTCCCGGCAACAACTTTCTTGGTATCTTAGCTGCCGACTACGACCGTCTGCCTCAAGAAGAGCAGATGGAAATTTTCCATTCTGGAAAGGTACGCTTCGGCGACGGTCATCCCGCCAACAAGGAAGCAAAGGTAAGGAGCTTACATGTGCCCGCCACTTTCTTCTATCCTAAAGGGAAAAATGCTTATGAAGCATGCTATGCTTTCCAAAGCTACAGCCGCAATTTAGACATTCAGCAAAATGGCAAGTCGATGCAGCTCAAACAGTGTCGCAATGGTTATTATGTCTTCCAAAATACTGAGGGCGTTCCTGTACCTGTGGAAAAGAGTTTTGCGCTCAAGTCGGCTTACGACCGTAAACAACGCAGGGCGAGAGACAACATGATGTTCTGCTATGAGTCATTAGATAAAGGTCAGACTTTTCTCTTTGAGGTAGAAGTAGACAACGACGCTCTTACAGAAAAGATCAACCAGGCTCTTACCGGTATCCACCATATCGGAAGATCTCGAACGGCGCAGTACGGACTCGTCAGGATTGAGGCGGACGACTTCGTTGATGTCCCGTCCAGCAACAAGCCTATAGACACCATCAACGGGCCGCGTGTAGCCGTCTTTGCCGACAGTCGTCTTATCTTCTTGAACGATGCCGGACAGCCTGTCTTGCGGCCTACGGCCAAACAATTGGGACTTGATGGTGAAATCGACTGGGACCTCTGTCAGGTGCGCACCTTCCAGTATGCACCATGGAACGGGAAGAGGCAGACACGCGATGCCGACCGTTGCGGCTTTGAGAAAGGCAGCGTCTTCTTCGTGAAATGCAATAGCATGACACTGGCCTCAACCTATGTCGGAAGCTACAACAACGAAGGCTTCGGAAGAGTTATCTACAATCCGGATTTCCTGCGCGACAAAGGTAGCAATGGCAAGGTGGGCTGGCAGCTCCGCAAGGCAGAAGATAACAGAAAAGATGTCTCGAAGCTAACACTTGGGGGCACGCCGCTCCTCGACTATGTAGCAGCTACGAAAAAAGACTCTGAGGCAAGGGGGGACATCATGGTGGCTGTCAACAACTTTGTAGAAAGCTACTGGAAAACATTCAAAGGCGTTGCTTTCGCTTCCCAATGGGGCAGAATCCGACGGTTGGCCATGACGCATCCTACGAAGGAAGGAATCATCAACGAGCTCTTCGACAAAACAGAGATTCGCCACCACTATCCATCTCCAAGCGACAACAAAGAGTATGACGAGCGTGTCAACATCGGCTATCTGGTTCATGGCGTGGCTGCCAAAAAATGGGCTAAGAACGGTCGCAAAGATATTCTAAAACAGTTTATTGAGGACATCCCAAATGCCGACTATGTGCAGCAGGCCGTAGTCAATCTGGCTTCGGAAATGGGTAAAATCTGTACGCGCAATGGAAAAAACTAAATTTACGATACGATATGTCTCAAGGATTGTTCTTGAGGCAGAGACTCCCTTCACGATAGGATCGGGTGAGAAAGACCTGCTGACCGATGCGTTAGTAGCCAAGGATGTTAACGGACTTCCTTACCTCCCCGGAACTTCACTTGCTGGTGTCATCCGTTCGGCATGCGGCATAAAGCGGCAGGAAGACACGCCTTTTGGTTACCAGGATAAGAATGGTGGACAAGGTTCGCGGGTTATCTTCTCTGACGGTGTGATGATTGGCAAGGACGGGAGACCGGTAGACGGACTGAGAGTCATAAGCCATAACGACGATTTCTATGCGCACTTCAAGATGCTGCCAGTTCGACAGCATGTGCGCATCAACAGTCTTGGCTCTACCGACAAGGGCGGAAAGTTCGATGAGCAGGTGACCTATCAAGGCACGCGCTTCTGCTTTGAGATGGAACTGCTCTCCACGGGTTCCGAAGATGAGGCTCTGTTCTATGAAAAGATGCTGAATGTTCTCCGCAGGAGCACCTTCCGTGTGGGTGGCGGCACACACAATGGCTTCGGACTGATGAAGGTCATAGCCTTGCAGCGTAGAGATTACGATCTCACCAACCCAGACGACCTTGAGAGTTACGTCTCACGCTCTGCCTCCTTGGACTCACCTTTGGAAGGTGCTAAAAAGTTGACGACCGACACCATCACAGACAGCACATGGCAGCGATATACGCTGAAACTGCAGCCTAAGGATTTCTTCCTCTTCGGCTCTGGCATGGGGGATGATGAAGCCGACATGACTCCCGTCAGCGAAGCTTACATCGTATGGACCGACGGGAAGCCGACTTTCCAAGAGCGTGGAATCCTTATTCCGGCAACATCTGTAAAGGGCGCACTGGCACATCGCACGGCCTATCACTGGAACAAGTTGAAGAAGCGCTTCGTAGACAACGATGGTGAGAAGCCCTTGACAGGCGATGCCTGCCCCGCCGTAGAGGCTATCTTCGGCAAGGCTGGACAGGACTCGGACAAAGACATCAAATGTGGAAACATCATGCTCTCGGATGTTATCATCTCCGCTGGGCAGAAGACTGAAGGCGAGAAAATCATGAACCACGTAGCCATCGACCGCTTCACGGGCGGCACCATGGACGGAGCGCTCTTCACCGAGAAGGTCATCAATGGCCTGGGACGCGAGATACAGCTGACGGTTGATGTAAGAAAAGACAGCATTCAGGGCGAAGACATCAGAAAGGCTTTCGAGCTGGCCCTGCAGGATATCGACGACGGACTGCTGCCACTCGGCGGAGGCGTAAACCGCGGTAATGGAACTTTTGTTAGAACATTAAGCAAAGAGGAATAAGCTATGATACAACATATAAACGGCAACTATATCGGCTATGTCCGTATGAGCGATGCTACACAGAACAGGGTCTTCGCCTCGCCACAGACCGTTGACATCATACTCGACGATAGTGCTAATCCCTTTATTGTAGAAGGCGAGCTTTACGATGCCGGCAAGGGAGATTCTCTCACCATACGCTATGCCGACGGTCACTACTTTGTCCAGACCTTCCATGTCTCTACCGAAAAGATGAGAGACACTATTCACGTGACAAGGAAGGAATACCTTCCATCGAGAATGCCGGGGGTTGGCAAACTCGTATATCTTCAGTTGTGGGACGAGGTCAGTGATCCGCTCTGTGAGGGAATGACAACTTTGCAGCCGGGGAATCTGGTGTTTGTTGGATTTAAAGCAGAGGAGAACTGATTATGGAAAAACTGACATCTATATACAACTTTGTACCACTCAACGCGCAGGTTTTCTATCCCACCTGGGCGAACCAGGTGTCTCAAGATGCACCTTTCTCCGATGGCGAAGATGGCTACATCGACGTGACATTGCACAACGTCTCTCCTCTATTTATCCGTAACGGCAGTGCTGATCGCAAAAATTCGGATCCTTACTCCGCTCATGTCATGAAAGACGGCAAACGTCTGTATTTCCTTCCCGCTACAAGTGTCAAGGGCATGCTGCGTTCTACACTGGAGATCATGTCCTTCGGAAAAATGACGCAGTATACCAATCGGTTCTTCAGCAAACGCGAACTGGGTGGAAAGCATACGCCGGATGGCGATGCCTATGTCGATCTCATGAAAGGCGTGAAGCCGGCATGGCTGCGCATGAAAGGTGAAGAGTTGTTCCTCACGCCATGCAGCGGTGACTTCCTGCGTATCAGTGACGCTGAGATTGCCAAAAAATATCCGTCGTTTACAAAAGAGAAGACAGGCTACGCCAAGAATGAGGCTATCAAAAATGATGCCGGAGAATGGTATCCCCACTACGAACTTGATGGAAATGACTACCGAATCGTCTGCACCGGTAATATTGACAAGAAGATCAAGGACTACCTCTTCCCCATCGAGCGGCGTGAGGAGATACCTGTAGACAAGCGCGTAAAAGATGCCTTTCTCACCGTCCATGAGCCATCGCCGGATTTCAAAAAGATTATCGAATTTCTCAAAGACGGCCATGAAATGGCTGTTTTCTATCTCCCGGGAAAGAGTCCTGACGAAGTGAAGGCCATAGGCATCTCTGCCATGCTCCGGTATCCGTATAAGCAGAGCATAGAAGACCTGGTCAAAGCGCAGCAGGGGGAAACAAACGATTATCAGCATGATCTTGCCGAGACTATTTTCGGATACACAACGAAATGCGAGACTGACAGTATGAGAGGACGTGTGCAAGTCGGCAACGCCTTCGCTGAGAGGCCGCTGGGGGACAATGAACTTCTTTCAGAGGTGACTGGCGTACAAGGACAGCCCAAGCCTTCGTTCTATCCTTTCTATGTCAAGCAGACGGCCAACCCTTACAAGACTTACGACAACGCTGACGGCATAGCCGGACGTAAGCTGTACCGGGTGCACCGTGGTTCTTCTGTAACAGACTTACCTAAGGGGAACGACAATCGAAATGCATCATCGCACTTCACTCCAATCCCCGCGGGACAAACATTCCATCTTCGTATCACGATTCACAACCTCCGCAAGATGGAAACCGGCGCAATACTCTCCGCACTCACCCTTCACAAGACGAAGGGGGCTTGGCATAATATCGGTCTCGCCCGAGGCTTTGGATATGGTAAGTTGGAGATTGACGACATCAGGCTTTCCGAGGGATTCGCTTTCTCCGTTGATGACTATCTCAAGGAGTTTGAACGCCAAATGTCTGTCTTCACCTATACCGAACTGCCGTCAAAGGTCATGTGGACGAACACGGTACAGATAAGCACCCTTATGGGTATCCTTGGAGAACATGATGACGAAGATATGCGCATCATGGAAATTAACTCTAAGGTCTATGGTAAGGAGTACATGGAGGCCAAGCGGCACTTCAACAAACTGACAGAGAAAGCCGTTTCCGTCACTTCCTTCCTCACTGACCTTGACAAGGAGGGAGTCAAGGAGGCTTCTTTCAACTATCAGAAGGAACAAGCCGCACAAAGACTTAAAGAGAGAAAAAACCAATGGTGCGCAGCCCATCAGTCTGAATATGCCGAGGCTCAGGCGCTCGCCGCTTCTGGTCAATACGACAAGGCGTACGCTCAATACGAGGCGATGGTCAAAGAGCTGCACATCTCAGGTCTTGACACAACCGATGAGGAAGCGCTTATGAGCAAAATGCGTGAGGCTCAGAATGCGGAAATGGAAAAACGGCAGAAAGAGGCTCTGGCTTTGGAGGAGCAAGCCAAACAACAGAAGCTGGCTGCCGGTCTCGGTGCCGAGCTCGATGTCAAATGGCCTGAGGGGACTCCCAAGGCTGGCCAGTATAAGGTCACCGACCTCAATGGCATGAACAAGAGAACAGACCAGTGGATGAAGAAAGCCAAGGAAAATGAGCTCACTGGCAAGGAGAAAGAAAACTATGCTGTAACCTTCCAACGGCTCGCCCAACCCGGCAATCATCCTAAGAAGGAAGACAGAGAGCTTGCCGACAAGAACTCGAAGTTGTGGCAGAATGCGAAGAAGAAGCTCTGCGACCGCTTCGCAGAGCTTCTCGGTGATATTTACGATAAATTATAAGAAAATTTATCAGACAATGTCAACTATTCTCGTATCCATACTCAGCAAGCATACATTGCCCAACTATCTCTTCATCCGGGAGATGGAAGGCAAGTATGATGAGCTGCTTTTCATCACGACGCCGGAAGTGGACAAGGACAACCGCGACTTCCAGTTGCTGACCGCCCTCGGCAAGGACGATGGCGATGTCGTCTATGTCACAGTCGACGGAAACGACTACCGCAAAGCCCTTGACGACTTGAGAAACTGGGAGATAAGGAATGGTGATAAGTATATCGTCAACCTCACAGGTGGCACTAAAATGATGTCTCTTGCTGTACACGATTTTTTCAAAGACAAACATGCTGAATTCTATTATGTGCCATTAGGCAAGAACGAGTATTATAACCTTGAGACGGGTGAAAAAACACCATTTAATTACAGGGTTAACCTGCGTGAGTATTTCTCACTGTATGGCATTCGGTTTGAAAGTAAAGCCGAGGACACATTTGCACATCCTGAAAGCGAGACCATGGGCATCTTTGAGAGCGTGCAGAAGAGTCATTTCTACCTTCCCAAGAAACTTTGGGAGGCACAGAAAGCTGCCACACCCGAGCTGAGAAGATACTTGGGGGGCGAATGGTTTGAAGAGTTCTCATATTTCAAGCTTAAGGAGGGTTTCAACCTGCGTGATGAGGATATAGCCGTCTCTTTGAAAATCTATCGTGAGAACGAGTCCACAAAAAACGACAATGAGCTTGATATAGCCTTCATGTTCAACAATGTGCTGTATGTCGTGGAGTGCAAGGTGACAATGACCGGCTATGGGCGTGACACAAAGTTGGTTGTTGACGATTATCTTTACAAGCTTGCGGCAATCAGCAAAGATTTCGGATTACAGGTCAGTTCTTATATATTCACGCTCCACAGAATGCAGACTTTCAGTGATGAGGTAAAGCTCAATTTCTTGAAACGTTGCAAGATATTGGGGATAAAGGGAATCGTTACTGGCAAAATGTTTTCAAATATCAAAGCCTCACTTTTCAACAAGCAGGCTTTATCAAAGTTATAATAGCAACTATGGCACGCAAACTATTCATTTCTTTCCTTGGAACCAATTTCTACCACGAGTGTTATTACACTGACGGGGGGTGGGAAAGCAACAAGACCCGTTATGTACAACAAGCTACTCTTGAAAGGCTTATAGCCTTGAACGAAGAACCGAACGCTGTCCGCATCTTTACAACCAAGCAGGCATTCATAGACAACTGGGACAAGGACAACGACAAACGAGAGAACAAATTTACAAAACAAACAGAACAGTATGTACGTCTGGGAAGAATCTTAGACAGCATGAACCTGCATAGTGATATCAAAGCTATTGTAGATATGCCTATCGGCAATGACGAAGAGGAGATGTGGGAGATTTTCCAGAGGGTATATGACGAAATAGAGGAGGGCGATGAACTCTATATCGACCTTACCCACGCCTTCCGTTACCTGCCGATGCTCGTCCTTGTACTGAGCAATTATGCCAAGTTCTTAAAACACGTCAGTATCAAATGGCTTTCATACGGCAACTGGGAAGGACGTGACATTCCGACAAACAGGGCTCCCATCGTAAACCTGCTACCGTTGACGAAACTACAGGACTGGACTTCGGCAGCATCAGAATACCTGAAGTACGGCTATACTTCCAAGCTCACGGAAAACATCATGGACATCCTCAAACCTCTTCTGAAAAACGAGGAAACAAGGACGGAAGATATTAACTACGTGCGTGAGTTCGCTAAGTGTCTTACCGATTACGCTGCGGAAAGACTCGTATGCCGAGGCTTGAAGATTGAGGAGGGTAAAACCGCTATGTCGTTGTCAACGGTTATAAACAAAATTGAGAACACAGGCATCGTTCCACTCAACCCCGTCTTTGAGAAGATAAAGAAGGGCATGGACGACAAGTCACCTAGCGCGAACCTCTGTCTGAAAGCAGCAGAATGGTGCTACAAACGTAACCTTTTTCAACAGGCTGCGACATTGTTGCGTGAGGGTGTGATCACGTTTTTCTGCATGCGACATAGTATTGATATATCAAGCATAAATGAACGTGATCTTGTTTCCAAAGCTATTGAAATACGATATGAACATAAGGAGAACAATAAGGATCTATGGGATATAGATGACGAATACATACCAAAAGTTTCAGAGCTTCTCGATGACGGGCTGCTGACCAACAACAGGGTGGTTGTAAGCTTTATAACCATGCGTGATGCAAGAAACGATTACGATCACGCAGGTTTTAGGCCAGGGCCTATGCCTTACAAGAGGATTATACGAAAGATAGGTTCCTCCATCAAGACTTTCAACAATTTGCTCGGTGAACAAACTGAAACATGGAAGCATCCTGTTAAAGAAAAGATCTTCCTCAACGTCTCCAACCATCCCATAGCTGGATGGGATAAGGACCAGATAGATGCGGCAAAGGTGTTTGGCAAAGTAAAGGACTATCCTTTTCCGTTTGTATGTGCTGTCGCTTCTGCTGATGACATCGACCGTCTCGCGTGTGAGACGGCAAGAGATATTCTCTGTGAATATCCTGATGCGGACATCACTGCTCATGTCATGGGTGAAATGACATTTACCTTTGCATTGGTTACAAAGTTGAAGGATCTTGGCATCCGTTGTGTGGCATCGTGTACCGACCGGGTAGCAGAAAATCTCGGTAACGGAGACAAGCTGTCGCACTTCCACTTCGCCCAATTCCGCGAATATTGACCTTATATAATATAGCACCATATATGAAACGTACATGAAAGGCTTCGCCAAAGGGAATGAAAAGGGATTTTTTGTATCTTTGCCACAGATAACCCTTAAACCCTACAGATATGGCGACACAGAAGAACGAAGTCTCCTTTGAAGA
>Ga0256406_1004500_pt1 | contig 15859 bp, 17 predicted proteins | sample RumenRJG_03DNA_FD_185986 | JGI IMG/M metagenome (GOLD analysis project Ga0256406, IMG submission 185986) | Bovine rumen microbial communities from Lethbridge, Alberta, Canada - RJG_03 | ecosystem: Host-associated > Mammals > Digestive system > Stomach > Rumen | place: Canada: Alberta | collected... | reverse complement strand
TGGAAGTCCAGTCGGCGCTGGAGGCAGCGGAAAAGCTGGCGGCGGACGGCGTATCCGCAGAGGTCATCAATATTCACACGATCAAGCCTCTGGATGAGGAGCTTATCCTTGCGTCCGCGAAGAAGACAGGACGGGTCGTGACCGTAGAGGAGCATTCCGTGATCGGCGGACTCGGCGGAGCGGTCTGTGAGGTGCTTTCCGCGAAGGCACCGGTTCCGGTGCTCCGGATCGGCGTCAAAGATGTGTTCGGCGAGTCCGGCCCGGCGGTGGAGCTTCTCCACAAATACCTCCTCGACGGAGAGGGCGTATACAGCCAGATTCGCGCATGGATCTGAGGAAAGGAAGACCGGAGCTCCGAAATCGGAAGACGGTTGAAAGGCTGTAAATGAGCGAAGAAGTAAAAGATACAACCGAAGAGAAAAATGCAGTGCCGGAACAGGCGGAAGGGAAGGAAGTCTCCGACCCACCGATAAATATTGCACCAATAAAAGCACCGGATGAAGAAGAAAATAAGGCTCCGGGAGAACGGAAACCGGATGCATCTGCAGAGAAGAAAGCTCCGGAAGAACAGAATCCGGATGTATCCGCAGAGAAGAAAGCTCCGGAAGAACAGAAACCGGATGTATCCGCAGAGAAGAAGGCTCCGGAAGAACAGAAACCGGATGCATTTGCAGAGAAGAAGCCTCCGGAAAAACGGAGAATCGATCTGTCCGAAGAGCAGAATCCGCTGACAGAAGGAAAAAACGATCGCATAGGACCTGACGCACCCGCAGAGGCCACCGAAAAGAGAAAAAAACAGGTGGAAGAGGAAGATGCGGACGAAGAAGAATACCGCGACGGTGAGGATGGATATGGGAGCGACGATGAGGAGCTCTTTGAGGAAGATGAAGAAAACGAAGAACCCGGATCGCGAAGCTTCTCCTTCCGGCTTCGTCTCCCGAAAATAAGGATTCGCACCAGGAAGATTGCGGAACAGGAAAAGGCGCGTCTGCTGACGGAAGAGGCAGCGATATCCGGGGAAGCAGTTGATAATGAAGACGGGACGGGCTCAGCAGAAAAGGTTCGGGACGAGGAGAAAATTATCTGGATTCCGGCAGGGCTTGCGGCGGTTCTCATCATAGTAGCCGTGGTTGTCGTATCTGCTCTTGGTGCTATTTTCGGAACAATATTCTGGAAGTACAAGGGCTATGAGGTGCTGGATTCCAGAAAACAGGAAGATACGTTATCCGCGTCTTACTGCAGCGCCGGAGACAATATCCTCCGCTACAGTACCGATGGCGCTTCTCTTCTCAGTCGGTCCGGGACAGTCCTGTGGGACGTCAGTTATTCGATGAACACGCCGGAGGTCGCATTGTGCGGCGATATTATGGCGGTTTATGATAAAAACGGGACCAATATCGTGGTTTGCAATGCGTCCGGTGAAATCGGGACGATGTCGACCAGCCTTCCGATTATTCGTGCCAAGGTTTGCGAAAACGGGGCGGTAGCCGCTCTGATGCAGGACAGCAGCAATGCTTACGTGGAGTATTATGACAAGAAGGGTCAGGAGATCGCGACGATCAAGACCTCTATGCAGAACCCCGGATTTCCGCTTGATATCGCCGTCTCCAACGACGGGCAGAATATCGCGGTTTCCTATTTGAGCTACGACGCCTCCGGGCAGAAAGGCATCATCCGCTTTTATAATTTTGGAAATGCCGGCCAGAATCAGATGGATAACCGGATCGCTGATTTCACGTACAGCAACGTGATCGTTCCTCAGCTGGAATATCTGGATTCGCAGACGTGTGTGGCCTTCCGGTCCGATGGCTTTACGGTGTACAAAGGGGAAAGCTCCGTTAAAGAGACTGCGACGGTCTCCACCGATCAGAAAATACAGAGTGTGTTTCACGACAGCTCCAGAATAGGGATGATTGTGAATGATTCAGGCTCAGGAAATTTTGGCCTCCTGGTCTACAATACTGCGGGACGGCAGCTGCTGAATAAGGCATTTGATTTCGGGTATCGCAGTGTTGAATTTACCGGAGATGAAATCAGCCTCTACAATGGTGCGAAAATCTGCGTCTTCAACATGTACGGGGTGGAAAAATTCAACGGAAGCTACAACGGCTCTCCGCAGGAGATTTTTTCCATCGGGAAACACAGATACGTGGTTGTAAAGGAAAATTCACTGGACATGATCCGATTGAAGTGAGTGGACGGAAGTGAGGGACCGGTTACTGTTCACGTATCACTAAAACGGCTAAGATTTTACAGGACCTTTGCCAGAGCATTACTGGCTGTTAAAAGTTTTATCCGTGACTTTTTCATAAAGTGGATAGCGAGGACTGTCTGACGAAGGCGCTTGCGCCTGAGGAGTTCCGCAGCTTCATAAAAACAGGATAAAACTTTGTTACAGCCAGTTTGCGAATGGCAACAGGACTGTAAAATCCTTGCCGTACATAGTTGGGTGGGTGAACAGTAACAGGGACCGTAGTGAGCATTTGCGGATCCGCAAGCAATTCTTGCGTTTTAAAAATGTTTATGATATACTCACTAAATGGCTGCGTAGCCACAGAAATGCGTTATATTTCAGCCTTTTCGGCATACCGGAAGGAATGCTGCCGGGGCTGATGCTTTAATAAGCTATGAATGCCGAGAGAAATTTTTCATAATATAAGGAGGATTTGACAAGAATGAGCGTCAAAGTAGAAAACCTGGAGAAGAGCATGGCAAAGCTCACCGTCGAAGTATCCGCTGAGGAGTTCGAGAAAGCGATGCAGAATGCATATCAGAAGCAGAAAAAGAATATCAGCATTCCCGGATTCCGCAAGGGAAAGGTTCCGAGACAGATGATCGAGAAGATGTACGGCCCGGGAGTATTCTATGAAGACGCGGCAAATGCAATCCTTCCTTCCGCATACGCTGACGCTGCCAAGGAGAGTGGACTGGATATCGTATCGCAGCCGAAGATCGATGTCACCCAGATCGAAAAGGGCAAGACCTTTATCTTTACCGCTGAGGTAGCGGTAAAGCCTGAGGTTGTTCTCGGCGAGTACAAGGGCGTTGAGGTTCCGAAGACAGATACCACAGTGACGGACGAAGAAGTCGAGAAGGAGCTGGAGGCCGATCAGAAGAAGAATGCCCGCGAGGTTACGCTCGAGGATGATCAGGAAGCAGCAAAGGACGACGTTCTTACCCTTGATTACGAGGGAACCGTTGACGGCGTTGCATTCGACGGCGGCACAGCGAAGGATCAGTCTCTGAAGCTCGGATCCAATACCTTTATTCCGGGATTTGAGGATCAGCTCATCGGTGTCAAGACCGGCGAGACCAGAGTGGTGAAGGTGACATTCCCTGAGGATTATCACGCAGAGGATCTCAAGGGCAAGGATGCGGAGTTCACCTGCACCGTGAAGAAGATTGTACGGACCGAGCTTGATGAGCTGAATGATGAGTATGCGCAGGATCACTCCGAGTTCGACACTCTGGACGAGTATAAGGCAGATCTCAGAAAGCAGATCACCGAGCGCAAGGAGAATGAGGCGAAACAGGCAAGAAAAGACAACGGAGTCTCCAAGGCTGCGTCCAACGCTACCATTGAGATCCCGGAGGCAATGCTTGACACACGTGCCGATGAGATGGTTCAGAATTTCGCGAGAAGACTTCAGGCGCAGGGAATGTCTCTGGAGCAGTACATGAAGTATACCGGTTCAGACGTGAATCAGATGCGCGCGCAGGTAAAGCCTCAGGCAGAGATTCAGATCAGAAACGAGCTGGTTCTCGAGAAGATCGCGGAGACCGAGAAGATCGAAGTGACCGATGAGGATGTGAATAAAGAAATTGAAAATATGGCGAAGGCCTATAACATGAAGGTAGAGGATATCTCCAAGCTGATCGATGACGAGCAGAAGGAGAGCATCCGGAAAGAACTCGCCGTTCAGAAGGCTGCCGATCTGATCGCCGACAATGCCGTTGAGGTAGAGAAGAAGGAAGAGGAAGCAGCACCGGCTGAGGAGAAGAAAGAAGAGGAATAATACATGCCGTTAGTTCCATATGTTATTGAGCAGACGGGAAGAGGAGAGAGAAGCTATGACATCTATTCCAGGCTGCTGAAAGACAGAATCATTTTTCTTGGAGAAGAGGTTTCTGATGTTTCTGCAAATCTGATTGTTGCGCAGATGCTTTTCCTGGAATCCGAGGATCCGGGCAAGGACATTCATCTGTATATCAACAGTCCGGGCGGCTCTGTAACTGCCGGAATGGCGATCTATGACACCATGCAGTACATAAAGTGCGATGTATCTACGATCTGTCTCGGAATGGCCGCAAGCATGGGAGCGTTTCTGCTCGCAGGCGGTACGAAAGGCAAAAGACTTGCCCTTCCGAATGCAGAGATCATGATTCATCAGCCGTCGGGCGGCGCGCAGGGCAAGGCGACGGATATTGAAATCGTAGCCGAGCAGATTCTGAAGATTAAGAGACGTATGAACGAGATCCTGTCTCAGAATACAGGACAGCCGCTGGAGAAGGTTCAGCATGATACCGAGCTGGACAACTACATGACGGCCGAGGAAGCGAAGGCATACGGTCTGATTGATAACGTAATTACAAATCGGTAAGTGCATGTGAGGGTGTTCAGGAATGGGTTGATTTTGATCCGATTTCGGGATGCCCTTCCTGTGTATAATGGGATAAGGAAGAAAGAGGTATAAGATTTGGCAAATAAAGGAAATGAACCAAAGATCAGATGCTCCTTCTGCGGAAAGACGGAGGACCAGGTCCGCAAGCTGATTGCCGGTCCGGGCGGGGCATATATCTGCGATGAATGCATTGGTATCTGCTCGGAAATCATCGATGAGCAGTTCCGCACGCCTGCACCTGCAAGCGATGAGATCAATCTGATGAAGCCCGTGGAGATCAAGGAGTTTCTGGATGACTATGTGATCGGTCAGGATGAGGCCAAGAAGGTTCTGTCTGTCGCTGTGTACAACCACTACAAGAGAATTCTCTCACAGGCGGAAAGCGATGTGGAACTTCAGAAAAGCAATATCCTGATGCTTGGACCTACGGGATCCGGAAAAACCCTTCTGGCCCAGACACTTGCCAGAATGCTGAACGTTCCTTTCGCCATTGCCGACGCGACGACACTCACTGAGGCGGGTTATGTAGGTGAGGATGTGGAAAATATTCTTTTGAAGCTCATCCAGGCGGCGGATTACGATATTGAGCGTGCGGAGCACGGCATCATTTATATCGATGAGATCGATAAGATTACCAGAAAATCCGAGAATCCTTCCATTACGAGGGACGTATCGGGAGAGGGCGTGCAGCAGGCGCTTCTGAAGATTGTCGAGGGAACGGTCGCGAATGTGCCGCCGCAGGGCGGAAGAAAGCATCCGCATCAGGAGTTCCTTCAGATTGATACGACGAATATTCTTTTTATCTGCGGAGGAGCCTTTGAGGGACTGGAGAAGATTATTGAAGCCAGGAAGGACACAAAGAGCCTTGGCTTTGGAGCGGATCTGGGAGTTCGGCAGAAGGAGGATATGGGAGCAATTCTGCGCGAGGTAATGCCGGAGGACCTGGTGAAGTTCGGTCTGATCCCCGAGCTTGTCGGACGTGTTCCCGTTGTGGTTACTTTAGATGGTCTGGATGAGAATGCCCTCGTTCACATCCTGAAGGAGCCGAAGAATTCCCTGGTAAAGCAGTATGTCAAGCTGTTGGAGCTGGATGGAGTGGATCTGACGTTTGATGACGATGCACTCACCGCTATGGCTGAGGAAGCAATGCGCCGCAAGACCGGCGCACGCGGTCTTCGCGCGATCATGGAGAAAACGATGATGGATGTCATGTACGAGACACCGTCAGACAATACCATCCGTTCTTGTGAGATCACAAGAGATGCCGTAGAGGGAAAGAGCAAGCCTGTGGTCGTTCACGGCGAGCCAAAGCCCGTTCCGAGAAGACAGATGAAGGCGAGAAATGCCCGTTCTTCCAAACGCATGCGCCCGGCCTGATGCGCCGGGTACGCATAGTATCGTCATGGAAAGGAATCACACGCGCAGATGAGTGATACAGAATATGTGCTTCCGACCGTTGCCCTGAGGGGAATAACCGTCCTTCCGGGCATGGTAGTGCATTTTGAAGTAAACCGTGAAAAAAGCATACACGCCATTGAAAAAGCAATGGCAGAAGATAACCGGCTTTTTCTGGTGACACAGAGAAAGCTCAATGTGGCGGAACCGACCCTTGACGATCTTTACCAGATCGGTACGGTTTCCGAGATCAGGAAGATCGCGCGGCTCCCGCGCGACATGATACAGGTGACGGTTGAGGGAATCAATCGGGCGGAGCTTCTGGATTTTGAGGAAAGCGAGACGTTTCTCAGGTCAAGGATATCGGTTTTTGAGGAAGACAATACACCGGTGATCGCGGATGACCGGCAGGAGGCGATGGTCCGGAACCTGAAGGAGCTGGTCAGCATCTATTCTGCAGGCGGGAGAAATCTGTCGAGAGAACTGCTCATCGGGATTCTCGATATCGATGAACTTGGGAAACTGGTGGATCAGATCAGTATAAATCTTGCGGTTCCGACGGAAAAGCAGCAGCGGCTGCTCAATGCCGTTGACCTGAACGAACGCTATGATGTGCTGTGTGATATACTCGTCAGGGAAGCCTCCGTTGAGAAAATACGATTCGAGCTGCAGGAAAGGGTCAAGCAGAGACTCGACAAAAATCAGAGAGAATATGTGCTCCGGGAGCAGATGAAGGAAATACGGGAGGAACTCGGAGAGGATAATACACAGACCGAGATCGCGAAATTCAAGCGCCAGTGTGAGGAGCTGAAGGCACCGAAGGAGGTGAAGGATACTCTCCGCAATGAGATCCGCCGATTTGAGAATACCGCCGGGAATCCTTCCGAGAACGGTGTAATCCGGGGATACATCGAGACGCTGCTTGGACTTCCGTGGAACAAGGTGTCCAGGGACAACCGCGACCTGAAGAAGGCGCGGCAGATTCTGGAGGCGGATCATTATGGGCTTGAAAAGGTGAAGGAGCGAATCCTGGAATATCTGGCTGTACGTCTTGTGACAAAGAAGGCAGATGCACCGATTCTCTGCCTGGTCGGGCCGCCCGGAACCGGAAAGACGTCGATCGCGAAGTCGATTGCCAAGGCGCTGAACAAGGTGTTTGTGCGGATCAGCCTGGGCGGAGTGAGAGATGAGGCTGAAATCCGCGGCCATAGAAGGACATATATCGGCGCTATGCCGGGAAGAATCGCCGAGGGGCTTCATCACGCAGGCGTGAAGAATCCATTGATGCTTCTGGACGAGATCGACAAGACAAGCAGCGACTACAAGGGGGATATTGCGTCCGCGCTTCTGGAAGTACTCGATCCGGAGGAGAACAGCCATTTTTCCGATCATTATGTAGAAGTGCCGATTGATCTTTCACAGGTTCTGTTTATCGCGACGGCAAACGATGTGCAGACGATCCCGCGGCCGCTTCTCGACCGCATGGAGCTCATTGAGATCAACAGCTACACGGAGAATGAGAAGAAGCATATCGCCCGTGAACATCTGATACCGAAGCAGATAGAGGCCAACGGACTGAAGGAGGAACAGCTGGCAATCGCGGATGATGCGCTTGATGAAATCATATCCAGGTATACCAAGGAAGCGGGAGTGCGTTCCCTGGAGCGCCAGATCGGCCATATCTGCCGCAAGACGGCACTTCGGATCCAGGAGGAGGATGAAGAGTCGGTCGTGGTGACAAAAGAGAACCTGGAGGATTTCCTGGGTCGCGGCAGATATTCCGTGAATATGGCAAATTCCAGACCGGAGATCGGGATCGTCCGCGGCCTTGCCTGGACGAGTGTCGGGGGCGACACGCTCGAGATCGAGGTGAATGTGATGCCTGGAAAGGGAGAATTCCTGCTCACAGGACAGCTCGGTGATGTCATGAAGGAATCCGCCCGGACCGGGATCAGCTATATCCGGTCTGTCTCGGCGGAATATAAAATTCCGGACGACTTTTTTACGGAAAATGATATTCACATTCATATCCCGGAGGGTGCTGTGCCAAAGGACGGTCCGTCTGCAGGTATCACGATGGCGACGGCGATGCTTTCGGCGATCACGAGGAGAGCCGTTCGCGCGGATCTGGCGATGACGGGAGAAATCACACTCCGGGGAAGAGTGCTGCCGATCGGAGGACTGAAGGAGAAGCTTCTCGCAGCCAAAAAGGCCGGCATCCGCACCGTGCTTGTGCCGGAGGAGAATAAGCCGGATGTGATGGAAATGGATGCAGAGATTACAGAGGGCCTCGAGATTATCTTTGTCAGCCGTATGGAAGAGGTTCTGAAACAGGCTCTGATATCGTAAACGCGAAAAAAATTCTGTACGATGAACGGTTTAACCTGCGGATTGCACCGTGTCGGGCAATCCGACAGATATGGAATGGAGAAGATATGATTATTAAGAGCGCCGAGCTTGAAACCGTATGCGGCGTCACAAGTAAACTCCCTGTGAACACACAGCCTGAAATTGCATTTGCGGGAAAGTCCAACGTCGGGAAATCCTCTCTGATCAACGGGCTGCTGAACCGGAAGGCACTTGCGAGAACCAGTTCCCAGCCGGGAAAGACGCAGACGATCAATTTTTATCATGTGAACAACAGCTTCTACTTTGTCGATCTTCCGGGATATGGATATACAACTGCGTCCGTCAATGTCAGACAGTCCTGGGGCCGCATGATTGAGAGATATCTGAAGATGTCCGATCAGCTGAAGGCAGTGTTTCTGTTGATTGACATCCGGCATGATCCGTCGGCAAATGACAAGCAGATGTTCGACTGGATTTTGTCGCAGGGATATGAGCCTGTGATCATTGCGACCAAGGTGGATAAGCTCAAGAGAAGCCAGGTACAGAAGCAGATCAAGGCGGTCCGCGACGGACTCGGGATGAGGCAGGAGGAAAAGCTGTTCCCGTTTTCGGCAGTCACCAGGCAGGGAAGAGATGAGATTCTCGACTATATCGGGGAACTGACAGGAGCTTTGGAATCATGAGCATCATAAAAGCAGATAAGCTGAATTACGATTATCTTGAATATGGGGAGGACGGGGAAAAACCGGAGATTACCCACGCGGTCAGAGATGTGAATCTGAAGATCAAGGAGGGACAGTTTATCGCGATTCTCGGCCATAACGGCAGCGGAAAATCCACTCTGGCGAAGCATATGAATGCGCTCCTGGTTCCAACGGGCGGCACGATGTGGGTGGATCAGATGGACACGCACGAGGATGATGAGGTGTGGGACATAAGGCAGAGAGCCGGCATGGTTTTCCAAAATCCGGACAACCAGATTGTATCCTCCGTTGTGGAGGAGGACGTGGGATTCGGACCGGAGAACCTGGGGGTTCCGACGGATGAGATCTGGAAGCGGGTCGATGATTCGCTTCGCAAGACGGGTATGATTGCCTACCGACATCACTCACCAAACAAGCTTTCCGGAGGTCAGAAGCAGAGAGTAGCCATTGCGGGCGTCATGGCCATGAAGCCAAAATGCATCATCATGGATGAACCGACGGCTATGCTGGATCCGAACGGGCGCCATGAAGTTATTCAGGCGGTGCGTGATCTGAACAAAAGCGAAGGAGTTACCGTCATACTGATTACGCATTACATGGAAGAGGTTATATACGCGGACAACGTATTTGTCATGGATGAGGGAAGACTTGTGATGCAGGGAACGCCCCGGGAGATTTTTTCTCATGTGGACGAGCTTCATGAACTGCGGCTGGATGTTCCGCATGTCACACAGCTGGCGCACGCGCTCCGGCTGAAAGGACTCGATATCCCTGAGGGGATCCTCAGTATTGATGAATTTGTGGATGCGATAATGAAAATCCGCGACGGAGGGACAGAGGGAAGATCATGTCAATCAGATTAGATCATGTGACTTACACATACAGCCCGGGAACCGCGTATGAGATGCATGCGCTGAAGGACGTCTCACTCGAGCTTCCGGACGGACATTTTATTGGAATCATCGGACATACCGGGAGCGGAAAATCGACGCTGATTCAGCATCTCAACGGTCTGATGCGCCCGACATCCGGCCATGTATATTTTAATGACGAGGATATCTGGGGCGACAAGTATGACCGCAGAAATCTCAGATTTCATGTCGGACTTGTCTTTCAGTATCCGGAATATCAGCTGTTCGAGACGGATGTCATAACGGATGTATGCTTCGGACCGAAAAATCAGGGACTTTCCGAAGAGGATCGTATGAAGCGCGCGGAGGAGGCTCTGCGGCAGGTCGGTGTGGATGAGTCTCTCTTCCGGAAATCTCCGTTTGAGCTTTCCGGCGGACAGAAGAGAAGGGTGGCGATTGCCGGGGTTCTCGCCATGAACCCTGACGTCCTGGTTCTGGATGAGCCGACCGCAGGGCTGGACCCGATGGGGCGGGACGAGATTCTGAACACTGTTGCGGATCTTCAGAAGCAGCGGGGGATTACCGTTGTCCTGGTGTCTCACAGCATGGAGGACGTGGCAGAATACGTGGATCAGCTGATCGTCATGAACCACGGGGAAAAGGCGTTTGACGCTCCGCCCCGAGAGGTTTTTTCTCATTATAAGGAGCTTGAGAAAATGGGACTCGCGGCGCCGCAGATGACCTATATCATGCATGCGCTTAAAGAAAAAGGGCTCGATGTTGATGTACACGCCACAACAATCGAGGAAGCAGAAGAAAGTATCCTTCATGCACTTGGGAGAGAATGAATGTTTAAAGATATTACCATAGGCCAGTATTATCCGGCGGACTCGCTGATTCATAAACTGGACCCGAGAGTAAAGTTTGTCGGAACACTTATCTATATCATATCTCTGTTTGTCTTTCATACCTGGGGCTATGTTCTCGGAACGATCTTTTTGTTCTCGGTGATCCGCCTGTCAAAGGTACCATTCGGATTTATGGTCAGGGGCCTTAAGGCTGTCTGGATCCTGTTGATTTTCACGATGGTACTGAATCTCTTTCTCACCCAGGGAACCGTCGTCTGGCAGTTCGGAATTTTCCACATTACAAGAGAGGGAATCGGTACGGCGGCAAAGATGGGGATCCGTCTGGTTTATCTGATCATCGGATGCTCTATCATGACGCTTACGACCACGCCGAACAAGCTGACGGATGCGATGGAATCGCTGTTCCGTCCGCTTAGAAAAGTGCATGTGCCGGTGCATGAGATTGCGATGATGATGTCGATTGCGCTTCGCTTTATCCCGATTCTCATGGAAGAGACCGACAAGATCAAGAAGGCGCAGATGGCGCGTGGAGCTGATTTTGAGAGCGGGAACGTCATCCAGAGGGTGAAGGCAATGGTTCCGATTCTGGTTCCGCTTTTTGTATCCGCGTTCCGCAGAGCAAACGATCTCGCACTTGCGATGGAAGCCAGGTGCTATCACGGCGGAGACGGGCGCACGCAGATGCGCCCTCTGGTCTACCAGTCGCGGGATTATGCGGCATACTCTGTTCTGCTGGCATATCTCGCCGCAGCGATCGCGCTTCGGGCGGTTCTTCGGTGGTAATGTTGTTGGGATGCTCTGGAACAGGAATCGTTGTGAATACGGAGGAATAAGCGGGTATAAGTATGAAACGTGTAATGCTGACGGTCGCATATGACGGGACCAATTACTGCGGATGGCAGGTACAGCCGAACGGAATCACCGTACAGCAGATATTGAATGAGACTCTTTCGGAGCTGACCGGCGAGGAGATTCACACCATCGGAGCGAGCCGCACCGATGCTGGCGTGCATGCAAGAGGGAATGTGGCAGTGTTTGATACGACGGTCCGGATGCCGGGGGACAAGTATTCGTATGCGTTGAATACGAGGCTTCCGGAGGATATTAAAATTCAAGGCTCCCGCGAGGTCTCACCGGAATTCCATCCGCGCTTTACAGATACCGTCAAGACCTATGAATATAAGATATTGAACCGGCGGTTTCCGGATCCGACGAGGAGGAGCGATACCTGCTTTCTTTACGGCCCGATGGATGCAGAACGCATGAATGAGGCGGCACACTGCCTCATCGGAGAGCACGATTTTCGGAGCTTCCGTGCGTCGGGCGAGACAAATCCGGATCGGAGCACGGTCCGCACGATCTATTCCGCGAAAGTCGTCCGTGAGGATGACCTTATCCGTTTCCGGATCTGCGGGAACGGATTTTTATACAATATGGTGCGGATTCTTGCGGGAACGCTGGTCGAGATCGGAAGGGGAAAAATCGATCCGGGGGAAATGACGCAGATTCTTGAGAGACGAGACCGGAGCGCCGCCGGACCAACCGCGCCGGCGCATGGCCTCACCTTGCTTGAGATCCGGTATCCGGAGTGGGAGCCGGACTTTTTAATCCGGAAGCAGGAACAAATGTCATGGTAAGGGGAGATATAAGAAGGGTACGACAGTGGAGGCGGAGGAATAAAAATGAATCCTGACTTGGCACTTCTGCTCAGGACTGCGGTGATCCTGAGCATAACGTTTTTAACGGTATATTTTGTGCGCCGTTTCTTCAGGGGACTGAATAAACGAACACAGAAACAGAGTCTCTACAATAAATTTCTGCAGAGTATTCTCACCGCAGGTATCACCATCGTCGGTGTGTATTCCGCACTGGGGTCCTTTGAAATCGCCAAGGAAATCAGTACAACAGTACTGCAGAGCAGTGCTTTGCTGATCGCAGTCGCGACCTTTGCGGCGCAGCAGACACTGGGCAATGTGATCTCCGGTTTTTCTCTTTCCTCATCCAAGCCCTGTGATATCGGACAGAAGATTCAGATCAAAAGCGGAGGCACCGTAATTGCGGAGGGAATTGTCCGCGATATGACCGTGAGGCATGTCGTGATCGAGCAGGCGGACGGACAGATGTGTATCATTCCGAACAGCGTGGTGGACGGGGCTGTCATCGTCAATATGAGCAATCCGGAAACGGTTGCAACCTTTGTGGAAGTGGAGGTCGATTACGCAACCGATGTCGAAAAGGCAAGAGCCATTATCATGGAAATCCTGAAAGCGGAGCCGCTGGTCGTGGAGGCGGAAAAAACCTCTGTACTTGTCAGCTCGCTTACGGCGAACGGCATGCTGCTGAAGTTTGCCGTGTACACGAAAGATATTATGGAGAGCTATCTTGCCTGCAGCAATGTGCGGCAGAGGATCGTGAGGGAATTCGAAAAAGCGGAGATTGTGATCCCGTATAATACGGTCACCATAGATACGCAGGAGTAATAATAAGAAAGTACTTGACAGATTTTTTTCAGTATTATAAACTAGTTCAGTGTGACGCGGGACGAGTGTGCCTGCCGTGTCTCCCAAACACGTCATGTGACATTTTGAAACGCAACATACAGAGCATCCATTATGATCGAAAGCCTAAGGTCGGATGTTCCGGTGCATGACCATACGGACAGTGGAGATTGCATCATGCTATCATTTAAATAACGAATCTTACAGCTGCGTCACGCGCTGTAGTTCATTCATGCAGGAGGTTGTTACCATGAAAACATATATGGCTAATCCGGATAAGTTAGAGAAGAAATGGTATGTCGTTGATGCTTCCGGAATGGTTCTCGGACGTCTTGCTTCTGAAGTTGCGTCTGTACTCAGAGGAAAGAACAAGCCGGAGTTCACTCCGAACGTAGACACCGGAGATTATGTAGTTGTTGTCAATGCGGACAAGATTAAAGTTACCGGCAAAAAGCTGGATCAGAAGATCTATTACAGACATTCCGATTACGTTGGAAGCCTGAAGGAGACAACTCTGAAGGAGATGCTTGCAAAACATCCGGAGAGAGTTATCGAGTTCGCTGTTAAGGGAATGCTCCCGAAGGGACCTCTCGGAAGAGAAATGATGACAAAGCTTCACGTATACGCAGGTGCTGAGCATCCTCATGCAGCTCAGAAACCGGAAGTGCTCACATTCTAACTAAGGGAGGTAAAGACAAATGGCTAACGAAAAGTATTATGGAACCGGAAGAAGAAAAAAATCTATTGCCAGAGTTTACCTTGTACCGGGTACCGGCAAGATCACTGTAAATAAAAGAGATATCGACGATTACTTCGGACTTGAGACTCTGAAGACAATCGTTCGTCAGCCGCTCGTTGCTACGGACAACACAGATAAGTTCGACGTACTGGTTAATGTTCACGGCGGTGGATTCACCGGTCAGGCCGGCGCGATTCGTCATGGTATTTCCCGTGCACTGCTTCAGGTTGATGCTGAGAATAAGCCGACGCTGAAGGCTGAGGGTTATCTGACTCGTGATCCTCGTATGAAAGAGCGTAAGAAATACGGCCTCAAAGCCGCACGTCGCGCACCTCAGTTCTCCAAGAGATAATCGAGGACAAGAAATCATCGAAAAAGCCCGGAAATACGCCATTTCCGGGCTCTTTCTTTACCCAAATCCTTTTGATTCCTTTTCGAGAATTTTGAAGAAAAATCGCTCCGATTTAGTAGTTAATACTGGGGCAACGACCCCTTAGTAGTTAATTTTTGGGGCACCACACACAAAAATGACGGAGAGAAAGAAGTCGCAGACTTTGTAGTTAAAAGGCGGCTCGTTTCTCCCTAAAATCTCTACTTGTGAAAGACGTTCAGCAGAAAGCTCTTCTGCCGGGCGTCTTTGTCTTCTCAGAAGAATAAGCCTCCTTACATAGCCCGGTGACTGTTTATCGACAGTGACCGGGCTTTTTTCTTTTCTGCAGGCTCTGCAGAACCATCATAGGAAAACAAAGGAGGATAAAACGATGGCAAGAGAAACGATCATAATCGACGGCGTGCGTTACTACGCTGACCGTCCGCGAAGCTGCAGAGGCTGTTTCTTCTGGAAGAACCGGAAAGTCGGATGCACCCTCAAAAAAGAAAACTGCTACTACCTGGCGGAGTCCCCGAAGCCGACATCCCCTTGTGCAGGCTGCAGTTACGGTCCTTGTGTCAGTTTCTGTATGAAGAAATGTATGAACGAGGTACTCGGAACCAGGATGGAGGTACCGGCCAATGCGTGAGAATGGAAGCTTAAACTTTTACAGGAATCTCATGAAGCGTGATGTGCCGGTTGACCGAAACAAGACGGCTCCGAAATGCAGACAGTGCTGCTACTATCACCCGGACTTCAAATACAGGAAATGCCTGTTTTCAACCTGCCCCTATGGCAAGCAGGATAAGGACATCTTCCGGCGCAAGCCCCTTTCCAAAGACAGGTTTTCCATTCAGGAGGTGGTGATATGAGTGAATGACTATCTCTATGACGTGGATGAGGCGCAGTACTCTTTTGTCAGAGTCCCAAAGCTGCTTCTGCAGCACGAAGCCTATCAGAGGATATCTTCGGAAGCGAAGCTGCTGTACAGTCTTCTTCTGGACCGGGTAGGGCTTTCTCATAAAAACGGCTGGAGGGACAAGCAGAATCGCATTTATATCATCTACCCGATCGCAGAGGTCATGGAGGAAATGAACTGCGGAAAGAACAAAGCCGTACAGCTTTTGGATGAACTGGAACAGAAGGCCGGTCTGATTGAGCGGAAGCGCCAGGGACTTGGAAAGCCCAACCTGATCTATGTGAAAAGCTTCTTCCGGACGGTGGATAACTTTGGGGAAAGACACTTCTTGAAGTTTGAAAATCAAACTTCAGGAGGTCTGAATATCAAACCTCAGGAAGTCTCAGAATCAAACCCAACTAATACTGATAATAAAAAGTGTCATCCGGCAAATTAAACGTTGCCTGATTCATCACTTTATTTTCGGCTTTTCGCGGGTGTGTGCGCAATGACCGTCACATTGTACGATGCTGTTTCAGCACATTACACGGAAACTGAAAAACT